>Ga0335078_10000531_pt1 | contig 58788 bp, 53 predicted proteins | sample Lox_Sample_32_FD_206711 | JGI IMG/M metagenome (GOLD analysis project Ga0335078, IMG submission 206711) | Soil microbial communities from Loxahatchee National Wildlife Refuge, Florida, United States - Lox_Sample_3.2 | ecosystem: Environmental > Terrestrial > Soil > Wetlands | place: USA... | reverse complement strand
CCACCCGTTCGATCCCGAGCGTGGCCACGGCCTGATCGATAGCCAGAAGTACGGCAACCAGGTGTTTCGCGACATCCCCACCGACGCTCCCCTGGTGGTGTGCGAGGCCATGTGGCAGTATAGCCATCACGTGCTGCCGGGCCTGGTCGGGCACAAGGGCCCCATCCTCACCGTCGCCAACTGGAGCGGCGAATGGCCGGGGCTGGTCGGCATGTTGAACCTGAACGGCTGTCTCACCAAGGCCGGGGTTCCCTACTCCACCCTCTGGAGCGCCGATTTCCAGGACGATTTTTTTCTGAATGGCCTGCGCCAGTGGCTGCGTGAAGGCCGGGTGTTGCACGATACATCGCATGCGCGGCCGCTCGAGTGCTTCCGGCTGTCCGACGAAGCCCGCTCCGTCGGCGCCGAGCTGGCAGCGCGCCTGCGCCACGAACGGGCCATCATGGGCATCTTCGACGAGGGCTGCATGGGCATGTACAACGCCATCGTCCCGGACGAAAGCATGATGCCGTTCGGCGTCTTCAAGGAACGGCTGAGCCAGGCCAGCCTCTACGCGGCCATGCGCGCCGTCTCGGACAACGAAGCACAGGCGGTACGGAACTGGCTGGATACGCGCGGTATGAAGTTCCGCACCGGCCCCGATCCCGACAACGACCTGACCGACGCCCAGGTGCTCGAACAGTGCAAGATGTATATCGCCGCGCTGCGCATCGCCGATGAATTCGGCTGCGACCTGATCGGCATTCAGTACCAGCAGGGCCTGAAAGACCTGGCGCCGGCGTCGGACCTGGCCGAAGGGCTGCTCAACAATGTCGACCGGCCGCCCGTCACGTCGCGGGGAAATTGCCGCGTGCTCTACGAAGGCCGGGCGTTGCCGCACTTCAATGAAGTTGACGAATGCGCCGGCCTGGACGCGCTGGTGACCAATCGCGTCTGGACGCGGCTGGGCATCGATCCCGAGACCACGCTGCATGACGTCCGCTATGGGGAAAGCTACCGCGGCCAGTTCGTATGGGTATTCGAAATCTCCGGTTCGGTGCCGCCCAATCACCTCATCGACGGCTATGCGGGATGCGTGAGCGAGCGGCAGCCGCCCATGTACTTCCGCCTCGGCGGCGGCACTGTAAAAGGCATCAGCAAACCCGGCGAAATCGTCTGGAGCCGCATTTACATGGAAGGCGGAAAGCTGAATGCCGATATCGGCCGGGCCAAGGTGATTGAGCTTCCCCTGGAAGAGACCGAGCGGCGCTGGAACGCCACCACGCCGCAATGGCCCATCATGCACGCCGTCACCTACGGCGTCTCGCGCGATCAGTTCATGGCCAAGCACAAGGCCAATCACGTCCAGGTGGCGTACGGACCCGACAGCTCGGGCGCCAATCGCGCCCTGGCGGCCAAAGCCGCCATGTTCCGCGCGATGGGGCTGGCGGTGAACATCTGCGGCACCGAGCACGGCCTGCAGCCGGCGTAGGATAGACGGCCGGGCCGTCTGCCAGACACTGACGGTCGGGTTTTGCCACGGACGTAGGGCAGACGGTCGGGGTTTGCCGTCTGCCGAAGACCGCGCCGTCTGACAAACACCGACAGGCGACACAGGCGATCGCCTGTCCTCCATTGCTAACCAACCCCGCCGTCGAACGTCCATCCATCGAACACCGATGGATATACCGAATCCCGAGTTTCTCAAAGGCACCCTCGACATGCTGGTCCTGAAGACCCTCAGCCGGGGGCCGAACCACGGCTATGGCATCGCCCTGCACATCCGGCGCCTCTCGCAGGATGTCTTCAAAGTCGGTGAAGGATCGCTCTACCCGGCCCTGCAAAGGCTTCTCGTCAACGGTTTCGTGGAAGCCGAATGGGGCCTCACCGACACCGGCCGCAAGGCCCGCGTGTACCGCCTCACCGCCGCCGGCCGCGAACAGCTCGCCGACCAGGTCCGCGGGTTCGATTTCGTCCTGGCCGCCATCGCCCGGGTTATGGAGGGTGCGTGAGGTTCTGGAATCGTCTTCGATTGCGAGCCCGCCAGGACCGGTTGCAAAGCGAGCTGACCGACGAGATCCGCTTGCATCGCGAATTGCTCGAAGAGGAGTTCCGGCGCCAGGGCATGAGTCCGGACGACGCAGCCAGGGAGGCGGCGCGGCAGTTCGGAAATGCCTCGGTTGCAGCCGACTTGAGCCGCGACGAGTGGTCGTTTCCGCGATTCGACGCCCTATTGCAGGACCTGCGGTTTGCGCTGCGGCTAATGCTGCGGCAGCCGCTGCTCACGGCGGCTGCGGCGCTGACCGTCGCCTTCGGAGTCGGCGCCAATACCGCCATCCTGAGCGTTCTGCGGACGCTCCTGCTGAATCCGCTGGGAATGAGCCACACGCAGGATGTAATGGCGGTAAGCGTTCGCATCGACAAGCTGCAAATGCGCCGCGCCGCCGATTCCGGCGCGGAATTCGCCGATATTTCCGGCATGCGGGACACGTTCTCGGCCGTGGCGGCCATGGAAGGCCGCGCCTGGACTTACCAGGAGGGCGGGCAGGCGTCGCGCCTGCTGGGCCGGGCGGTCACGCCCGAGTTCTTTCAGTTGTTCCGGACAGCCCCGGTGTTGGGACGATTCTTCAACCGTGAAGATCGCGAAAGCCTGGTGCTCTCGTACGACATGTGGCAGGCGCGGTTTGGCGGCGATCCGGGCGTCCTGGGCCGTGTGTTGCTCTTGGACGGCTTGCCGTATCGGGTGGTTGGCGTCGCGCCCGCGAACTTCCGCCTACCGGCCGACGCGGCGGCGTGGTCGCCGCTGATGCTGCCGCCCGACCGCTTGCGCCGCCGCGGCTACAACATGAACCTGGCGGTGTTCGCCCAACTGCGGGCCGGCGTGACCGCGGCCAAGGCTCGCGATCGCGTAAACCGCTATGTCGCCGGTCTCGCGGCGGCGCCCGATGGGAAGGAGCGCGCGGACCTGGGCTACGGAATCGAGCTCGATCCGTTCGCCATCTACCTCGCCGGCGATTTGCGAAGTCCGCTGTGGCTGCTGTGGGCGGCGGCGCTGGTGGTGTTGATTACGGGCTGCGCCAACGTCGCGGGATTGCTGCTGACGCGCAGCGCCGGGCGGAGGAAAGAAATCGCCATTCGCTTGTCCGTGGGCGCCACCCGGTGGCAGATCCTGCGGCAGCTTCTCCTGGAAAGCTCGATGCTGGGACTCCTGGGAGGCTTGGCGGGATTGGCCATGGCCGGGCTCGCGGTTTCGCTGCTGGCCAATCTCCCCATCCCCGGGAAGCAGTTGCTGGCGCTGGTATCGCTGGATCGACGAATGCTGCTCTACGGGCTCGGACTGGCAGCGGCGAGCGCCCTGCTCTTCGGCTTGGTTCCGGCCCTGCAGCTTCTGCGCGAAAGCCAGGCGTCCGCCATGGGTCGCAGCCGCCGGATGCGGTTCCAGGATTTCTTCGTGACCGCCGAGGTGGCCGGCGCTTTCGTGCTGGTGGCGATGACCGGACTCCTGCTGCGCAGCCTGTGGAAGGTGGAGCACATCGATACCGGCTTCGATCCACGCAATCTCACCACCGCCTACTTCACCAAGCCCAAGAACGATCCCGGGTTCGAAGCGCGCGTGCTCGAGGGTTTGCGGAATGCGCCGGGCGTGCAATCGGCGGCATTGGTTTTCCCGATTCCATTCACTACCGGCGGCCTGACCAGCGGTTTCTATATCCGCAACCGGCAGCCAAGGCCGGGCGAACCGGAGTGGCACGGGGAAGCCTACTTCATCACGCCGGAATACTTCGCCGCCATGCGCATTCCGTTGCTGCGCGGCCGCAATCTCTCCGCCGGCGACGCCGCCCGTGCGCCGCTGGTCTGTGTGGTCGATCGCAAAATGGCCGAGAAGTTCTTCCCGAGTGAAGACCCTATAGGACAGGAGATCAGCATGTACGCGGATTGGGCGCGAATCGTGGGCGTCGTCGCATCCGTCCGCGCCGATGGCCTGGAAGCCGTGGACCGTCCCGTGATTTACTATTCGCTGCCGCAGATCCCATTCTTCCCGCAGTCGGCGGCCATAGTGCGCTCGGCCACGCCGGCCGGCAGCTTGATCCGCCGGGCGGTGCGCAACGCCAGCGCCTCGGCGCCGGTTTTCGATTTGCGCACCATGGAAGAGCGCATCGGAGAATCGCTCGGGATTCGCCGCGTTCTGGCCGCGCTCTTGGCGATTTTCGGCGCCATCAGCCTGCTCCTGGCGGCCATCGGAATTTATGGCGTGATCGCCCAGGTAGTCGCCGAGAGGACCCGGGAAGTCGGGGTCCGCTTGGCCATCGGCGCGCGTCCGGCGCAGATCCTGGCGCAGTTCATGCGGCAGGGGTTGCGCGCGGGCGGCATCGGACTGGCGCTGGGGATCGCGGCAGCGGTGGCCGTTCGCAATTGGGTGGGGAGCCTGCTCTTTCAGACGCCGCCGCTCGATGCCGCGGTCCTGCTCGCGGCGGCAGCCGGGATTTCGGCGGTGCTGCTGGCGGCCGTATGGTGGCCGGCCCTGCGAGCGTCGAGGATCAATCCTCAGGACGCCCTGCGCCACGAGTGAATCATCCGGCCGTTGCAATAACTCCAACCAGCTCCCTACAAAGGTCCATCTACCCAATAGAGGCTGGAAAGAACCGTTCGCAGAGCCTTCGATCCGGAGTTGCCGATTGAACCGAGAAAGCTGCCCAGGCTGTCTTCGTCCGCCGGCGGAAAGAGCTCCGTGGCCTGCGGAATGCCGGATCCATCCAGCGGAAGATCAAGATAGACAGCCGCGAGAATCTGGTCAGCCGCCGCATTGACGGACAATCCCCAGCCCAGATGGAAGAACCAGGCTTTCTGCTTCGCTGCCCGTCCGCTCAACAGCACGGATGGCGCCGAATCCTCGAACGCGTACTCGCGGCTGCCCTCGCGCAGAATGAGATATATCACGGGCATTCGAGGTGCAGCCAGCGGCATGAACCGCATCTTCTGATTTCCAGACGAAATCGACTCCCGGGTGGCAAAGAAGAGCGCGACCATGAGATCCGATGAAACGTCCAGACCCACGCTTGGAAGCCCGTAATGTTGTGCGATCGCCAGCGCCTGAAAGTAGAACCGCGGCTGCCCCCAGATGACCGCCGCTTCGGCGGCCAGCTTGTCATACATAGCCACGCGAACACCCTCGTACCTCGATCGCAGAGACCTGAGAGCAGTTTGCTGCCAGAGTTGTAACCACATCATGAACTCCGGCATGCAGGTTCGGATCGATGGAGGCCTTCTTACCGCCGAAGAGATCAGCGAAGGCTCGCGGATTGTGTCCTCGCCGTAGAACCGCCGACAAAACTCGGGCGACCGGTTCAAGTAGTATTCCTGCGTCTGGCCGCGAAAGAGGATTCGGTCCCGGCCATAAAAGTCTTCGGCAAACTTTATGACCTCTTCCAGATCTACAACGCTGCGGGCCCGGAGTCTTGGAATCCGCTTGAACGGGACGCGCAGGAATCCCAGCGTCGGATCCACCAGGCGGTCGAGCGGTCCCGGCAGCAGCGTTTCTGTCGGTCCGTAGACCGCGGAGCCTTCCGCCGGTATCCCGGAGTAGGCGTACCCGAAGAAGGAGTCGATCAGCGCCCCACCCGCATCCGGGAACCCCATCGACAGCCCCGGAGAGAACGGAGCATGCCGGTTCAATTGGCCCCGGATGTTCATCTCGCGCTGGACACGCGCCCGGTCCGCCACGTAGAGGATGCCGTCCCCTTCTGCGAACCGTGGCTCGAACTGCTTAAGTCCAGCCCATTCGTGATCGTATATCGGCATGTGCACGCCAAACCTGGGCCCGGAGCGCTATCAGATGTTCGGGTTCGATCGGCGTCGATCCGGAGATCGTAAGGTATGTGCCGCCATATCGATTGACGCAGAGTTCGGGCGCTTTCGAAATCTCCAGTGGGGGCGGCAGCCGAAAGCCCAGATCGTCCAGAATGGCTGCTTCTATGGTGAGCATGATGGGATCCGGATTGACGTTATGGAGCCGCAGAGCCTCTGCCTCTGCCTCCGCCCACCCCGGCATCACCAGCAGACTCTGCATATGCGTGCGAACCAGGTGCATCACGAGATTGCCGAGGCACAGGAGCGCGTCCTCGAGCAGGGCGATGACGGCTCCGGATGACGTGATATGGCAGCAGTGTTTGCCCGAATCGGCCACAACCTCGAATTGCAGTTCGGGGCGCAGGCCGAGGAGCCATTCTCCCATCACCGGCCTCCACTGCTCCCCCATCAGGATCCGGGCCCCTTCGATCAGATGTTCGGGAAATTGGAAACTCCCGGTCCAGGATTTCGCGAACCGCGCATAGATCTGATACGGCACTTCTTCTGGTACCGAAGGGTGCACGATCGCCATCCGGTCTGATAGCCGTCCCTCTTGACTGAACGCCAGTTGAATCGCTCTCACGACGTTCGACACGAATATCCAGGAGCAGAAGAACTGATTGATCTCCGGTCGGCTGGCGACGCCGGCGAGATTGCCGGCCGGAGAGTGCGACCAGCCTTTCGGCGGGGGGCGGAGCACACCATCGTCGGGAACCACCCATGGTATGCGAAATAGCCTGTCGTGAAAACGGTCGAGGCCGGAAATGTAGATGAGGTCCTGGCGATCGAAGAGCGCACGGATAATTCCGTCCAGCACCGGGATCTGCCATTCCGAATCGGGAATGGTCACAGTCAGCCATTCGCGGCCGTCGGGCAGTTTCCCGAAACCCAGGGGAATATCAACGGCAGTTCCTTCCACCAGCGGCAGCAGTACTTCGCTGATCTTTCGGACCAGCACCAGAATCATCTCCGAAGAGGCGGTTAAACGGATCGTCTCCATGACCTGCGTCGCTGCTCACATTCCGCCGGGCAGGCTCGGCGGAACGAACATGGAAAGGCGGTACATGAGTGCTTTGTAGATACGATCGCAGTTTGTGGGACGGGTTTCAACCGCTACTTGGCGCACACCGCCGCGCGCAGTTTCTCCAGCGAAAACTCCGTGGAGCGGCAGACGTCGAGAATTCGCTGTTCGCGCTCCACCAGGCGCGCCGCCGCTTCCGGCAGCTCCGCCGCGATCTGCTTGGGGATACTCAGGATTCCGTGGCGATCGCCATATATCAAATCGCCAGGGGCAATGCGCAAGCCTCCGATCTCCACCGGCTTCCCGAAATCCACCACGCGCGCGTAGCAGTGCGAGACTGCCACGCGGCTTCCGAACAGCGCAAAACCCATGGCTTCGACCGCGGGGAGATCGCGGACCGCGCCGTTGGTAATGGCGCCGATCGAGCCCAGGCGCAGCAGGATGGCCGAATGCACTTCGCCCAGAAAGCTGCCGAATCCGGGACGCCCGCTGGCGTCCTGCAGCACCACGATCCGCGGCGGCGGCGCTGCCAGGACATATTCCCACCAGCCCTCGCGATCGCCGCACCGTTGTCTCGTGATCGGCACATCGGACCCCTGGATCAATCCGGTTGCGGCATAACCCAAAACGCCCTGCCCGCCGCCGGCCAGGCAGCGGATCGACCCGTCCGTAAATCCCTCGTTGGCCGGCCGGACATTGAAGGTCTCGACCGCATTCGAGATCGTACAGACGTCGAATCGCCGGATCGCATCCAGCACTTCGGCGCCAAGTTCCGTCCCGGTTCCGGCGTACCCGTCGGGGCGGTACACCCCATCACCTTCCTTTCCAGCCCAAGCGGCGTTTCCAAACCGCGCTTTCGCGCTCGCCCTGCGAATCCAAGGCGGGAAGCCTCCGGTGACCTCCCGCCAGGTTCGGCAGCCTCAAAGCCCGGTCTGGCGGGCTTGCGCGACTGCAAGAGCGATACGCCGAGGAGCCGTCTCCTGGGCTGCTTACCGCGTCAATATTTGCTACTTGCGAAAGTAGATCGAGTCAAATATTGAGGCAAGATTCCGTCAGGTGGAGGACGCGTAACGTCTGCATTCCCGGAGGCCGGTATGTGTTTTATCGGTTTTTGGAGGCAATCCCGGTTCGAACCCAGGCCTGTCGGGAATGCCGAACGTAGAGGACTTCAGCATCCCTGGATGGTCCTGCTGGCATGCACCTCGCAATCTCCGGAAAGTCTGGACGCGCATAATCGGGAACCCAGAATTTGCCGACTCGGCACCCCGGTGATACCACGGAACGGCGAGAGTTTGGACATGCCGGGCGCACACTCACGTATCTACCGGCCATACGCCGGGTGCCTGTCGCCTTAACTCTGTCGCCCCGGGCCCCGGAGGCCGATCCCGGCCTTGCGGATTTCCAGCCTCCGGTGTGGCTTGACCTGTCGAAAACTCCGCGATCGACACCTGGCAATTCGGTTGAAAGCCCCTGATTCGGGCGCGTCTAAGGTAATGCGAATTCTGTTTTCATCGTTCCGCATGCCGGGTACGATTGGAATGTGACCGGTAGGTCTGAAATCGGACAGGAGGAAGCATCGTGTCGGTAATCACTATCTCGCGAGGATCCTTCAGCGGCGGCAAAATGCTGGCTGAATGTCTTTCCAAGTCGCTGGACTATCGCTGCGTGGACCGGGATGTGATCGTGGAACGAGCCGCGGCCCACGGAGTCTCCCAGGATGAGCTTCGGGATGCGTTGCAAAAACCTCCAACTATCCTCGAGCGCCTGCAGCATAAACGCTACCTTTACCTGGTGCTGATTCAGGCCGCGCTCACCGAAGAGATCCGCACCGGCCGCGCCGTCTATCACGGGAATGCCGGCCATCTGCTTCTCAAAGGCGGCCCGCCGGTACTGCGCGTGCGCATCATCGCGCCTATCGAGATGCGCCTGAAAATGGCCCAGGAACGCCTGAAATTCAGCCGTTCCGAAGCCATGGATTACATCGCGCGCATGGATCAGGACCGCCGCAAGTGGGCGCAGTATCTCTACGGCGTGGACTGGGGCGACCCGGCCAATTACGACATCGTGCTCAACCTGGAATCCGTTGAAATCAAAGAGGCGTGCAAGACTATCTCGACTCTGGCGCGGCAACGCTGCTTCGAGTTTACCGAGGCTTGCCAGCGCGCCATGGACGATTTCGCCCTGGCCAGCCGGGTGCGCGCCCGGCTCGCCCTGGACAGCGCCACCGCTCACCTGGAATTCGATATCGTCGCCAAGGACGGTGCGGTGGTGGTTCATGGCGCGGTTTCCCGTGTCCGCGAAGTCGAGGAGGTGCAGCGAATCGCCAGCGCCGTTCCCGGAGTCCTGGGCTTGAACCTGGACGAGCTGGCCTCTCCCGTGCGGTCCTGAGCGCCGCCGCGAATACCATCCGTGGTTACCGAAACTCACCCATATATTCCCTGGTTTCAGCAGCCGAAGTATGTTATCGTTCCCTCGTAAATAGTATTATCAGACCTGATGATCCGGACATCGGGAAGGAGTGGTCGATGTCCATTTTCTTGCCGGTCGCCGGAATCAGCATCAGGATCTGGATCTTAATCGGCGCCGGCGGCCTGGTCGGTTTCCTTTCCGGACTGTTGGGAGTTGGCGGCGGATTCCTCCTCACCCCCATCCTGATGCTCGCCGGAATCCCGCCCACGGTTGCCGCCGCTTCCGATTCCTGCCAGATTGTCGCGGCCTCCTCCTCGGCCGTCGCCGCCCACTTCCGCCTCGGAAATGTGGACTTCAAGATGGGAGTCACTTTGCTGGCGGGCGGATTGACGGGGGCTGCGCTCGGCGTCCAGGCGATCAAGGTGCTTCGCGCCCTCGGCAATGCCGATTCCTTCATTACCATCACCTACATAGTGGTCCTGGGCCTGGTCGGAGGATCCATGTTCTTCGCCAGCCTGAAAAACCTGCGGCGCGGACCGATGGCCCCCAAAATACACCGCGCGGCGGCCAAACCGGGCCTGCTGAAGCGGCTGCCGTTTCAGGTCACGTTCGAGCGCTCCGGTGTCCGCCACTCGCTGCTGGTTCCGTTTTCTCTGTGCGTCGTGGTGGGGCTGCTGGCCTCGATCATGGGCGTCGGCGGCGCGTTCATGATGGTGCCGATGATGGTTTACCTGCTCGGCATGCCCGCCCATGTCGCCGTCGGGACGTCGTTGTTTCAGACTCTCTTCACCTGCGCGGGCGTCACCTACATGCAATCGACCACCAACCACACGGTGGACCTGGTGCTGGCGCTGGCGCTGGCGGCCGGATCGACCATCGGCGCCCAATTCGGCGCCAGGTTGACCCGTTTCCTGCGCGGCGACCAGTTGCTGATCATCCTGGCGCTGCTCGCCCTGCTGGTGACGGTGAAAATGACGATCGGCGTTCTGGCGACCCCCGCGAATCTGCTCAGCCCGGCGGGCGGCCACGCGGCGCTGCACTGGCACCAGGCGGCGGAATGGTGCCGGAGATGGTGGGGGTTGGGAAATGGCTAGTGATTTTTGCGGTGCAGGCTGGCAGCCGGCGGCGGATTGGCAATCCGCCCAGCAGGGCTTGGATGACACTCGATCGGGGCGGGATGCCAGCCCGCCGCGGATTCACAATCTGCCCCACATACGAAGATTTCCATGCGGTTGTAATACCAGTCTTCCGCCTCACCCCACCCGGCGTTTGTACGAGGCGAAGGGATGAGTATCGCTCCGTTGTTGATGGCCGCGTTCTATGCCGGCGGAGTTGTTCCGCCGCCTTTGATTCGTAGCGTCACGCCGCAGGCGATCGAAGTCGGCGCCTTTTATGAAGGCGCCGACGTAAGAGTCGAGGGCGTAGCCGCATCCGGCTCGAAGGTGATCGTGACGGTCACCGGGTCGGGCAGCGAGAAGATCTTCAACCAAAAGGCTCGTTTCGGACCGATCTGGCTGAACTCGGGCAAGGTGCGGATCTCCGGTGCGCCCTCGCTCTTCCTTCTGTTCAGCGCGGAACCGGTCCGTACAATGTTGAAAGAGGACTGCGCCTCGGGAATCGAACTCACGGAAGCGGCGGTGCGGGAACAGATTCATTTCGAGCCGCCGGTGAAGGATCCGCGCGTGCGGACGGTTCTGAAATCGGACTTTATCGCCCTCAAAAAGGACGAGGGCACATACGACTTCGCCGGATCGGGCATTACCATGGGAGAAACCTCCGAGCCCGGCACGCCGTACACCCTCCCATTCCATTGGCCGAAGAAGGCTCCTCCCGGCGAGTACCGGATCCATGCCTACGAAGTGCGCGACGGCGCCGTAGCACGCGAGGCGGTGGCGACCATTTCCGTTCAGCCGACCGGGTTTCCGGCGTGGCTTGGCGCCCTGGCGGCAAGCAGAGCCTCTCTCTACGGGATTACGGCGATTCTCATCGGCGCCTTGACCGGGTTCGGCATTGATTTCCTGACAACCCGTCTGTTCGGCAAAAAACGGCCGGTCGGCCACTAAAGGCTGCCCTGAAGCTCTGCAAAGGATCGGAACCCGATGCGATGGTGGTGGCGACAACCCAACGGCGCGGAAGATGCCGCCGCCGCGGCCGTGGAGCGGGTGCGCGCCAAGTACGCCAGCTTTCGCGAACTGTTGACGCTCAATAACGAATCGCTGGAATTGATCGCCGGCCTGCAGGATGATCTGCAATTCGTGAGCCCTCTGCGCGACGTAGTCGGCGGCCGGATTGCCGCCATCTTCGATCGGGTCGACAAAGTAGTCCAGGCCTTCGAACGGCAGGTGGGAGCACATCAGGCGACGCTCCTCGCCGGACTGCAGGCGGAACGCTCCGAGATCGAGCGCTATACCGCGGCGCTCGAGGAACTCACGCACCCGCGGCTGGCGGCCTCGTTATCGGAACTGACGGCTGCCGCGGAGAACGAGGCGGGCAGCAAGGCCGCCATGCTCGGCGAGATCCGTGCCGCCCTCGGCCTGCCGGTTCCCGATGGCTTTGTGCTGACCACCGCGGCCTACCGCCAGTACTGCGGCGTTCCGCTCTGGAGAGAGATTCGCGATGCCACCCGCGAACTCGACCTGAACGACCTCGATGCCGTGAGGGGGGCGGCGGAGCTGCTGGCCCGGAAGGTGATGGATGCGGCCTTGCCGCGCGCCATCGAAGCGGCCATCGCCGGCCGCGCTGAAGTCCTGTTGAAGCACGGCGGCAGCCTGGCGGTCCGCTCCAGCGCGCGCGGCGAGGGCGGGGTCCGGTCGCACGCCGGCCAGTTCCTCAGCCTGCTGAATGTTCCCGCCGCCCAAGCCGCGGACGCCTACAAGCGCGTGACCGCCGGACGGTTCAGCGAACGGGCCTTGTTCTACCGCTTGTCCACCGGCATCCTGGAGGTAGACAGCCCGCTGGCGGTGTTGTTCCTGAAGATGATTCCGGCCCGCGCGGCGGGCATCCTCTACACGCGCGATCCCGCCGATTCCAAAAGCAAGACGCTCTGGATCACCGCTACCCGAGGCCTGGGCCTGGAAATTGCCAGCGGCCGCACACCCGCCGACTTCTTTGTGGTCAGCCGGTCGAGCCCGCACGCAGTGATCGACCGCAACATCGTGCACAAGGAAGAACAGCTCGTGCCGCAGGATGGCGGCGGCCTGGCCAAGGTTCCCTTACACGCCGGAGATCGCGCCGAGCCCAGTCTTCAGGAGCGCGAGCTGCGCACCCTGGCCGAGTGGGGGATTCAGATCGAGGAGCATTTTCAACAGCCGCAGGACATCGAATGGGTAATCGATCCGGGCGGCGGCATCTGGATCCTCCAGTCCCGTCCGCTGGTTCGAGTATCCGCATCGCCGGGCAAACTGCATTCCCGCTCTAAAGCCGCGCCGCAATTGTCCGGAGGCCGTACGATCTATCCGGGGCGGACATCCGGACCGGCGTTTGTGGCCAGCGAATCTCGAGACGCCGCCACGGCGCCCGCGGGCTCGGTCGTGTTCCTGCGCAAGCCATCGCCGGAAATTGTCGGGATCTTCCCGCGGATTGCCGGATTAGTGGCGGAATGGGGCAACGCCGCTGGGCATGCCGCGGCCTTGTTGCGGGAGTTTCAGATTCCCTCGGTCTTCAACATGGCGGGCGCCCTCGAGCGGGTCGTCCACGGCGAACCCGTCAGCCTGGATGCGGTGCAGGCGCGCGTATATTCGGGCATTCTGTGGCCGCCGGCCGCCAAAGACGAATCGGGCGCCGGCCAAAAGCAGGAAGACGCCACAGACCCGATCCGGGAACGGCTGCTTCGATTGCACCTGCTCGATCCGGCGGCCCGCAACTTTCGTCCGGCAGGCTGCAAATCCGCGCACGATGTCCTGCGCTACTGTCACGAGAAATCCATCGAGGCGATGTTCGAGGTCAACGACCTGGAGTTGGGCCAGGGACTGCGGAATGCCAGGAAGCTGAAAACGTCTCTTCCGCTGCATCTCTCGGTGCTGGACCTGGGCGGCGGAGTGGCCGCGGCGGATCCCAAAGCCCGCGAGGTGATGCCCGAGCAGATCGTGTCGCGGCCGTTTCAGGCGCTGTGGCAGGGGGTCCGCCATCCCAATGTCCGCTGGACACGCGAGATGCCGGCGGGCATGGGCGATCTGGCATCGGTGTTGGCAACGGCGTTTGCTCCGCAGGGCAGCGGCATGCGCGCCCTGGGCGAAAGAAGCTACCTTCTGGTGACGGCCGAATACATGAACCTGAATTCCCGGCTGGCATACCATTACAGCCTTGTGGACGCCTGCATTTGCGACACGGCCGAACTCAACTACATCTCCTTCCGGTTCGAGGGCGGCGGCGCGGGCCGGAGCCGCAGGAATCTGCGCGCCTGTTTCCTGGAGCAATGCCTGATCCACTACGGATACTCCGCCGACCGGCGCGGCGACCTCGTCAACGCCTGGTTCCGCAAAGCTTCCGCCAAGGAGACCGCCGGCCGGTTGGACATCCTCGGCCGCCTTCTGGCGTGCTCGAATCAGCTCGATATGTACATGGAAAGCCGCGACGCCATGAGATGGTTCGTGGAACAGTTCATCGCCGGCAACTACGCATTTCAATAGTCGCAACGGCATTGCGATATAATGGAGTTGCCTTCCAAGGGGATTTCACTCCGCAATGCCTGCAAATCCGCATCCGTGGCGCACTATGGCTGTCGTGTTCGGCCTCGTGCTGCTTTCCGCTTTCTGCCTGGACAAGATATTCGCGCCGCTCGGGGATCATGTGCTGCGCGCCGTGGCGGGCTCGCAAGCTCAGCCCACGGCGGCACGATTGACCGATCGCGCCGGGTCGCGGTAACCTACATTCCCTCCAGCAGCGCCGCTCCCGAAATCTCTCCCGCGGCGCCATCCTGCACGAAGACGATCAACCGCTGCGATGCGGCCGGTAACTCCACCACTTTTTCAAATCCGCCGCCCCGCTTGACCGATCCGATTTTCCGCATGTTGCGCACGACAGCGACGTGGTGCAGTTCGCGCCCTTTATTTTCGCCGTTGCCCACCTGCGAAGCCGCTTGATTGTCGGCCAGCGCGATGTAGATGTCGCCGGCGCGCGGCGCATCTTCCACCGAGATTTCGGCTCCCGCGCCGGTCCGCGCGACGCGCACCCTGGCTTTCGGTTTTTCTGCCGCGCGCGCGATCTCGGCCGCGGCCCGCGGCCCATCCGACCCCGTGAATTCCGCCGCTCCATCCACCACCATTTCGGGTGTGTAGACGCTGTCGAGATGGAATTTGCGCCCGTAGTTTTCCTGCCGCTCGGTGAAAGCCGCGGAGGAAAAGCGGTCGCGCCAGCCGAGCCGGTCCCAATAATCCACGTGCTCGGAGAGGACGATGGCGCGCGAATCCAGTTGTGCCAACAGCCGGTCGGCCGGCGGACAACTCGAGCAGCCCTCGGACGTGAATAACTCCACCAGCACCGGCGCGCGCGTTGCTTCGCCTGCCGCCATGGCGGATACAAAGCTCAGAAGAACAAACCCGAGAGGGCGGTACATGAGTGCTTTTAAGATACGATCGCAGTTTGTGAGGCCCGTTTCAAGCCGGCAAAATCCTGGCTCGTGGGTAATTTACCCAATAGTACACTGATTCTAAAAGGGTTATAGCATTTTTTTGGGTAAATTACCCATGAGATCATGCGGCCAAGTCCAAGCCTTACCCCAATCAGTTCGTCGAGGGCCGCTCGATGTGGTCGATCACGATGAACGTGGTGGGGACTTTGCCGGATTCGAGTTTGAGGCCCAGTTTCGGCAGAGAGTCTCTGAAGAACGCGAACCAATCGTCGCGCGCTTCGGCGGCGATCGGGCCGCCGGTTCCCGTCGGCTCACGGGCGGCGTCTAGCGGGAAATCGAAAGTCCCCGCAATTCCGGTCCGGTCGACGACCTCGCGGTCGGCCCAGACGGACATGTTCCGTACGAAGTCGTCCAGTGTGGCGCCCCAAATCGTCGGGCCGAAAAATCCTCCGCAGACTCGTTGACCGGGGTCCGGCGGCCGGCCGTTTTCGAGCGGGACGCAACTGCCCGGCTTCGACGGCTGCAGCCTGGGGCCTCCGCGAGCCACGGTCAGCTCGTAAGCCGGCACGGAGCGGGTCTCGCGATGAATCCTCAGTTTGAATCGGTCTTCCAGCAGAGTTTGCATCATCGGACCGAGCATCATCGGCCGCGGCTGGGGGGTTGACGTGGTGGCGTCGATGACATACCGCTCGGAATCCGTCCACGATGGCATTCCTTCGATCCGGTCCCTCCCGCGAATCGGCGGCCGCTCATTCGGCTCGCCGTTCGGAAAGTTCAGGTACGCCATCGTAATGAGGTTGACTACGTTGGCGCATTCCCGGCGCAACCTTCCCGGTGACACGCTGTTGCCGCCCGCACCTGCGCCGCCCTTGCGGCCGCCGGCGTTGGGGTCCGGATCGGTGCACGGCTTGATGGAAACGACGTCGAACTTCGGCCTCGCGGAGGGCGGCGATTGGCTTGGCGGCTGCGGAGGAGTGCTGGTTTGGCCGAGGCTCACAGCGGCTGCAAGGCACAGCAGCGGTACTCCGGCCAGAGGCAGCACGACCCCGGGACTGGCCAGCTTGCGCATCGGTCCTTCGGAAAGCGCGAAGATTTCGTCGATGCGGCGGCCCAGATCCTTCCCCTCCGCCATCGCCAATCCCGGCAATGCGGCGCGCCGGCCCGCGCGATTCACCGCGCCGGCGAAATCGAGCAGGACGCGGGAATAGGCGCCGGGATTGTGGAGACGATCGAGAGCCGCCGCGTCGCAGGACAGTTCCGCCAAATCAGAAATCGTTCGCGAAAGCCACCACGCCAGCGGGTGAAACCAGAAGACGCATTGCGCCAAACGGGTAAGCGCCGAAATGCGCGTGTCGCCGCGGCGCAGGTGCGCGAATTCATGCCCGAGCACGGTGCGGCGGACCGCCGGAGTCCAGGCGCGCCATCCGGCGGGGAGAATCACAATTGGCCGAAGCACTCCGGCGGCCACCGGGGTGAGAATATCCGCGGATTCGACCAGGCGGCGCCCGTGGATCGGGATCGAGCGCGCGATGGCGCGGCGGTAGAGCACCCATCCGGCCGTTCGATAGGCCGCGATGGCGGGGAATCCGGCAAAGTAAAACAGCAGCGCGAATGTCCCGGCGGTTGGCCACTCCGTCTGCGCGGGCCGATCGGCCGCTGGTTCGCCCATGGGCGCGGCGGCGAAAACCGGTCCGTTCGAAACGGGCGCGGCGATAACCGCCGGATTCGATTTCGCGCGCAGCAATGGAACGGTCCACCGCGGAGAAACGGCGCTCGCCAGCGGCAGCAGCAGCATGGCGGCGAGGACGGCGGTCCATGCGGCGTGACGTGAGGCGGGATGGCGGATGCGGAAGAGGCGCAGAAGCAGCCCGGCAGCGGCGGCGAGCGCACACGGCCGAAGGAAGATCAAGGCGAGCCAGATGGCCGGTTGCGGATTCCAGGTCATGATTTCTTTCTCCGCTTCTCGAGAGTGTCGATTCGTTCGGCCAGGCGGCGCAGTTCCGCGCTCTCCACCACGCGGTGGTCGACTAGGCCCGTCAGCAGTTCTTCCAGCGAGCCGCGGCAGAACTTCCGGATGACACTGCGCACCGCTTCGGCCGCGACCTTGCGCGGTTCGCGCACGCTGGAGTAGAGGAACTGGCGCCCGTCGATGACGTCATGCCGTACGTACTGTTTGCTTTCCAGGCGCCGGAGCACCGTGCGAATGGTGGAATCGGCGAGCGGTCGCTGCTTGCCGACTCCCGCGCGAATGGCGTCGCCGGCGGCCGGGCCGTGCTCCCACAGGAACTCCATCACCTGCCGCTCCAGTTCGCCCAACCCTTTTTCCCGAGCCATACGTTACCAATTGTGACGTTACCGATTGTAACGCAGCCGCCGGGAATGTCAAGATTCCAGCGGGGCAGGCTTACTGGATGGTCACGTGAACGGTGTTCGCCGATACTCCGCCGGCGCTCACCACCACCGCGGTGTCGCCGCTGCCTTTCAGGCGCACATCGGCTAGGAGATGCCCCCACGGACGCGACCCTTTCGCATTATGAATGACGGGAATTTCAGGTGGGTGGAGCGCGACGAAAAGAAAGCGTCCAGCGTGTGTTCAGGCGGGGAGGATCAGCAGGCTACTTCTTCTTGCGCGCCATGGGCTTTACGACCTTGCCCCTATTGACGAGCTTAACTTTCTTCTGCCGCTTGTTGGCATTCTTGCGGGCTTTCTTCATCGCCTTCTGGTAATTGGCGGCAGACGGCTTTTTGGGCGCCGCACCTGCCATCGGGACCAGGATGCAGCTCAGAGCCAACACGGCGAACATCGTACGCAGGCGCATACTGTACCTTATTGTGCCATACCCTGCCGGGTTGACAAGTACATCAATAGAAAACAGCAGACTGTTATCAAAACCGAAAGGCCGGCCGCCGCTTTCCACAAAGTCTCGGATGCCGCGTTCACCCGTCCCGGCTCGCCGGCGGCGTATGCCACCCCAAATCCGCCGATCAGCCCGCCGATGTGAGCGGCATTGTCGATATGAAACATCGGCAGGAAGCCGATGATCAGAATCATGACGACCCAGCGGATATAGGTACCGCGGAGCGCATCGCCGATGGGGTTGTGATGGCGGAGTCCGAGGGCGATCATGGCGCCGATCAACCCGCAGATTCCCGCCGAAGCCCCGATCGAGACCGAAGCGCTGACGAGGGTGCTTAGCGAGAATCCTAAGACGCTGGAAATAAAATAAATAACCAGCATGCGGCTAGTGCCGTAGATCTCGTCGACCTGCGCCCCCAAATCCCACATCGCCCAGGAATTCATGGCGATATGAACCAGGCCGCCATGCAGAAATCCGGCCGTGACCACCCGCCAATACTCGTGGTAGCCCAGGATCAGCGGCGAAAATTTGGCTCCGAAGGCGACCAGCGTGTAGCTGTCGAGGCCCATCACGGCGTCGCTGTTCCCCGCATTCATGGCGGCGAACACGGTCGCGACGAAAAATCCCAGATTAATCAATAGGATAAGGACCGTTGTAAAGCGGTACTGGGGGATGAAGCCGCCGATCGGGGAGTCGTCCCGCAAGTCTATGGCGCGGGCGCCGACCTTTTCATGACAGTAGGGGCAAACCTTGTCCCGGGAGGTAATAAAGGCCCGGCAATGCGGGCACATACGGCGCGAATCCATCAGCACCTATCATAACAACCCCTTTTCTTTTCAGAAGGCTTCGGTCAGAGTGGATTCTGCTACAATCGTGGATTCCTCATCATGGTGAAGACCGAGCGCGAGCACCGCGACGACATCATTCAAATCGGCCGCCTGGTTTTCCAGAAGGGGTGGGTAGCCGCCAATGACGGCAATATTACCATCCGCCTGGACGCCGAACGCATTCTGGCGACCCCAACCGGCACCTGCAAGGGCATGATGTCGCCGGATGACCTGATTATTGTCGATTACCAGGGCAATCGGATCTCGGGGCGGCGCGAGCGCACCAGCGAAATCGCCATGCATTTGAAGATTTACGAGATGCGGCCGGAAATCCGCGCCGTAGTGCATGCCCATCCGCCGGTGGCCACCGGATATGCTACCGCCGGACGGTCGCTGAGCGAAGGTTTGCTTCCGGAAGTGGTGATCGGCCTGGGGTGCGTGCCGCTGGCCGACTATGGATTGCCGGGCACGCCGGCGCTGACCGAGCCCATGATCCCGCTGATCCCCAAGTTCGACGCGCTCCTGATGGCCAATCACGGGGCGGTGTGCTACGGCGAAGACGTATATCAGGCGTATTTCCGGATGGAAACCATGGAACACTTCGCCCGCATCGCCTTCGTAGCCGAGATGCTCGGCGGCGCCAAGCTGCTGCCCCGGGTGGAAGTGGATAAGCTGCTGGATTCGCGGACGCGTTACGGGGTGAAGGCGAAAAGCGCGGGTGAGCCGGGCTGTCCCCTGGCCGCGGAGGATGTCGATGCGGGCGTCACGCAATGTTCCATCGGCGGCGAAGAGCGGTTCCTGGTGACGCGGTCCGAACTGATCAGCCTGGTGGATGAAGCGATGAAGTTGCGCGGTGCCGCTTGAGGATTGACGATTTTTGGGAGAGACATTAGATGGGTGAAGCGCTTGGAATGATTGAGACGCGCGGCCTGGTGGCCATGATCGAGGCCTCCGACGCGATGGTGAAAGCCGCCAAAGTGACGCTGGTGGGTTGGGAGAAAATCGGTTCGGGATATGTCACCGCGCTGGTCCGCGGCGATGTAGCGGCCGTTCGCGCCGCCACCGATGCCGGCGCCGCCGCCGCGCGCCGCGTGGGCGAGTTGATTTCGGTGCACGTCATCCCGCGCCCGCACCAGAGCCTGGAAGACGTTTTGCCGATCGGCAAATCGGGAAACGCCGGCAAGTAACCGGCTGACGGACCCCCATGATTCTCGCCCGCGTAGTGGGCACGGTAGTGGCCACACGGAAAGACCCCCGGCTGGAAGGGAAAAAGCTTCTCGTCCTGAAGCCTGTATCTCCCGACGGCAAGGACGAAGCCGGCTACGTGGTCGCCGTGGATACGGTCAGCGCCGGCTATCGCGAGCGCGTCCTGGCCGTATCGGGCAGTTCCGCCCGCATGGCCGAGGGCTGCAAAGACACTCCTGTGGACACCGCCATCGTCGGCATCGTGGACGATGTGCGGCTGGACTGAGGTATGTATCTGGGCCGCGTGGTCGGTTGCGTATGGGCGACGGTGAAAAACCGGGCGCTCGAAGGCCACCGGTTCCTGATCGTCCAGCCGCTCACTCCCGACCTGAAGGAGACCGGCAAACGGCTGATCTGCGGCGATGCCACCGGGGCCGGCGCCGGGGAGCTGATCTATTGGGTCCGCGGCAAGGAGGCCAGCTTTCCCTTTCTGCCCGACGAGCCGCCTTTCGATACCACCATCGTCGGCATCGTGGATTCGGTCGATCTGCCGGGTAAAAAGAGGAAATCGTGCTGATCGGCCGGGTGGTGGGAGAATTGGTGGCGACGCAGAAACACCCCAGCCACGAAGGGCGCAAGGTGCTGCTGGTGCAGCCGCTGAATCTGGATGGAAGCAATCGCGGCGACGCCGTGATTGCGCTGGACGCGGTAGATGCGGGCGTCGGCGACAAGGTCCTGATCGCCACCGAAGGATTCAGCGCCATGACCGCGGTCGGCCGCCCGCAATCGCCAATCGACATGGCGGTGATCGGTTTTATCGACCACATCGAGCTGATTCCCGGCGTTTCGTAGCGCTTCGCTTGCGGGCCGATTCCGTCTCCTGACTCCTGTTTCCTGACTCTAAAGTCCCGCGCACGATCCGCCGATCTTATGTCCAGTGAGGTGGCATGCCCTCTATCGATACCAAGAACCTGGGCTCGATCTCGTGGGAGCCGGAGTCGGAAATCGAATTCCCGCGCGGCCTCCCGGGATTTGAAGAACGCCGGAAGTTTGTGGCCGTGCGATTTGCCCATACCGACCCCTTGATCTTTTTGCAGAGCCTGGAAGACTCGAGCCTCAGTTTTGTCACCATGCCGGTGCGGTCGGTCGTCCCCGACTACCGCGTTGTCGTCAGCCGCGAAGACCTGGAGCTGGTCGGGCTGCCCGCCAACCGCCAGCCGCGCATCGGGGATGACATCCATTGCCTGACCGTGCTGGCGATTCGCGAGAATGGCGTCACCGCGAACCTGCTGGCCCCGGTCCTGATCAATCTTCGAAATCTCAAAGCCGTGCAGGCGGTGGTGCAGGAAGGCGAATATTCCCATCAGCACCCGCTCACTGCCGGTGAAAAGGCGCTGGTATGCTCGTGATGTCCCGCCGCGAAGGAGAGACTATCCTGATCGGCGACGCCATCGAGATCGTCATCTCGCACATCAGCCGCACGCGCGTGCGCGTAGGCATTCGGGCCCCGCGCGAGATGCCGGTGGTGGCGCGCGAAGTGAAGCTGGTGCGCGACGAGAACCGCGCCGCCGCCGCCGGTCCGCCCGCTTCGGCCCTGCGCGGCCTGGCCGCGCGCCTGCAGCCGGGGATGGAGGACGGCGCCCCCCCGCAAGATCGATCGCCCGGTTCTTCGTAAGCTCTGGTAATATTTCCCAATGGCAGATCCAACCTATCCTCCCAGCCCTGAATTTGTCTCGCACTCGCATGTCCGGGGAATGGACGGATACCGGAAACTCTACCAGGATGCCGCCGAGCATCCCGAACAGTTCTGGGGCAGCCTTGCCGAAAAAGAACTGCATTGGTTTCAGAAGTGGTCCCACGTCTTCGAATGGAATCCGCCCTTTGCCAAGTGGTTCGTGGACGGAAAGACGAATGTCTCTTACAATTGCCTGGATCGTCACCTGGGGACGCACCGCAAGAACAAAGTGGCGATTCTGTGGGAGGGCGAGCCCGGCGATCAACGCCAGATCTCCTACCAGGAGCTCCACCGCCTGGTCTGCCGATTCGCCAACGTGCTCAAGGGCCGCGGATTGAAGGCCGGCGACCGGGCCATCATCTACATGGGCATGGTCCCCGAGCTGCCCGTCGCGCTGCTCGCCTGCGCCCGGCTGGGCGTGACGCACAGCGTGGTGTTCGGCGGATTCTCGGCGGAAGCGCTCAAGGCGCGCATACAGGACCTGGAGGCGCAGGTGGTGATCACCGCCGACGGCTCCTGGCGCCGCGGCAAGGAAGTGCGCCTGAAAGACGCGGTGGATGAATCCCTGGCCGGTTGCCCCAGCGTGAAGGACGTGATCGTCTACCGCCGCACCGGCGGCGCGGTCACCATGAAGGAGGGCCGGGATCACTGGTGGCACGAGCTCGACCAATCGGCGGGCGAGGATTGTCCGGCGGAACCTCTGGATAGCGAACATCCGCTGTTCGTCCTGTACACTTCCGGCACGACCGGCAAACCGAAGGGCATCGTCCATTCCACCGGCGGCTACCTGCTGCAGGCGCACATGAGCATGAAATGGGTGTTCGATCTGCGCGACGAAGACACCTACTGGTGCACGGCCGATATCGGTTGGGTGACGGGCCACAGCTATATCGTTTACGGGCCGCTTTCGGCGGGCGCCACCAGCATGATGTATGAGGGCGCGCCGGATTTTCCGCAGCCCGATCGTTTCTGGCGCCTGGTGGAGAAATATCGCGTCAACATCTTCTACACCTCGCCGACGGCCATTCGCGCCTTCATCCGCCAGGGCGATCAGTGGCCCAATGCTCACGACATGTCGAGCCTGCGGCTGCTGGGATCGGTGGGCGAGCCGATCAATCCGGCGGCGTGGGAGTGGTATTACAAAATCATCGGCAAAGAGCGCTGCCCGATCGTGGATACCTGGTGGCAGACCGAGACCGGCGCCATCATGATCGCGCCCATGCCGGGCGCGGTGCCGCTCAAACCGGGATCAGGCACGCTCCCCATGCCGGGATTCATGGCCGATATCGTGGATTTATCCGGAAAGCCGGTGGGGGCGAACCAGGAGGGATTCCTCATCGCCCGCCGGCCGTGGCCCAGCATCGCGCGCACGCTTTGGCGCGATCCGGATCGCTACCGGCAGCAATACTGGGAGCGCATCGATGGCGTCTACCTGGCGGGCGACGCGGCGCGGCGCGACGACGACGGGTATTTCTGGATTCTCGGCCGGGTGGATGACGTGATGAACGTCAGCGGCCATCGGCTCAGCACCATGGAAATCGAGTCGGCGCTGGTGCGCCATCCGGCGGTGGCGGAGGCGGCCGTGGTCGGCAAGCCGCACGAGATCACGGGCCAGGCGGTGGCTTGTTTCGTGACGCTGAAAAAAGGCGATTGGAAGCACGCCGAGCTGGCCGAGGAGCTGCGCAAGTGGGTGGCCAAAGAAATCGGCGGCTTCGCCAAGCCGGAGCAGATCCGCTTCACCGACGCGCTTCCCAAAACCCGCAGCGGCAAGATCATGCGCCGGCTGCTGCGCGAAATTGTGACATCCAACTCCGTGTCCGGGGACGTAACCACCCTCGAGGACTTGTCGGTGGTTACGCGCCTGGCCTCGCAGCACGACGAAGATTGAGGCTGCCGCTTCTTCGGCTACTCGCAGCGGAGCGCGGCAACCGGGTCGATTCTGGAAGCTTTCCACGCCGGCAGCGACGCGGCTGCCAGAGCCACGATGGCCAGCACCGCCGCGGCTCCCAGAAAAGTGAGCATATCGGTACCCGTGACCCCGTAGAGCAGTTTTGCGATCAGCCGCCCAAGCGAGAGCCCGGCAACGGCGCCGATCAACGTCCCCGCGAAGACCAGCGTCATCGCTTGCCCCACTACCATGCGCAACACTTCGCCCTGGGTTGCGCCCAACGATACACGGATGCCGATTTCATGCGCCCGGCGCGACACGGCGTAGCTCAACACACCATAGATTCCCACCGCGGCCAGCGCCAGCGCCACCGCCGCGAAGACAACGAGCACCAGGGTTTCAAAGCGCGGTTCGGCGGTTGCCTCAGCCACCACCTCTTCCATCGTCAGAACTTCCGAAACCGGGAGGTTATGGTCGAGCGACCAGACCGCGCTCTTCACCGCCGGCGCCATCGCGGCGGCATCTCCATGCGCCCGAATGACCAGGGTTATATAGGCGATGTGCGGTCCGCGGACATTCAGGAAATCGCGATTTTGAAATGCCGCCAGGTATGCTTCCGGATCGGGCGCGGAGGCCCAATCGCCCTGCCGGGCGTCCTTCACGATGCCGGCCACTGTCAGCCAGACGGGCGCGCCGCTGTCGTCGCTGAAGAACGACACACGCTGTCCCAACGGGTCTTCCCCGGGCCAGTACCGCCGGACGGCGCGTTCATTGAACAGCACCACTCCGGGAGCGGCGCCGTTGTCCGACTCCAGTATGTCGCGTCCCCGCAGGAGCGGAAGTTCCATCGCCGCCAGGTACCCCGGCGTAATCATCCGATAGACCGCGCCGGGCGATTCGCCGGGTCTGGGTTTGGGACGGCCGGCGATCGTAAAGTCCCATCCCCACAGATCTCCGGCCAATGGTAGATGATTGATGCCGCCCGCCGATTCCACGCCCGGCAGCCGCCGCACGCGGTCGAGCAGCTGGCGATAGAAGCTCTCCCGACGGTTATCCGCGGCTTCGGCCGATCCCGCCACCGAGACCACCATCGAGAGAACATGGTGCGGGTCGAACCCGGGGTCGATGTGCTGGAGGGCGATGAAGCTGCGGATCATCAATCCGGCCGCGGCGAGCAGCACCATCGCCAGCGCAAATTCCGACGTCACCAGCAGGCTGCGGATCCGGTTGCGTCGAATACCTTCGGTCGATCCGCGCCCGCCCTCCTTCACCGCGCCGGCCAGGTCCGCCAGCGACGCGTGCAGCGCGGGCGCCAGCCCGAACAGCACAGCCGCCAGTAACGTCACGGCCTGGAGGAACAGCACCACGCGCAGGTCGATGGTAACCGAGGCGATGCGCGGGATTTCCGCCGGCGCCAACGCCACTAACATCCTGGTTCCCAAAAACGCCAACAGCAGCCCCGCCGCGCCGCCCATGGCCGCCAGCAACAGACTCTCGGCGAGGAACTGGCGCAGCATTCGCATTCTTCCCGCGCCCAGGGCCGCGCGCACCGCGACCTCGCGCCGCCGCGCCGCCGCCCGGGCCAGCAACATGTGCGCCACGTTGGCGCAGGCGATGAGCAGCACGAAACCCACCGCCGCCAGCAGCACCAGCATCGGCGTCTGGATGGAACCCACCACGTTTTCCATCAGGGGAGTTACTTTTACGTTCCGATTGGTTCCCGGATACATCTTCTCCAGCCGGCCGGTGATGGCGGCAATTTCGGTCCGCGCCTGCTGCAGCGAGACATTCGGTTTCAGCCTGGCGAAGACTCGCAGACTGTTGCCGTCGCGCTTCTGGGCGCGGTCGCTGAGGACGTCGGGCACGTACAATTCCGCGCGCGTCGCCCAGAAGGGCGCGAATTGAAATTCCGGCGGCATGATGCCGATGATGGTATACGCTTCGCCGTCGAGGTGGATGGCGGTTCCCAGCACGTTCCTGTCGCCGCCAAAGCGCCGCTGCCAGAGCTTATAGCTCAACACGACTTCGTGCTCGGCGCCTTTCTGGTCTTCGCCGGGCGCGAAGACGCGTCCCAGCATCGGTTGGATCCCGAGCATCGGCAGCAGGTTCCCGGTCAGCCGCAAGCCCCAAAGGTGCTCCGGCGGGTCGGTGCCGGCCAGGTTGGCACTCCAGTAATCGGCCGCGGCCATGGCCTCGAACGATCGGGCCTGGTCGCGCCAATCGAGATAATTCGCCGCGGCCACGGGATTGTCTCCGTAATGCAGCAGCGTCACCAGCCGGGCAGGATCCTGGTAAGGCAGCGGCCGCAGCAGGACGGCATTCACCACGCTGAAAATCGCGGTATTGGCGCCGATGCCCAGGGCCAGGGCGATCACGGCGACGGCTGCAAATCCGGGCGACCGGCGCATGCTGCGCCAGCCGTAGCGCAGGTCCTGCGCGAATTGTTCGATCCAGGCGAGTCCCCATGCCTGCCGGCTTTGTTCGCGCAGGTACGTGACATTGCCGAAACCGCGCAGAGTTGCCGCCCGCGCCGCGTCCGGCCGCAGCCCGGAATTTTCGTAGCGGCTCTGCCGCAGCTCCATGTGCAGACGGATTTCCTCGTCGAGATCGTGTTCGAAGCGCTCGCGCCGCAGCCAAGTCCGCAGCCGGGCCAGCGCCTGGCCAAACCATCGCATCGCAGTTCGCTCCCTATTGACATAGACAGTCTATGCGATGGATCGGTTAGCGTCAATCTCCTCTAGCGCGGGCTTGCAGCCGGGGACAGTGGCCGCTTACGAAGCGGCTATTCCGGCCGCCGCTTCCCGCCCGCCGATCACGAGCACCGTCGGCACCGTCCGGTCTGCCAGGCGCAAATAGAAATAGCCGATGCCCGCCGTGCCCAGCATGAGATTGCTGGTTTCGCCGGCCCCATGCAGCCCGCAAGGCCAGGGCAGTCTTTGCGACTCGAACTGCTCGATGCCCAGGTGACCGGCTTTTTCGGCCGCGTCCCGCAGATCCGGCGCGCCCAGTTCGCCTTCCGCCTCCAGCAGGACGTCGGCATTGCCGGCGCAACCGTGGCAGAGTGAAAAGCCGGCCCTCACCGATTCGGGCAGTTCCACCGACCGTTTTGTGGTCCGAACCGCGGCTTCCGCTTCCTGGCGCGTTTGCGGATCGCCGGTCAATCGCCACGCGCGCAGCCGCGAGAGAGCGATGCCCGGAGCGCCATGGCACCAGGCCGTTCCGAATATGGGCCCGGGGGGCGAGCCGGGCGGCCGCAAATAATCGCGAAAATCGGGCCAGTTCTGGTTCTCCGGGCTGTAGAACGCGCGCTCGTATCGAAACGCCTCTTCCGCGGCCGCGCGGAAACGCGCTTCGCCCGTGGCTTCGGCAAGCTCGGAGAACGCCCAACCGATCCCCGCCGTGCCGTGCGAGAAGCCGGTCAGGTTTCGTCCCGCGGCCTCCGCCGGAATGTCGAGCGTCTTCCAGGACCAGCCTTCCGCCGATTTCGAAGCGGCCCGCTCGAGCCGATCGCCCCACCGCGAGGCCAGCTCGATCCACGCGGGGCGCCGGTAGCGGCGCGAAAGCTGGATGAGCACGGGAATCGCCCCCGCGTATCCGCTCATGATGTCGAGGCCGGGTTCGGCCGGCGACGGATCGAGCTCGTCCAGCAAGGCGATGCCGCGATCCTGCCAGGCGGAGTCGCGCAACAGTTCGCCCACGCGAATGAGCGCCCAGGCCACCCCCATGGTTCCGGAGTACAGGCCGATGCGCAGCGGCAGCGGGAAATCGTTGGCGTGCTGCGACGCGTGGCGCGCAGCGCCTTCCGCGGTTTTGCGGAAGAGCCGTTCCGGTTCCAGGCTCGCCGCGGCCGCGAGAAACAAAGCCACGCCGCTGGATCCCGAATACAGATCCGGCCCGAAGGATTTCTGCCGCACGTCCCACAGGTTGAAAGACTCGATGAACGGTCCGATCCAGTTGCAGCAACCGCCGGCCCATAGGGCGTCGCGGCAGATGCGGCGCGCGATCGCGGTGGCCTGCTCCAGGAAGACGCTCACGCCGCCTCCCCGTCCAGGGCATCGAACGCGAACTCATCGGCTGAGCCCGCGTTCAGCCAGGGCCGTTCGAGGGAAATTCCTTCCGCGCGGAACTGCTGCTCGACGGCCGCCAGCCGCTCCTGGGACTGCCGCGCGCCCTGCTGGTATGCCAGCCAGATGCCATGCGCCAGGATGCGGCAGCGCGACAGGCCGAAACTCTCCTGGGTGGAGGGATCTTCGGCGAAGGCCAGTCCCCTGGCCAGCCGCAGCGTGAACAGCGGCACGTCCGGCCGAAGCAGGATGCGTATGCGCTGGTGAATCTCCGACACCAGCTCATAGGTGATTTGCGCGTAGCGGCGCGGCGAGTACAGTACCGCGCTGTCGGACCGGTCGAACAGCGCGCGGCCGGCGCCGGTCTTGAAGCGGAACGGAACCTGCCACCGGTTGAGCGCCGCCGAAAGCAGCTCCAGCAACTGCGCCGCCCCTTCGGCCGGCACGTTCCAGTAGAAACGGACCACGGAGTGCTCGCTGGCGGAGTCCGCGGGCGTTTCGCCGAACGCGAAATAGTAGCCCGATTGCATGGTCCGCGACTCGCGCGGCAGGTAAACCCGCACCGCCACCTCCGGCGAGAGGAACGGACCCGATCCGCTGAGGTTGACAAACTCGCCGGCACCCAGAATGCGGGTGGTGGCGCCCCGGCTCGCGACCACCTGCCCGTTCGGCATGCCATGAGCCACCCTCCATCCGTCTTCCCAGCGCTCGCGGCTCTGATTGGCGCGCGAAAGGGTCTCGACCCATTGCGAATCGATATCCGGACGCGGCATTTCGCTCTTCGCGATCTCGCCCGTGAAGCGGTTCGAAAAGCAGTGCTGGTACAACTGGCTGACCAGCTCGTTCATCAGGGGAGGGGTACCCGGGGACACCTGGAGCCCCATCACCGGCATGGCCAGGCCGGTGGAGGGATGGCCCGCGAAGGTAAAGGACGCCGGCGAGAGGATGGTTACCGCGTCGATGACGCGGGCCAGTTCTTTCCGTAGTGCCGCCGCGCCCGTCATGCCGCGATACCCAGCAGCTCGCTGGCTGCCTCCTCCGGATCGCCCAGCACGTTCATGCTGAGCTGCAGCAGCAGCACCGTGCAGGAATCCGCCTGTGGCGAGGTCTGCAGAACCTCGAACGCGGTCTGCAGGTTTCTCGCCCCGGTGTACAGGACGGTTCGGCGCAGCAGGTCGCGCGCCTCCTGTCCGGAGATCTCGCGGCATTGTATGTAAGTGCGCCAGAAGCCGCGAATGGCCGGCTGCATCTTTTCTATGGGAAACCGGGCCTGGGCCACCATGACGTCGGGATTGGCGATTCCGGCGCCCGGCAGGGACTGCACCCAGAATGTCAGATAGGCGCTCAAAATGCCGGCCAGATCCCAGCACGCGTCGCCCCAATCGGCCATTTCCCAGTCGACGATCTTCAGCGAGAGAGCACCGTCCGGGCCGGGACAGAGCACCACGTTCTCCCACTTGATGTCGCCGTGGATCAAGGCGTCCATACGCCAGCCGGAGCGCAACCCTTCCAGGGCCGCGGCAAACTGCGGGAACTGGCGGATCATGGCGAGCATTTGATGAATGCCGCCGCTCAGCCCGGCGGTCGGAGGCGCCGGCATATCGTGCATCGACAGCGCCCATGCCGGGCGGCGGGGGAAGATGCCATTCAGATTTTTGGGCGGGTTGGCCAGCACCTTGCGATGATAATTGCCGAACGCCCGCCCCAGTTGTTCTCCCACTTCCACCGGGAAGGCGTCGTTTTTGAAATGGTGCTCGGTGACGGTCTCGGCGTCTTCGATCAGCTCGGCGACCAGCACGGACCGGCGTTCGTCGTAGGAGCAAAAATGAGGGATGATCCGCGCGACGTCGGCGAAAGTGTCGTCCTCAGCGGCCAGCTTGTAGGACTGCGCTTCGGCCCGCAAGGTTCGTATGGCTTCCGGCTCCCACTGCCGGACCTGCTTGACGAAATACCCCTTGGCGTTTCGCTGGCGGACTTTGAAGTTGCGGTTGCGGCGCGCAATCTCGCTGATTTCGACACACCCACTCACCGCGGACTCGCGGGTCACGAGTCCGCGCTCGAGCAGGTAATAGACGAGATTTTGCGGACTAAGGATCACGCCGGAGCCTCCGTGGCTGAAGTCGGCGCGGCCGACTCCGGCGCCGGTTCAGAAGCGATTATATCCAGCAGAGGTATCCCGTGCCGGGCCCTCCGCAGACCACACCATGGGTGCAGCCGCCGCCGCCAAACGACCCGCAATAGTAAGTGCAGTAGGCATTGCGGGACATAATCCCGATATTGTATTGAGGCTGGGCAGCCGCCTGGGCTTGCGCCGCCACTTGCGGGCAACCGGGCGTGTGGTGCGGCCCGCAAACCCCGAACATGGTGGGACAGGCGTTCCAGCTATACCAGCAGTGCGGCGCGTAGGACCCGGCAATCTGCGGCGCGGCAGCCGCCTGGGCTTGCGCCGCCACTTGCGGACAGCCCGGCGTGTGGTGCGGCCCGCATCCCCCAAACATGGTGGGACAGGCGTTCCAGCTATACCAGCATCCGGCCGCGTACGAGCACACCAACGACGGCAGGACCTGAGGTTGGGGCAAGGCCTGCGCCATGGCCGCGGCCTCCACCGGACCCCCGCCGCCCTGCACCGGCGTGCCAGGTCCGACCGGCGGACATCCCGGAGACGCCACGCAGATTACTCCCGCCGAAACGACCGTGCACGCGGGCGTGAAACAAACCAGATGGGTGACGCACGGCGTGTGCACGGACGGACGGCAAGCGATTGCAACAGTGCAAACTTCAGTCGGGCGGCAGATTACGTTCACAGTTGCAGGCACGGCCGCGCCTGCGCCCACCCCGCCCGCTGCGGCCGCGGCGCCGAACTGGGCGCCATAGGCCGCCGTCAGCGGCCCTTCGAAGAACTTGCCCTTGCTCGTCTGCCCGCTCCCGCTTCCGAAGGTCGCTTCGGCGCTGCGTTTGAGCCAGACATACGACCCGCCCAATGAAGACTGCGCGGCCGGCAACGGCTCGCTGTGAAGAATGTCTGCCGAGTCTACATCGACATACGAGCTGAGCGATGCGTCCCAGTAGATTCTGGTTTTGTTGGGTTCCGAAGCAGCGCCCAGAAATCCGGTTACGAGCAACGCATCGGGATTCTTGGGGTCCGGAACGGCTCTCGCGGTGAAATCGTCGAGCTTGACCTTGGCTCCTTTATCGGCCGGCATATTCCCTCCTGCAACGTCCTGTTATGGATATTTAGGCCTGTTTGGGCTAGCGGCATCCCCCGCACCGCCCTAAGACAAACTGCATCCCGGAGGATGCTATCCCGAATTCGCCAGGCCGTCAATAAACAAAAAGAAACCAGGCCCTGCCGGGCGTGATATGGCTCACAGAAGGGGATGGGGGAGAGAAAAAACGGCGCTCCCGCAATAACTGGAAGTCGCCCTGCGGCGGGTGTACTATTGATCCAACGCCTGGAGGGTAATGTGGTAACAACTCGACGAAACTTCTTGGGAACTGTCGGTGTGGCGACGACGGCCATGGCCGCTTCGCGCGCCGCAAAATCCGTGACCCCGCCGTCCGGACCCCGCCTCTACGTCGCGGCGGTGACTCCCTGCGACCGCAGTTTGAAGTTCGACGACGGGCTTTATCGCGACCTCATGCCGTTCTTGAAAGAACGCGGCGCCGATGGGGTGCTGGTTCTGGGCACGACCGGAGAGTTCGCATCCTTTTCGGTGGCGGAACGCAAGCGGGTCGCTGAAACGGCCCTCAAGCATCGCTCGGGACTGGAAATCATCGTCCAGGTGGGGACGCCCAACCTGCCCGAGACCCTCGACCTGCTGGCGCATGCGCAGGCCAACGGGGCCGACCAGGCGCTGTGCATCCCGCCGTTCTATTTCAAGAGGCCCAGCACCGAAGGCCTGACGAAATACTATTCGCAGGTGCTGGAGGCGTCCAAGATTCCGGTGAACCTGTACCACTATCCCGGAATGAGCGAAGTGCCCATTACTCCGGAATTGCTGCACAACCTGGAAAAATATCCAAGCCTGGCCGGGATCAAGGACTCCACCGGCAACGCCGACGAATACAAAGGGCTGGTGGCGCAATTTCCCAAACTGAACATGATGACGGGAACCGAGAATAACCTGCCGGCCGCACTGGCCGCCGGCAAGGGCGCGATTCTCGTCAGCGCGAATCTCTTCCCGCGGCAGGCATCGGCCTGTTTCGAAGCGCAGCGCAAGGGCGGCGACGTGGCAGCGGCTTACGCCAAACTGCGCGAAGTGAATGCGCTTTCCCGCGTGCAGGGAGGCGGCGGCGCCGCGGCCATCAAGTTCTGCCTGACGGCTTACGGATTCCGCGAGAGCTTCGTGCGTCCTCCGCAGTTGGATCTGACGCCTGCCCAGAAGGATCAGCTCAAAGCCAATCTTCCCAAGATCAAAGCTCTGGGATAGCGCCCCAGGACCGGCGGTCGCATTGCGCCGCCTGTCGCGCCGTGGCGGACGGCATCCCCGTCTGCCCTACGTCGAGTTCAGATGATCGGGTCTTCCTCGACAAGCGCGGGCGGCTCTTCCGGCTGGGGCGGGGCCGGCGGCGGCGTCACCGCGGGGCGAACCACGGGGCGCACCGGCGGCGGCAGACGTTCATCGAGAACAATCTCACATTCGCAGCAATCGCTGCAGCGGAGACACTTGGGGCAGAGGTGGTTGTCGCAGGCGTCCTTGGTGCATCGCGCGCAAATCTGCGTCGATTCTTCTCCGCAAATACTGCATAGGAACGGCATAGGCTCACTTTTTCTTGATGGTTTTGGCGGTGGCGGCCGGCGCGGTCACGATCCCGCGGCAGCGCTGGGCCTCCTCGTCCATCACTTTCAGATCCTGTTCGCGGGCGCCGGCCAGACTGATGATGTACCGCTGAAAGCGGTCCCGGGTCGGGCTACCCTCGGCCTCGAGGCCGGCCAGTGCCTGGGCGTCGGCGGCTTTTTGATACTTGCGGACGCCTTCCTCTACCGAGATCAGCATCACGTCCAGGGTCTGCATGCGGATGAAGAGATTGATGGAGGCCGCCAGTTGCTCGGGGTTCTGCGCCAGATCGCGCGCCATCGCGGAAACCGTCTTTACCATATCCTTGCAAAGCTGGACCTGCTCGGCGTACGTTTCCGACGCTCCCTGGTCCACCCAGACGCGCGCGTCGACGCGGTCGAGAGCCGGCAGAAGCTTGTCCGTGTTTTTGGCGATATCCTGCAGCACCGGCGCGACATCCCAGTCAGCTTCCAATCCGGGAGCAGCGGCAGCCGCGGTTGGGGAGTTGGCCGGTGATTGCTGCCCGAAGGCCTGATAGACGACGAGGAGCAGGAGCAGTGGGGCGCAGGCGCGTGGCATGACCTTTTCAATCTATCACGGGGAATCGGGCGATCCCGCGGTGCGGAATCGCCCGAATTTGCGCGCTACGGGAATATTCCGATTAACTGCCGCCGCCGGGCTTGGGTCCGGATGGCGGGGCACTGCCGCCGGTGGAGGATCCGGTTCCGCTGCCGCCGGTGTTCTTGCCCTTATCGCCTTGTGCGCCGCCTCCGGCGCCGCCGGGAACGCCGATACCGGGAACTCCGCCGCTGCCGCGCCCTAAGAGGATACGCATCGTGTCCTCGAGCTCCTGGGCGGCGGCGCGGGCGGCGCCGCTATGATCGATCACCTGGCCGCGGAGCGGCTGCGTGCGATAAACCCGGATGGAATCGCCGGGGTTGAGAACCGGTTGGCCGCCTCCCGCCGCGAGATTTCGAACGGCCACCTGTCCTTCGTCGACCGAAACAGTGGTGGTGCCATCGTCATCTTCCACTACGACGTCAAATATGGTGCCGCGGACGGAGATAACAGCGGTGGGAGTGGTCACGCTGTTGTAATTGGGTCCGTTGAGGTGTTGAATGAAAACTTTGATGCGTCCGATAACAACATTTAACAGATCTTTATAACTGACCGTCGCATTATCGTGAAAAATAACCTGGGAATCGGGAAACACCTCGAACGTGCTGCCGTCGCTCACTTTGAACTTGGCGTAGGAGTCGTGGCCGGTAACGATGTGCTCCTGCCGGTTGACGCAATTGCCGACGAACAGCGCCACCGCGTTTCCCCGGACGACCGAAACCTGGCCGACCTGGAGCAGCACTTCGGCCGTGCCTGGCTTCAGACAGGACGGCGAGGGGAGTTGCGCCTGCGCTTCAACGCACACCACAGCCGTGGCTGCGGCCAGCAGCGTCCGAATGGTCCGCGTGGGCATAATGTGCCGGAGCATATTTCCATTCAGGACCCGGTAATCCGAAACCGCGTCCGATGCACGACGTGTTCTCAGTCTAGCACCAAAGTTGCAGAGCAGATATCCGTCCAAAATGTTATTTGTTGCGAACTTACGTTAATTCAGCAGTTTGTGGGATTTTTGCGGGGAATTTAAGTTAAAATAGGACGCGACGGTGTGTCATTTGGGAACAGCCCGTACCAGACCGACCACAGCGGTCCTGATGCTGCTTCTGGCGGCATCGGCCGCAGCCCAGGTACGAACGCCCGCCTGGCGGAAAGTTGGAAGCACCGCCGTGGATTTGAATCTGGCGTCGCCGGCCACGGGCGCCATGAAACAAGTCTGGTTTTCCGATGACGGCTCGACCCTGTATGCCGCGACACTGGGCGGCAGGATCCTGGCAACGTCGGATTTCGAAACATGGCGGGCGGTTGCCGACCCTCCGCCGCCCCCCCAGCATTCCCCGGCGCCGTTTGTCGTCCGCAACCCCGAGCCCAGTGTCGATCTGGTAGCCGCTTCCGCCAATACTTACGACGTCTTCGCCTTGGGACAGCAGCTTTCCCGGAGCAATGACGGCGGTCATACCTGGACGAATCTGACGGGTTACAAATCGGAATCGGTGGTCGGCTCCCGGCAGCGAAGCGTGGCGGTGACGCCCCTCTATCCCGATGAAGTAGTGGTGGCCAACGACCACGGCGTATGGCGGTCGATGGATGGCGGGGCGACCTGGACCGGTCTCAACCTGGCCCTGCCTAACCTTCCGGTGCGCCGGATTCTCGCGACCCCGTCCGGAACATCCGGTGTGCGGATTCTGGCGGACAGTCTGAGTGCGCTGGAGTTGCCGTCCGGCACTTCGGTCTGGCGGCCGGTGGCCGCGCCCGCGCTGGATGCCGAAGCCGCCAACGTGAAGCTGTATTCCGACCTGCTGAATGCGCCCATCAACACCGTAGTTTCGGCCGGCGATACGGTGGTCGCGGGTTCCAGCGACGGGCGGATCTGGTATTCGCAGGATGGCGGCCGGACGATGAGCCTGTCGAACATGCCCATGCTGGCAAAAACGGGCAATCAGATCGAGAGGATTTGGGTGGATCCGACGAAGCCGTCGGTGGCGTTGGCGGCGGTGAGCGGGACCGGTCCGCATGTGCTGCTTTCCTCCAACGGCGGACAGTTGTGGGACAAGTTGGACTCGGAAACCCTCCCCAACGCGCCCGCCCGATCGGTAACCGGCGATCGCGCCACCGGATCGGTGTATGTCGCGACGGAGAAGGGCGTCTTTTACGGACACGCCGATCTCGAATATCCCATGAACGCGCCGGTCGTATGGCAGAACATCACGCCGGAGCCGATGCCGGCAGCGCCGGCGGTCGATGTGCGGCTGGACGCCACCGGTATGCAGCTATACATCGCGCTGGACGGCTACGGCGTGTACCGCGCGCCGGCTCCTCACCAGTCCGACGGGCTGAGGATCGTCAATGCGGCAGACTATAGCAACCGGGCGGCGGCTCCGGGATCGGTGCTGAGCGTGGTCGGAATGCCGGTGCAGGGAGTGCGCGGAGCCGATCTGGATTATCCGGTGCTCGCGGTGCTGGACAATTCGTCGCAAATCCAGGTGCCGTTCGAGGCCGTCGGTCCTAACGTGCGCCTGACGCTGCAGACGGCGTCAGGAACGCAGCAGCGCGGCATTTCGGTGCTGCCGGTCTCGCCGGCAATCCTGACGGGCAGCGACGGCGTCCCGGTGCTGGCCGACGCCGACAGCGGCCTGGCGATTGACGGGCGCAATCCCGCGCACGCCAACGCGCGCATCCAGATTATGGCGACGGGACTCGGAAAAGTCTCGCCGGACTGGCCTACCGGCAGGCCCGCGCCATTGGATAATCCGCCGGAAGTAGTGGCGACTGTAAAAGCTTCGTTGGACGGCAAACCCGTCGAAGTTACGCGCGCCACCCTGGCGCCGCAGTTCATCGGTTTCTACGTGGTGGAAGTGCAGCTTCCCGCGGTCCTCAATGCCGGAACATCCGTGCTGTCCATCAGCGCGGACGGGCAGGAGAGTAACCGCGTGCAGATCGTGATCGAGCCGTAGCGCACACGGAGCTTGGCTGCCAATGCCAATCAGGACTGTTGGGTCATCCCTCTAAACTCGCGTTATTGAGCCTGGCCGTTCCTTTGACGCTGCTGACGATAACCGGCGTCGTGGTTGTGGATCTCTCACGCGGACTCAGTTTGTGGCAGCCGCCGCACCAGTTTTGGGAGACGCCGCCAGCCCCGCAATGGGTCGGCGCCACGCTTTCCGGAAGCCGCCTGTACCATCCGCGATTGGTTTTGGCGCGCGCCCGGTGGTGGGGCGGCGCGGCCGCCTGCACGCTGCTGATTTGTGGGGCGCTGTTTCTTTTCGTGCGGTACTACCATGGGTTGATCGCTCGCTGCTCGATTCCCCGGGCAACGGGCCTGGCCGGCGCGGTGATTCCAGCCATTTACTTGGGGATCGTTCTTTTTCCGGTCTATCTGGCCGAATTTGTTGCGATCGTCTATTTTTGCGAAGTGCTCACGCAAGGCGGGGTCATGTTCGCGACGCCGGCGGCGGCCGTAGTCGCGTTAATCTTCGGCGCCGCGTGTCTGTTGAAATTCATAAGCAATCTTGATATCGAACCGCTGCCGATCAGCATTTCCGGGAAACTTACCACCCGCGAAGAGCAGCCGCGGCTCTTCGCGGCCATCGACACGGCCGCGGAGGCGGCGGGCGCGGCTTGCCCCGACCGCGTCGCGCTGGACTTGCCGCCCGTATTCATTTCAGCCATCGGACCGGTTCGATGCGAGGGACAGCGGATCGAGGGATATCTGCAGGTGGTTTCGCTCACTCTCGCGCGAAGCCTGAGGCCCGAGGAGTTCCGATCTTTGACGGCGCAGGCTGCGGTACAGGTTTGGCTGAGCGGCTCCCTGCCGGGGCCCATCGCATCGGTTTTCGAAAAGGCCGTCCGGCTGCAAACCAGAATGGCCGAATCGGGATTGCGCAGCCTGGTTATTGTTCCCGCCATCGGACTGTGCGTCGGCCTGCGCCTTTCCACAGCTTCGCCGAAGGTGAGGGCATTAGGGATTCTCCGGGAGGGCGATCGCCTGGCGGCGGCGAAACTCGGATCGTTAGATCTGGTGCGGGGTCTTCTGAAAAGCGCCGTTCTGGTTCAGCTTTGGCCGAAATTTCTGGCCGCAATGGCCACGGAGCTTAGAACCCGCACCCAACCGCCGACTGAGGACCCGTACGAGTTGTTGGCGTCGACATTTCTGAATCACATCGGTGGTGACGAAATTTCGGCAGCCTTGGCAGCAGTTGCCAGCCGGCAGCAGCCGGGAACCATCGCCGATCGAGTCGCGCGGCTGGGATTTCCGGAGAGAGAGAATTGGCCGGTGTTAAATTTTCGCCCTGAGGTTTCGGCAGCGGGCTGGATTAATGAGCTGGAATCCTGGGAGAGGATGCTGAGTTCAGCGGAGCGGGCCAAATTCGTCTTCGAGCGGCGCTGAAATCGCGTCAAATTCCCGCAGCCGCGTCAACGCCGGCCCGACCCTCGTCAGAAACCTGACATTTGCCTGCCCGAATCATGTCATGTGTCAGTCGATTGGCGCAGTGTGTCTCAGCGTCCCACTTCCGGTGGCGTCTGAATCATCGAAAGTAGGAGGCAAAGCACTACCAGCACTGCCAATCCCGCCGCTACGATCATAAACTCCTCACCTTCCCAAGCTTTGGGTAAGCACGTCGGTTGCCGTAGTGGGAAGGCCTGTGGAAGGAAGCTTACGGGACTTTTGCCGGATCCGGCGGCTTGCAGGCCTCCAGTTTGACGAGAAAGGCAGCGACCGCGGTCCAGCGCGTACCCGCACGATGCTCGACCAGGTACGACTGCATCTTGGCGTCGGCGCGCACCCGCCAGTCGGAACCCGGCGGAGGCGCCGGCCGTCTGACCGGGATCGGTTTGGCGCTGGCTTGTTTCAACGACCAGGTGTCGCCGCCGTCCTGCGTTTCATATAGCGCGTAACGGTCCCCGCCGGCTCCCGCGCCGTGGTCGACGATAAGAGTTCCGTTATCTTTGCTGGCGAAGAAGAACTGCTGCACCGATCCGAACCGAAGATCGGTGTCTTCGCTGAGCACGTCGTGCTGCCTCCAGCTTTTGCCGCCATCGGTGGTGGAGAGCAGGAACGGATTCTGCGGCAGCGGCACCAACTCCTGGCCGCTGATCCACGCGGTCTCGTTTCCGAGGTACTCGATGTGATCGAGCCCGGCGCCGCGAATGCGATCGTAAGCTTCCTGCCACGTGTGGCCGTTATCGTCGCTCGAGAGTAATACCGAGTAGAGTGTTACAGCTTCGCTGTGGATGTTTCCAGTGAGCAGGATCGTCCTGCCGAGCGCCTCGACCGAAGAGATTTCGAGAAAGATGGAACACGGCGCCTCTTCCGCACACGAGAGTCCCGCCCATCGAATATCTTCATTGGTGCAGCGGAAGGGCAGCAGCATGGGAGTGCCGTCGTTGCCGATCACCGGTTTGGCGGAAACTCCCGCGGGCTGGGAAGTGGCCGGAACATCCTGCGCGCAGGCCAACGCAACCAGTAAGATCGTCAAAGTTCCGATACGACGGATTCTCCGCACCCGCATTCGCTTCTCTGCAATCAATTGCGATAGCCCTTTCGAGCTACTTTTAAATGACTCTTTTTACTAAACCGAAAAAACACCGCAACCTGTAACATCAACCGCGGGTTGAACCGTCTAGAAGGTAAATCCCCGTTACGACAGCGGGCGCACTCACCCCTATCACCCAAACCGCGCCCGCTTTTTCATAAGCGCTGTCGTAACATTACCTGATCTTTCAGGGTAATCGAACGGCTAATCGTCGAACATCCCATCGAAGAGGACACTGCTGAGATACCGCTCCGCCGCATCCGGCAGAATCGCGACCATCGTCTTTCCGGCGAATTCCTCATTCATCGCAAGCCGCACGGCCACGGCGACGGCAGCACCGCTGGAAATCCCGCTCAGGATTCCTTCTTCGCGCGCCAGCCGGCGGGCCATTTCGATGGATTCCTCGTTGGTCACCAGCTCCACGCGATCGACCATCGCCAGGTCGAGCGTATCGGGGATGAAACCGGCGCCGATGCCCTGGATCTTATGCGGGCCGGGTTTCATCGGCTCGCCGGCAAGATGCTGCGTGATGACCGCGCTGCCGGTGGGCTCCACGCCCACCGAGACGAGTTTGTGTTTTTTCTCTTTCTTGATGTAGCGGGAGACGCCGGAGATGGTGCCGCCGGTGCCGATTCCCGAAATCAGCACATCGATGTTCCCGCCCGTGTCCTCCCAGATCTCGGGACCGGTGGTCTTCACGTGGATTTCCGGATTTGCGGGGTTCTTGAACTGCTGCAGGAGAACGAACCGCTTGGGATCGGACGCGACAATCTCCTCCGCCTTGCTGATCGATCCCGCCATGCCTTGCGATCCCTCCGTCAGCACCAGGCGCGCGCCCAAAGCCTTGACGACTTTGCGGCGTTCCAGTGACATCGTCTCCGGCATGGTCAGCGTGATCGGATAGCCGCGCGCGGCCGCGACAAAGGCCAGGGCAATTCCGGTGTTGCCGCTGGTAGGCTCGATGAGCTCCTTGCCGGGCTTGAGAATGCCGCGCTTCTCCGCGTCCCATACCATCGACGCACCGATCCGGCATTTCACCGAATACGCCGGATTGCGGCCCTCCACTTTAGCCAGAACCGTCGCCCGGCCGCCGGCCGTGACGCGATTCAGACGCACCAGCGGCGTATGACCGATGCTGGTGGAATTGTCCTCGTAGATTCGCAAATCAGATCTCCCAGTTCAACACGTACCTATTCTGTTTCTCCTCCCAGGCGCGCAGCAGCTCCGCGAAAGTGGTTTTGTCGATGACCTCGGAAATGGCGTGGTCGACGTTTTGCCACATTTCGGCAAAAGGAGTCTCGGATTTGCGGCGGGCGCGCGTGCGGCTGGGATGCGGCCCATCGACGGAGCGCAGCACTTCGCCGACGGTAATCGAATCGGCGGAACGCGCCAGCAGGTAGCCGCCTTCAGCGCCGCGGCGCGATTCGACAAATCCCGCTTGTTTCAACCCGGCCAGGATCAGCTCCAGAAACTTTTGCGGGATCTTCTGGCGGCGGGCGATGCCGGCAATGCGAACGGGCTCGCCGGCGGGCTGGCTGGCCAGATCGAAAATGGCCTGCAGCGCGTATTCACCTTTCACGGAGATGTTCATCGGGCTTGGGCGGAAGGAATCACGAGAATCCCAGTAGAGATTGTACTCCAGCGAGGCCCGCGGACGATCGGAGGGACAGGCTTGCGCGCCGGCGCAACCGGGTGCGCGCGTCAAATCGGCGCGCAAAGAAAGCAGCGCGCCCGCGCGCCTAAAAAAAAACGGCGCGCCGGGGAGGAGTCCGGACGCGCCGTATGGTACGGAACCGCTTAGAAAGTGAATCGCAACGAGAGATCGATACGGCGGTTGTTGGCGATCGATCCGCCACCGCCGCCCGGTCCGCCGCCGCCCGGTCCGCCGCCGCCGAACGCGGAGTTGACGGCCGTGGCTTGCAGGAAGTACGGCGAAGTCATGTTGCCATTGTAGCCGCCGGGATTGAAGTGATTCAGGATGTTATTGGCATTGGCGCTGATGGTTACATTGAAACGCCGGTCGGTGGTGTCGCCGCCGCCCATGCCTCCGCGGCCGCCTCCGCCGCCGCCGGGACCCATGCGCATTCCGCCGCCGCCCATGCCGCCGCGTCCGCCGCCGCCAGGTCCGCCGGGTCCACCCGGTCCGCCGCCAGGCCCGCCGAATCCACCGCCGCCGCCGCGTCCGCCCATGCCGGCATTGGCCGCGGCGTTGGGATCCCGCTTGGGACCGAATCCGAAGGTGCGATACACGCGAATGTTGAAGGAAAACAGGCCGGGCATGGTGAGATAGTTGCGCGGGATCAGATCACCGAGGTTGCCGGCGCTCGTGACCGCCTGGAAATTCCCGTAAGCCGTGCAGCGCACGTTTTTGGCGGTGCAGTCCGCTCCGGACGCCGCAAAATCGGCTCGCACAAATCCGCCGTCGCCGAAGAGGTCGGTGCCGCTGGTGACGTCGTATGGCTGGCCGGAGCGTACGGTAATAAACGGCGCGAAGTGGATCGCCGCCGGCCCGCTGATCGATCCCGTCAACTGGAAATTATGCCGGCGGTCGAGGTTGCTGCGGCCGTAATCCAGCGCGAAATCGTAGGGATCGGTCGGCGACGACGGAAGATCGTGCGCGTAGTTCAGCGAATAGTTTCCGAACAGCGACACACGGCGGCTGAAACGCGTGTTGAAGTTGACCATCAGGATCCGCTGCCGCAGGAAACCGCCCGATTCGTCTTCGAAAATGCGGCCGGCGTTGAACCCATACGGAAATACGCCGTTGCTGGCGCTGAGCGGGAGCAGCGGATTGAAGCTTCCAGGCAGCGGCGTATTGATGTCGACCATCTGCCCGAGGTGCTCCGCGCGGTTGTAGGTGTAGGTAATCGCCAGCGTCGTGGTGTGCGGCAACTGCCGCTCGACGCCGATCGCGCTCTGCATGCTGTAATCCGCTCGCAGCTTGGGATCGACGACGTTGATCTGATTGGTTCCCGCGCTCAGGCTGGACAGCGGCGGAACGGTCGGGTAGTAGAAGGTCGGATTATAAACCGTATAATCCACCTGGTTGACGCCATTGTTCAGGACCGCGTTCTCGAACATGCCGGTGCCGACGCGGTCGTAGAAAAGGCCGATACCGCCGCGGATTACGGTCTTCTGGCGGCCATTCTTGGCATTGCCGGGCGCCCATGCGAAACCGATGCGCGGCGCCACGTCGCGATAATCGCTGACCAGGTTCTGCACTTCGTAGCGCAGTCCCAGGCTGAGGGTGAAATTCGGCCGCAGCCGCCAGTCGTCCTGGATGAACGGACCGGCGTCCCAGCGGACATCGCTGATATAAGCCAGGCCGGCTTGCAAATTGTATCGCGACGGCCCGCCGCCCAGGCCCTGAATCTGCGCCACCGTGAATCCGGCAGCCTGCAACTGAAGGAACAGCTGATATTGCTGCAGCGACGTCAGCGTCTGCGTGATGGGATTGCCGCTGGAGTCGGTTTCGATTTGAAACGCGGGCGTCAATACCGGAGCCAGTCCGCCAAGGAACGTATAACCGCCGCCGAACCCCGCCTGGCTTTCGTTGGAATCGCCGTCGCGGCGCACGCGCAGGCCGAACCGGACGGTATGGGCGCCGGCGGCCCAGGAAGTGTAGTTCTGCAGCTCGTAATGATGACTCTGCGTGAAGTTGATGCCGCGATCGTTGCCGCCGGTCGAGAACGCGCCCGACACGCTGATGGAAGGATCGAGGTTGCCGGAGCTGTTGGTGTAGTTCCGCGTCCACTGGAACCGGGTTTCGTTCACCACCTTGGGATTCAGGATGGCGGTTTCCGTGATCATGATGTTCTGGCCGTCGCCGGTGCTGCTGTAGGGAATGGTGGAGAGCGGCGGCGGCAGCGCGGTCCCGCCCAGGCCGATGTTGTCGCGGTTGTTCAAGCGCTCTTCGAACCTCACGATCAAGGTGTTGTTGGTGCTGATCTGGTAATCCAGCCGGGGCGAAATAGTGGTGTTGTTGCTGGGCGTCACTTCGGCGACGTCGTTGAACAGCACCGCCAGCGGGTTGGCGGCGTTGACATAAGTGGCATGCGTAATCGCATTGTCAGTGATGTCGCGCCGGTTGAAATCGAAGAAGAACGACGCGCGGTGCCCGATCGGGCCGCCGAAATTGCCGCTGAACATTCGATTGGAAAAATCCGGTTTGTTGGTGGCCAGCGGGTTGCGCGAGTTGAAGATGCCGTTGCTGTCGTTGATGCTGAGAGCGCCGCGATACTTGTCCGTGCCCGGCTTGGTCAGGATCTCGATTCGTCCGAAGCCCAGGCGATCGTACTCCGCCGAAAAGGGATTGGAGTTGATGCGGATTTCGCGGATCGATTCTTTGGGGGGAAGCTGGCCTCCGGAGAATCCATCGATGTAAATCTGGCCGCCATTGGGTCCCGCTCCAGGACCGGCGAGCGCTTGCAGGGCGTCCGCCAGGTCATCCGGGTCGTCGGGCAGGGCCTGCAGATCCTCGCCTTTGATCACGAGCTGCGTGGCGTTATTGTCGGGCTCGACGCTCAGCGTCGGGCCGGCCTCGCCCTGTACCATCACTTCCTGCTTTTCGACCTTCAGGGCGAGCTGAATCGGCACCTGGACCGTCGCATTGCCCGCCACCGTGATTGGTTTCGAGAACGGCTGAAAACCGGAAAACGCGATGCCGACGGTGTAATCGCCGGGCGCCACGCCGGTGAACGTGTAGCTGCCGTCAGCCTGCGTCTGGGCGGTTTTGGGCGGGCCGCTTTTCCCCGTCAGAGTAATGTTTGCGGCGGGAATCACTCCGCCGGAATCGTCCGTCAATACCCCTTTAACCGTTCCGCCGGCCTGTCTGGCCGTTCCGGCGGTCTGTTGCGCAAACGCGCAAGTGACTAGCAGCGCTAGCGCCAGAACCGCCAGGACCTTAATTCGCCAATTGAGCATACTACCTCTGTCTTTTTGTTGTCGTTCGTACGCTTGTACAACTTGTGTCCTGCTGACCCCTGGAATCGCCCGGTTATTTCAGAATTGCCCCTAGTTGCCTTCGCCGCCGCCGGTGCCGCCAAGGTTCCATCCACTCATGACGTCACCCGACCAGGAAAGCAGCGGTTCCACGCCCGCCACCACCATCACTGCCGTAACATGTCCCGGCGCGCTCCCCGCCGTGCTCAACACGACGATGGCATCGCCGTGCTTCAGGCTGGCCAGTGGGACCGTCGGCGCACTGTCAAATACTTGAGCGATGCTTCCGCCACGCCCGCCCATACGTCCGGGCCCGCCCGGCCCGCGTCCTCCGCCGAAACCGGCCTGGCCGCCACCCGGCCCGCGTCCAGCGCCGGCGCCCGCGGCGGCGTTATACCGCCTGGCAAGCATGTCGGCGACCTCGGGAGTCAGCTTCTTGACCTGCGACTCCGGATCGACCTTGATCAGAACCATCTTCTTGGTGTCGAGGTCCTTCACCTTGATCTCGTCCGACGCCGCATCGATGGTATCGATGGTGGCGGAATAGCGGTGGAAAGTTCCGAAGAAAACTCTCTCCGCGGCGACCGTGTCGCCGGCCTCGTTCCGGTTGCCCAGAAGGCGGACCTGGTCCTTTACCTGAATTTCGGAGATGGAACTCGGTTTGGCGTCCGTGGATTTGAAAGAATCCGGGGAGTAGCGCTGGAACTCGGTCTTATCGGTCGCCTGAATAGTGATCTCCCTCGGTCCGGACTTGATGGTGAATTTCTTGTTGGCGGGATCCACCGAAGCCACTTCCCCGCTGATGCCGCGCTTCATCCACTCTTCGTCCTCCTGCTTGTGAATGGCGGCGATATCGTTCTTGGTTAATACGTACAAGCGGGCCGCTTCGAGACTCTTCTTGTCGTCGGAAAGCTTGCCGAGGGCGATCAGTTTGTCGCCGGAAGTGACGGCCGGCAATTCGATCTTGACGCCCTGTTTGGGATCGGTAACCCCGGCGGGCATGCGGACGATGGTGGTGCGATCGGTGGCGGTGATGGTGAGGTTTTCGCCCTTGTCTGTGGCAATTATGATCTGCTTGGCCTGAGGATTGACGGAAGTGATCGCGCCCTGCACCTGATCCGGGCGCGGCGCCTGCTGGCCCGCCGCCACTACGACCCCTGCCAGTGTATATACAAGTACACGGATATGCTTCATCGAACTCACCCGAAAATAAGGGAACTCACCAACCAAGGGCGTTCAGACCGGCTGCAAGGTTACACTCGCGAGATACCGCGGAACGTCAGGTAAGCACCAGTAAAACGGGGACTTAAATGTTGGGAGGAGGCGGAGGAGAGGAGAACGGAGGGAGAATCCTGGAGGTGTCGAACTGGTAGGCCGCGTAGGTTTCGAGTAGCTACGCGGCCCCCCTAAAGCAACAGAATAAGGTCAGCCGCCGCTAGTTGCCGGTCTTGTCCTTGCTGGTATCCTTGCTCTTGCCCTTCTTGCCGCTCTTCTTGGTGTTCTCCTTCTTGGTATCCTGGCGGGCGTACGAAACGGCCACGCTGCCGATGACCAGCGAGAGGCCAAGCATCAAAGTCACGAGTTTCTTCATTGCGGTTCTCCTTCAGGGATGGGACGATGTATCGTCAAGCGTATCTTAACCAGCGGCACATGAATGTCCCCTTAACCGCAAATTAAAATCAGTTCATCAATCCGCCCGTCACAATCCAATATGAGATCTTTCCGTCGCATGTAAGGCCAATTTGTACAGCGTATTAAGTGGAACACGGGAATTCCGCGACAGGGCTCCGCGGAGGGCCATGCTGCTAGATTAAAACCGGAGTGAAGAAGCCGGATATCGCAAAACGCATGGCGCGCCGCGCCGGGGTCAGCCAGGCCGAAGCCGCGGACCGGCTGGACCGCGTGGTGTCGGAAATCGTCCGCCGTCTCCGCCGCGGGCAGGATGCCGGTCTGCCCGGGTTGGGGGTGCTGGAGCCGTCGTCCAAGGGCGTTGTCCGGCTCCGGCCGAAGGCGGAAGACCGTGGCTGAGGGCACGGCGCTCGAACATCTCGCGGCCATCGTGGTGGAAGGGCTGGCTGCCGGAAAAGCAGTGGAAATCGACGGACTGGGGGTCTTCTACCCGGCGGCCAAGAGCTGGTTCCGCTTCGAACCCTATACCCAGCCGCGGGTCTTCGTGGCCTATGCCAAGGAAGACCGGGAGCCCGCGGTCCGCCTCTACGATCGCCTGGAGCAATGCGGCTTCAGGCCCTGGATGGATATCCGAAAACTGCTGCCGGGCCAGAATTGGCCGCGCGCGATCGAGAGCGCAATCGAAATCTCCGACTTCTTTGTGGCGTGCTTTTCCAGAACCTCCGCCGGCAAGCGCAGCGGATTTCAAGCCGAGCTGCGCTATGCGCTGGATTGCGCGCGGCGCGCTCCGCTCGACGAGATTTACATGGTCCCGGTGCGGCTGGACGCGTGCCGCGTGCCGCGGGCGATCCGGCGGGAGATTCAATATGTCGACCTTTTTCCAGATTGGGAGGCCGGGATACAGGTTCTGCTGAACGCGCTGGAGGCCGAGTGGCAGCGCCGCAAAACAGCGCGCGAGGCGGCGCCGGACGGCCTTCGATAAGCTGACCCGCGTCTCCGGCGGATCAGGATTCCTGCGCGCTCACCACCGGCTGCCCGCTTCGCCGATACCTCTCGTAGACGCTGCGCATGACATAGAACGAGCAGCCGATACCCACCGCCAGCACGGCATTTCCGGCCATCACCGCAAACGCCGTCGCCAGAAACGCCGAAGCATCCACGCGGCTCATGCGGGGAAGACGGCGCCACGCGCTCCAATCGAGCAGGCACAGACCCATCCAGGCGGTGACGCCGGCGATCGCCGGCACCGGCGTGTGCCACACCAGCCCGCCGCCGAAACGGAGGATGGCGAGCAGAAAAACGGCGTGCAGCAGGTTCGACAGTCCGCTGGTGCCGCCGCATCGAACCACCGCCAGGCTGCGCGCCGGAATGCCGACGCTGAGCGGCGCTCCGAACATTCCGCCGAAGACATTGGCGATGCCGTACGCGCCCAGCTCGGAATCGGCGTCGGAGGCTTTCATACGCTGGTGGCGCCCGCGAAAATGTTCCACGACGCGCGACGTAATCAGGATGTTGACCGACGAAACGAAGGCCAGCCCGAAGCCGGCCGGCAGCACCGTGAAGACGTCCTGCGGTCCCCAGGAGAAGCCGATGAACGGGGGAAAATCGCGCGGCAGCGATCCGATTTCGGCGGGATGCAGGCTGACGATCCGCGCGATCGCGGCGGCCAGCACCACGCCGATCAGCGGCGCGGGCAAACGCGGCCAGTAACGCGCCACCAGGGTGGCGGCCGCGATTACGATGATCGAGAGCAGGAACGGCTCCAGCCGGATGCCGTTCCATTGTTTCGCCAGGGCGGCGATTTGTCCAACCGCCGAGCCGGCCGAGCGCGACCCGGCCGATCCCGCGCCGAACATGGTATCGAGCTGCGACACCAGCATCATGCCGCCGATGCCGCAGGAAAATCCCGAGACCACCGCGTGCGGGACTTTGGCGATGTGGCGCCCCAGCCGCAGCACGCAGAAGCCCATCATGATGACCGAGGCGACGATGGAGACCTTGGCGGCGCCGCCGATTCCCTGGCTGCGCACCGCCGCCGCGATAAACGGCACGGTAGCGCTGGCGGTGCCGCCGATCAGCACGGGGTTGCGGCCCAGCAGCGCGATCACCGGCGCCGTAAGGATGGAAGTGAAGATCCCGAGCACCGGCGGCAAGCCCATCAGCGCCGCCATTGCCAAGCCATATGGCAGGGCGATGAGCGCGGCGATCACACCGCCCGCAACATCGCCTCCGAATTGGGACCAACCATAACGGGCGCCGCGCCGGGACCGGGTAAGTACGCCCGCGACATTCAAGACATCACCTTGAGGAAGGCCGTCTTGAATTTGTCCATCTCTTCCTGCGTGCCCACGGTTACGCGAACATGCGTCGGCCAGGCTGCCCAGGTGCGTCCGATGATGACTTTTTCCCGGGCCATGGCTTCGATGACCTCTCTTCCGGGCCGCTTCACGTCGATCATGAAGCAGTTGGAGGAAGAAGGAACGTAGCTGATGTTGTGCTTCTCGAGGAAAGCGAACACGTCGCCGCGGACATTGGCGTTGGCGATGCGGCGATCGGCCACGAGCGACTTCACCTGCAGGCTGGCGCTGGCGGCCGCCATGCCGGTGATCGGCATCATGGTCTGGCTGTAGCCGTTGATTTTGGCCTGCAGATCGGGACGGGCGAGCGCCGCTCCCGCGCGCAGGCCGGCCATGCCGTAGATCTTCGAGAACGTGCGCAGAATGACGACGTCCTTATCGGCCGCCACCAGGTCGGAATTGAAGGGCGCGCCGGTGAAGTGCGTGTAGGCCTCGTCGATCATGACGATGCAATCTTTCGGCTTGTTGGCGACCAGCCAGCGGATCTCTTCCTGCGGCGTCAGCGTGCCCGTCGGGTTATTCGGATTGCAGAGATAAATCAGTCCCGCGTTGGGGCTGGCCGCCGCCATGGCCTTGACATCGTGGGCGTAGGTTTTGGTCAGGGGAACGCGAATCGTCTGGGCGCCGATGAAATTCGCGGCGCGGCCGGGGGCTTCATATCCGGGGTCGCCGACCACCAGCGGCCGCGCCGGCGATGTGAACGCCAGCACCGCCTGATGCAGCGGGCCGCTCGATCCGGGATGAATTTTCACATAGCCGGGCTTGAGCCCTTCCTGCTGCTCCAGCAGCTCGACAACCTTGTCCGTTTCTCCATAGCGGTAACGGCCCCCAAAGGGGATCATTCTGGCCACGGCCTCGCGCGCTTCGGCGCACGGACCCAGCGGATTCTCGTTGGCGTTGATCAGAATGGCGTCGGGCGGCGCGCTCACTTTGGAAAGCTGCGCCAGCGCCGGCTCGTTGAAAAAAGGCATGGCGGCAGCTCCGCCGCCGATCATGGCGGCAATCCGGCCGAATGACCGGCGCGAAAAACCCCGGCTGAGAAATTCCTGTTTTTGAGCTTCGGTGAGTACGGCGTTCATATTCCCTCCCTCTAGATACGAGCTTACGAACGGCGGCGCCAACCTTGCGCTGGCCAGACTGGATGGTGCAAAAATACCATTTCGGAAACTTCGAGTCGAATTAGCAAAGTTTATAACAGTATAAAGGCGTTTGCAAACGCGGCGCTGTACTAACCTAAACTTCGGAACGGCTGCTTCCGTTCTGATTTTTCAAGGCGCTCGACGTTATGAAAGTTTTCACACTGCTTTTTTTGACCGGTGCCTGCGCCGCGGCGCAGGGCCTCGCTTGCGACCTGGCCGGATACCGCGCGCAGGATGGCCTGCACGCCGCGCGCACGGTCTCCGGCGTGGAGATCTCGTGGACCGGCGAGCGGCAGGAGCAGCTCCGCGTCCGCCTCGGAATCCGCGGCGGCCAGCCGGTGGTCGAAGAGCTGGCCATACAGAGCCACGGCCAATGGACCGTTCTGGGGCACGACCTGGCGCCCGAATTCCAGATCACCAGCGGAAGGCGGCGGCTTTCCGAGCAACAGATGGCGCCCCTGCGGGAACTGGGCATCGCTTTCACTCCCGAAGTGGTCGGCCGCGAAAAATGGAATGCCTTTTGGGACGCGCCGCTGATGGTCCCCGGCTCTCCCGGCAAGGCCATGGACATGCCGCGCAAGCCGGAGGAAGTGCGCCGCGCCTGGGCCAGGTTCCAGCCCACCGGCTGCCGCGTGAAGACCGACGGGGCGCGTTTGGAAGTGACATTCCCCGGCGTCGAGGCGGGAATTTTCGCCGGCGATTTGCAGTACACCGTCTATCGCGGCTCCAACCTGCTGCGCCAGGAGCTGATCGCGAAGACCGAGGAGCCATCGGCCGCCTACAAATACGTCGGCGGGCTGAGAGGTTTCGAAATAGGCAAGTGCTCGGAGGTGGAGTGGCGCGATGTGGCGCGCGCCTGGCAGAGCTATGCCTTCGGCGGGCCGGTCAACCAGGACCCCGTCGGTTTGAAGGCCCGCAACCGGCTGGGAATTCTGCAAGCCTGCGGCGGCGCCCTGGGGTTTCTGCCGCCCTCGCACAAGTTCTTTTTCGCGAGGGAAATCGAGACCAACCTGGGCTACGTGTATTACCGCAAGGACAGCGACAGCTCCTTTGCCATAGGCGTGCGCCAGCCGGATCGCGAAGAAGGCTATAAACCTTATGGGGTCTCGGAAGAGGTGTGGAACCGCCGCGTCGGCGAAGCACGGAACGAGCTGGACAATTTCGCGCTCTACAACGCGCCGCCCGGGACTCTGCAGAGGATGCCGGTTTATTTCTATCTCAGCAAGGCTGACGTGGCCGCGACGCAGCAGCACATCATGGCGTACACCCACGATGACGTCTACAAGCCTATGCCCGGCTTTAAAGTCCTGGTGAGCCATTTTCACTTCCATATCAACGAACAACTCACGGACGCCGGCACTATGGACCAGATGCCGACGTGGGTGCCGGTATTCCGGGCGCTGGGCGTAAACGCGGCCATATTGGCGGATTTCCACTCCGATTCCCACCCCGCCAATACCGGCGAAATCAGGTTGAACGAGCAGAAGGTCTATTTCGAAGGCTGCCGCCGCTTCTCGGACCACGATTTTCTCCTGATTCCGGGCGAAGAGCCCGATGCCAATTTCGGCGGTCATTACATGTTCGTGTTTCCGAAACCGGTTTACTTCACGCACCTGCGCAAGCCGAGGAATCCACCGGCCCAGCCGTATGCCGAGAATCTGCCGGGATGGGGCAAGGTCTACCACACCACATCGGCGGCGACCGAACTGCAGTTGCTCAACGACGAGAACGGGCTGGTGTGGCAAACTCATCCGCGCACCAAGGGGTCCGCGGGTTACCCCGACGCGACCAAGGACACGGACTTCTTCAACAGCCCGCGGTTCATCGGCGGATCGTTCCAATCGCTGCCGGTCGACCAGAGCGAGAAGCGGATCTGCGAGAAGCGATGCCTGGGGCTGCTGGACGACATGAACAACTGGAGCGGCGCCAAGTACATGATCGCCGAGGGCGACACGTACATGAAGGATCCCGAAGACGAAACCTACCCGCAGGTAGTGGTCAACTACATCAAGCTGGACCGCATCCCCGGATTCGACGAGCCATGGACGCCGGTGCTGAATGCCCTGCAGAGCGGGAATTACTTCGTAACCAGCGGCGAGATTCTATTGCGGGGATGGTCGGTCCAGGGATCGGGCGAGCACCGCTTTTACGACGCCGACGTGGAGTGGACGTTTCCGCCGGAATTTGCGGAGCTGGTTTGGGGAGACGGCCAGACCAGCAACCGCGAGATCATTTCCCTGTCCGAAATGGCCCCGTTCGCCGGCCGTCAGTTTCATATTCCGTTTGACGCCGCCGGCAAGAAGTGGGTGCGGTTCGCGATATGGGACTCGGCGGGGAATGGCGCGTTCACACAACCGGTGCATCTGAAATGAACCGGCCCGCGCGCTCGCCGGAGCGCCGCACTTTACATATCCGGCGTCACCAGCTTGAGCGGATAGGGCGCGTTGCGGCGCGGGTTCCCGGGGTTGTAGAGAACACAGATGATGCTGCCTTCGGGAATCGGCCGGCGGTCGGCGCGTCCCTTGCACAGAGTTCCTTCCGGGATGCGGAATTCGTAGGCGACCACGTTGTTCGATCCCCGTCGGGCGCCGAAGCGCTGGTTAGCGGTGACAATTCCCGGGGCGGCGTGTCCGTCTTCCAGCAGGCGCCGCTCGCGGTCCACCAGGAAGTGGAGTTTCGCGCCAAATGCGGCGAGGGCGATTCCGGCAACCATCGCCACCCAGGCCGGCATGGGCTGCGGCGGGTCGGCGGCCGGGAAGTTACGGCGCGGATCCCGAGGCAGGTAGCGAATGGCGATCGGCGAGCCTGGGCCGAGGTCGTTCCAGTGGCTCATTTTGATTGAAATCTCGTTCTCATAAGCCCGGTCTTCCACGGAGAATCGATAGGCGGCCATATGACGGTTGCCCCGGCCTCCGGTCTGCCACAGGCGCGTTATCGTACCCTGCGCGTCCCGCCCCTCGGCTTGCAGGAGGCGAAGTTCGGCCGCGTCGCGCTGGGAATCGTTCCAAAGACCGATCCCCAGAGCGATGCCGCCGCCTGCCATCAGGACCGCCAGTACGGTTACGGCAATGCCGGAAGCGTTCCTCCGGGCGGAGCGGGGAGTCGAACGGTTGAGTTCGGCCGGCGCCGTCCAACCGTCCCAAAACGAGCTTGATTGCGAACTCAGCATGCGGTTTCCCTAATATGGTAGCGGCCGATCCGCCCCGATTGGGATGGCCGGGCGCGGCAATTTTTCAGGCCGGCGGCGGGGGCGATGCCGGGCGATACCGGTGCCGCGACCAGCTCAATTCGAGCATTTTCATAAGTTTCGGTTCTAATTGGAGGGTGTTACCGAATTTGCACGAAACCCGCTAAACTCATTCCAGACTGACTAGCTGGTCGCCCAAGACCGGCGGAAGCGAAAGGAAAACTGAATATGAAAACGATCATCGGTCGAGCTCTCGTCGTGACGGCCCTGGTAGCGGCTGCGTTGTTTGCGCAAAGCCGGACCAGTGTCACAGTAAAAACCTCGGACTCCAACGCTGCCCTGGCGCGGTGCTGCGATGGGCCTCCGCTCCCCTGCCCTGATCCTACCAACCCGGCTTGCCCTCCAGTACCAGGGGGGAATTGATCTTTGACGCCGCTAGGGCGTATAGTTTTGTGTAATGCTCGGGTTGTTTTATACCATGTGGTGCGCCGCAGGCCTGGTGACCGCCGCTGCCGCGTGCCGCATGGTAACCAATGGCATCGCAAGACGATACTGGCTGCTCGCGGTCTATCTTTCCGTTTATTCGGTGCGCTACCTGTGCATGATTCCGCTGTGGCCGCACCAGTTGCTCTACCGGACCGTATACGAAGTCACCATGGCTCCGCTCATCCTGCTGGAGTGCGCGGCGGTGATTTCGGTTTTCTTCGTCCTGGTGGAGAATTACAAACGCTTCCGAAAAGTCGCCATCACGGGCATCGTGGTCCTGGTACTGCTGGGGATCGTCATCGCCTGGTGGACGCGGAATGTGGGCGTGCCGGTCCTGGAAGGAATTCGCGGAGTTCTGCTTCCCTGGCAGCGCTACGCGTCGCTGACGCTGGTCGGGCTGTTGGCGGGGATCTCGCTTCTCCTGCCGAGGACGCAATATCTGCCCCTACGCGGCAGCGCCCAACGGGCTTTGGCGATTCTGACCGTCGATTCCACCCAGGGCCTGCTGGTGGCCAGCCTGATGATGGCGTTGGCCAGCCGGACGGCGCATGCGCCGATCTGGATGCGGTGGATGAGCACCCTGCTGCCGATGATTTTCCGGATGAGCGTGGGCGCGCTCTGGCTTTTCTGGGTGACTCCCGCTTCCGACGCCGATCCTAAAGTGGTGACGCTAACGCCGGAAGAGATCGAACGGCGGAGAATCGAGATCGTGCAGCGGGCTCGCCTCCTGATCGCGGAGGTGCGCGACGTGGAGCGACGCCTGGGCAATTCTTCGTAGGGCCGCGCGCTGTCCCACCGGCGCTCCGCCCCGCAGCCAGAAGACGCACGCGCGAATCCCGGCGCTAAGAACGACCAGCTTCAGCCAGTCTTTCCATCGTCCGGCTGCCGCCAGGCGGTGCCGGTGAGCGGCGTGCTCGCGGCAGGCGCGAGCCCAGCCATCGCATCCCGTCTTGATGGCATTGCGGGTCTTCTGCCGAATCAGCAGGTCCTGATAGATCAGGAACAAGGCGCCGGTGGTGGTGAGGTCGCCGCGCGCTTCGGCGGCCTCAAGCTCCCGCAGATACCAGATCGCGGATCGATTAACCAGATCCAATCCCAATGTCTCCTCCGAGGCAGGTAAGTACGAGCGGGATTCTAACGCAGTACGGCGCTGCGGGGCAATAGACGGCTGCGATTTCGCCGATTTATCCGCCTGGATGGCCGGCGACGGCATCCATCCGGTCCGAAAGCACGCCGATCACAGTCTGGCGGAAGGCTCGGAATTTCTCGCTGTCATCCTGAAGCAGGCGGAGAAACTCGGCCACCAGCGCCTGGTAATGAGCCGGGACCAGGCATTCGACCGCGCGGCTTCGCCCGTCCGCCCGCTCGTATGCGCGCCGCATGCGGTCGAAAAGCTCCGGCTGCGACGGCTCCCCGCTGGACACTTCGCTCAGGCGCAGTCGTTCGGCCTCGGCCCATTGATAGGAATCGCGGAAAATCTTCCAATCCTGCAGACAGGTATCGTGATTCGGCACATCCACTCCCGGACGAGTCTTTGAAGCATCCTACTAGAGGATCGCTTCCCTGGCAAGACAAATTCCGCACGTCCGTGCCACGGGGATGTTTGGGTCTTCAATACGCCGCGGGAAACTTCGAGCTGGCGCGCGATCCTTCGCCCGATCCGAACGCGATATAAAACCGCACCAGCTCCCGATTTCCGGCATGCAGATAGATTCCCGTCCCGATATCGTGCCGCATCCCGCCCAGGGAAAGATCTCCCGGCCGCAGCGCCACATTTCCCACGTCGTAGAATGAGAGAACGCCGATCGGGCCCCAGACCGGATGCAGATATTCGGCCTGAAACAGCACGCTGTCCGGACCGCGGAAGCGGTAATCGCGAAAGCCGCGCAGCGTGTCGGCGTCCTGCAGGTTCTCGCCTCCCAGGGTCGGGTCGAAATAGAACGGCACCACGTGGTTGCTGCCGGTATACGAGGCCGCCACCGAGGCCGTCAGCACCAGCGTGCCGATGGAGCAGCGGCGGGCGCTGCGCAGGCTGGGACAGAACAGGTTGGCAATTGGAGGCCGATGGGTCGGCGTGTTGTGCGAGGGCAGCCACAACGGAATGGTCGTGGTGCTGGTGGCGGAAATGCGCTTGAACGAATAACGAGGGTCTCCCAAATCCTGATAGATGCCATAGCCCGCGCGCACGACGGTATGGAGCGAGTTTCGCGGAGGCAGCCGCACCATCAGGTACGGCTCGTAGTGCACGAAGTCGTCGCGAATCGTCAATCCCGGCGCGGTCTCGCCGTTATACCGCTCGGCGATGGGAGTCAGCTCTCCGTTGGCCGAGCTCGTCACCCGCGGCGCCATCCAGGAAACATTGACGCCGGCCGCGCTCCACGAGCTCAGCGGGTTGCTGAAGCCCCAATACAGCTCGGTCAACTGCAGGCCGTAGCTGGTCTGGCCATTCAAAGAGGTATCGGGGCCGATTCCGTAAAAGTCCTGGGCGCGGGCGTTGATCCGGCGCGCGCCCAGGGTAAGCGATGCCCGCACGTCGGCGGCGCGGCTCCGCGGTTTCGGAGATGGGCGGTTTCCGGGCTGGCCGGGCAGCGGCGCCACCGCCTGCCGCGACAGGCTGCGCGACGGCAGCGCCAATGTCAGTTGCGCCTGCCCGATGCTGGAGCCGTCGGTGGAAATCGCGGCCATGCCGGTAAAGAGGAATTCATAATGGCGGACGCGCGGGATCAGCTCGAAGGCAGGGCCGATCGCTACGCCGGTTCCCGGCGCGACGATCGTCACCGTCAGGTGATAGGGATCGTCGGTGAAGGCGGTTTGCAGGCATTGTTCGATCCAGTGGATGCCCAGACCCTTGTTGGCAGGGGAGAAACAATATTGCTGCATGTCGCGGAAGGTCCCGGCATGCAGCACCGCTCCGGCGAACAGGGCGATTACTTGGATTTTTTGGGCTCGCCGCATCCCGCGCCTCCCGGACCCGTGGGGTTGAACCGGCCGCCCATTTCGCGCACGGCGGTCATTACCCGGCGAGTGTATTCCTCGGCCTCCGCCGCCTGAATCGAGCGGAGCCGGGCGGGTTCGGAATTGCTGTTGAGGTCGCGGAACGGCGCCATCGTCCGCCTGGTCTGCATGCTCTCCGGCAATTTGGAATCGAGCAGCAGGGTCTGCTGCAGATGCTGGATCTGCAGCCGGTTCAGCGGCCGGTCCACGTAGAAGGGCGGCAGCGGACGCGGCGCGAACTCCACGTGGTCGAGCCGCGGCGTTTTGCGGTTGAGCGCGACATCGAAAGTATTGGCCATTTTGGCGCGGAGGCCCAGCGCATCGTCCTGGTAATGGCCGGTCAGCAATTTGCGCGCGGTCGCCGCCACCGAGGTGTGGTCGAAAACCCGGTTCAGCACCGCGTGATCGGTGTATGCCGAGACCACCACCGCAGGCACGCGGATCCCCAGCCGGTCGAATGCGAAGGGCGGATCGCAGGCGATTTCGTCGCCGGGCGGGATCGCCGGCGGCGGCGCCACGTGATCGAAGATTCCTCCGTGCTCGTCCCACACCACCAGCAGCACCGACGACTCCCAGACTTTGCGGTTGCCGCGGATGGTCTTGTAAACCCGGTAGATGAGGTGCTCGCCCTCGGTCACGTCGCTGTCCGGATGCTGGTCGTTCTGCGCGCGGAAGATCCCCCCGACCATTCCCGACGCGTAGCGCGGCTCCAGGAAACAATACGCCGGAAGATTGTTGTCCGCGCAATCCTGGTAGAAATCGTCCATGGCGCCGTAGAACTGATCCTGGTGCTTCATCAGCTTCCAGAAGGTGGCCGCGGCGGTCCAGCCATCCGAATAAATCGTTGCGGGGACATTGGCGCAATCCAGGATTTCGTAGATGGTAGGCGTGATATCGAACTGTTCCGCCGACACATCCAGGCGGCCCTTGGACGTCCCCGCGTGCACGAACAGCCGGTTGGGCATGGTGGGTCCGGGCAGCGACGAGAACCACCGATTGCACACCGCATAATTCCGCGCCAGGGCCGTAATCACCGGCACGGATTCCGGCGCGAAGCACTTCATGATGTTGTGCGACTTGTCCGCGCCCACGTATTCGCTGTAGCTTTCGATGAACCCCTGCATCGGCGGATCGCTTTTCCAATCGGGCTCGCCCGGCTGGGGAAAATATAACTGCTTGCGGACATCCGGAAAATCGTGGCCGGGGTCGGAAAGATCGCCGGCGGGGGTGGCGTCGTCGGAGGTGAAAACCTCGTTGCCGTCGCGATCGCGATTGGACGCGCGCTTGTCCCAGACGCCGTCCACTCCGTGAATGCGCGAGTATCCCAGCAGGTGATCAAACGACCGGTTCTCGAGCATGAGCACGATCACGTGCCGGATGCGGGGATGCGGCCGGCTACCGGGAGGCAGCTCGGGACATTTCGCGGGAAGGCGTCGTTGCGGCAAGAGGCTCGCTCCTTTGAGGGCATCATAGCAATCTAAAATCGGGACATGCCCTCCGAAAACGCCGCCGCCCAACGCTTGCATTATGAGATCGTACGCACGCTTCTGGGTTCGGGCGTTTGCCCGTCGAATATCGAGCTGTCCCGGCGCCTGGAAATCTCACTTTCGGAAGTGGAGGATGCTTTCCGTTCGCTGGCGGATGGTCACGGTGTCGTGCTTCACCCGCACGTGTGCGAACCCTGGGTAATTCATCCCTTCTCTTTGACGCCCACCCTCAACTACGTGCAAGCGTCGGGCCGCGGCTGGTGGGCTCCGTGCATCTGGTGTGCCCTGGGCGTGGCGGCGCTGGCGGGCGGCGCCGTGGAGATTCATACCCGCCTGGCGGCGGAAACATCACCTTTGGTCCTGAACGTCCGCGACGGAGAGCCGGACCCGGCCGGCGGCGTAGTGGCGCATTTTGCCATTCCGCCGCGTCACGCGTGGCAAAACGTGCACCGGCACTGCGCGCTGGTACTACCGTTCCGAAGCGCCGCGGATATCGTCGCCTGGTGCGCGCGTCACGGACAGTCCATGGGCGAAGCCGTGCCGCTGGAACAGGTGGCGCGATTGGCGCGGCTCTGGTACGGCCGCCATGCCGATCCGGGCTGGCGAAAGTGGAACGTCGCCGAGGCTCGGGAGATCTTCCGGAAGGCCGGGCTGGTCTCCCCGTTCTGGGAACTCGGCGGTTCAGCCGGCCGCTTCTGAGCGGCGATTACGGCCGCGCGGTTCGGTCAATTCTTCACGCCGACGCTTTCGGTGCGTCCCGCCAGCGGCTGCACGCAGCCCGCGCCGCACACCGCGACCCCCGTGCGTGTCAGGGCAATCAGAAAATTCGACAACAAATGGTAGAAGACCTGCTCCGTGAGGGTTTGCTTCCCTGGCAGGCGGAAGGTGGCCGGCAGTTCCTTGGCTATGGACAACCGCACCGAGGCGGCCTGCACTTTCCCGCCGCGGTCCCGTTTATTGGCGAGCGTGATCGGCGTCTGCATCACGGATCCCGACCGGCCGTCGACATAGAACTGGCAGCGTGAGAACCAGCCCAGATTGGAAGGATCGGCCGCGTCGAACAGAAGCAAGGGAGCCTGGCGGCCCGGCGAGCTCAGGTCGACCTGAATCGATCGCTGGGTGTCTTTGACCTTTACCTCGAAACCCGCCTGCTTGGCCACAGCCGATACCATCTCGGTCTGCAGCTCCAGGTAGATCAATTTATGTTGGCCCGCCTGCAGCACCTGCATTCGACCGTCATTGTAACGCACGGTATGCGATCAGCGATTTGGTCCAGCCGCAGAAGCGCTCGCGAATCAGCCGCGCCTCGGGAAACAGCGATCGCAGGGCGGCCGCGTCGAGCAGACGGATGTCCTCCAGATAATGGCGAATATAAAACGCGCGCTGGTCGGGCGTCAGCCGCAGCACCGCGTGCACCAGGTGCAGGCGCGGCGCCATCGCCCGCTGCCAGCGCGGCGGAAGCCAGTGGACAGCCGGCATCATCAGGTGCTGCTCCACGGGAAACCAGCGATTCGGCGTCTGCACCCAGTAAGCGCGGCCCACGCGGGCGACCTCGCGCGCGAAGCGAGCCTGGCTGTCGCGGTCGCCGACGTGCTCGATGACGGAATTGCTGAAGACCACATCGAAGGATTGGTCGCGGAATGGCAGCGCCCGCCCGTCGGCGGCCACCCAGTCGGGCACCGGGCGGAGGGTTTCGCGCGCCATTAGCGTGTTGAGCAGCGTCACCCGCGGCGGATCGGGCAGGAGGCGCCAGTAATCCAACGTGCCGCCCACGTCGAGCACGCGCGTGTGGCGCGAAATCCCGAGCGCGCGCACGAACCGCAGCATGCGGCGCCGGCGGAACCGGTCGGTAAGGGCGAAGAACCAGCGCTTCATCGGTGACGCGCGCAATTGGCGCGGAAAGCAGGCAGGCGGACGGACGGTCGGCCGCAGGCTGCCGGCCTGCCCCACATGGACCTAGGCGGCGGTCCCGCTCTCGGCGGCGCCGGCCGTCACCCATCCGTCCGCCAGTTGGATGATGCGGTGCCCATAGGCGGCGTTGATTTCCGAGTGCGTGACCTGCACGATGGTGGTGCCTTCGTCGTTCAACTTCTTGAAGAGCTCCATGATTTCCTTGCCCTGGCTGGAGTGCAGGTTTCCGGTGGGCTCATCGGCCAGGATCACCTTGGGGTTGGCGATCACCGCCCGCGCCACCGCCACCAGTTGCTGCTGGCCGCCCGAAAGCTGGCTGGGATACAGATCGCGCTTGCCCACGATATGGAA
>Ga0335078_10000530_pt1 | contig 58794 bp, 56 predicted proteins | sample Lox_Sample_32_FD_206711 | JGI IMG/M metagenome (GOLD analysis project Ga0335078, IMG submission 206711) | Soil microbial communities from Loxahatchee National Wildlife Refuge, Florida, United States - Lox_Sample_3.2 | ecosystem: Environmental > Terrestrial > Soil > Wetlands | place: USA... | reverse complement strand
GTAACCAGTCACGGGTGCCTGGCTGGTTGATCATGCTGGGCGGGGTGGCAACCAGCAGGTTCCGTTGAGGGCGTCGCGGATGGCGGCGAGGGGATGCCGGCCGTGGCTGCGGGCGGTGGTGAGGTAAGAGCGGATGCGGCAGTGGCGCTGCAGGGTGGCCAGGGTGCGCCAGCAGCCGCTGATCTTGGCGGCGAGCTTGTAACCGCGGACGGCGTTTTCTGATCCGTTGTTGGAGAATGCCACGGCGAAGTCGGTGGTGAAGGCCAGGAACTCCTCGCGGCGGTCTCGCAGCCGGATGGCGAGGTTGCGGGCAGGGGCCTGCCTCCCGCGGCGGGGCGGGTGGGCGGCCAGTGCCCGGCCGGTCAGGTCATCCCAGCGTCTTCGCAGGTCATCGGCCTTGAAGTCTGGCAGCCGGGTGTGGCCCTTGTGCTGCCAGGTGATGCTCCAGCGCCAGGCGTCACCGAGCAGGCCCATCATGTCCGCCGCCCAGCCGTCCCCGCGTGCGGCCGGGTCGAACTCGCTGACCCCGGCCAGTTCCCGGACCACGTGCGCGCAGCACAGGGCATGCGCGCAGCCGGTGAAGCCGTCGTAGCCGACGTAGGCGTCGTGCACCGCGACCCCGGTGAAGCGCGGCAGGACCCCGAACGCCTTGATCGCCTCGGTGCCGCGGCCGTGCCCGTCGATGTGGTAAGCGGTCAGCGTGGCGGTCGCGGCGGTGTGCATCCAGTGGTTGCGCCCGGCGACCCGGGTCACGCTCTCATCGAAGTGCGCCACCGGAGCCGCCGCGATCGCGTCCTTGACCGCCTCAACGGCCGGGATGACCGCCGCCTCCGCGCGGCGGCACGCCTCGGTGACCCACCCGGCGGAGATCCCGGCCCCGCACGCATCGGCGAGGATCTCCACCACCCGGCCCACCGGGACGTGGTGCTGCGCCGACAGGTACGCGGCGAGCGCGGTCACACCCGGCCCATAGGCAGCCGGCGCCGACGCCCAGGCGGGAGCCGCCGCCCGGGTCACCGCCCCACAGCGCCCGCACCCCAGGGCATGCAGCTCATGCTCTGTCACCTGCACCGCCATCTCCGGCACGTCGAAGACCTGGCGCCGCACCGGGTCACCATCGCGGTCCCGCCGCCGCAGGTGGCCATCACACCGGCCGCACCGGGCAGGAAAGTGCCGGACCCGCTTATCCGGCCTGGCCACCTGCGCCAGGTGGAACCCCGGCACGCCCCCTTGCTTGCCTGGCTTGCGGCCCGACCGGGTCCGCATCGACCGCGGCGGCGGCTTGGCCAGCCCGTCAGCCGACGGCGGCGCTGAGGAGTTCCGCGAGTTCCGGCCCGCCCGCCGCTCCAGCTCAGCCACCCGCTCCTGAAGCTTCTCAATCAGCTCAGCCTGAGCCACCGCCAGCGCAACCAGCTCCTCGCGCGACAGCTCCTCCAGACCGGGCACACGAAGATCATCCCACGGAAACGATCACACCCCGGCTACGCCAGCCCGGACGACCTGAATAGTCACGATCCAGCCTTCGGTGAAGGCAGGCCGCGTCGTAAGCCCTTTCTCCGCAAGATCGGCTTCAACCCGTGCAACCAGGCCAGGGGTTCTGCGAGCGGCTCCCCAATGCGCCAGCATGTCGCGGATGGAAATCTTCAGCGGTTGGCCTGGCGCGCGCCCAGCCGCATCAGCGAGGAATTCATATGGTGTGTCGGCACCATGCGAAATCATCTCGGCCGGCTCAGGACCGGGGTCGATGCTCTGTTCGGCGAGATGTGCTATACGCCGTGCCGCGCCGAATCGCGTTAAGCCGCACACCGTCAGCAGAGACCCCATGCTGTCCAGCAGGTCTTGTCTGACTGCACTTCGTGGCACACTTTCCCGCACCCATTTAACCGGGCGCACATGACGCATTCCAGGGTCGGTGCCATGACGAAACTCGTACGGACCAGTGACCGACCCGATCGCTATCATCCTGCGGTTCTTCAGGGGGCATTACGACGAAGTCACCTTCCGCAATGACCTCGCGGAACCGCCATAGCTGCCCGGTCCAGTTAGCGACGACAGCCTTACTCGCGTCGAAGTAGGTTTCGCGGATCTCAGCCCGCAGCTCATCCCTCGTCGTGCATGCGGTTATATCGTCGAGTTCCTGCCATCCGGCAATGGCCAGGCCCTCGCGGAGCGCCTGTTCTTCTCTCTCGCCCTCCCGGCCAGCCCGGATCATCCATGCTGATGTCATCGCATCTTCCTGTTGACGTACCCTCGGCGTACCGAGCGTCAGGCTGTAGATGAACGGGCCTGGCTCATCCAGCAAGGCGTAGACCTTCTGCCATTGGCACATGAGCGCTTCCATCTGGTGGAAGGTGTCCAGAGCCTCGGCACCGGAGAGGTTGACCATGCGGGCTCCGCTCTCCCGGACGACCTCTCTCGGCCGAGTGATCCTGGATATGCCGGCCGCGGGTGATAATGAGCCATTGCCGCCTGGCGGTTTCCGGTATCCAGATGTAGTCGGGAGTGCTGGGGTCCGTTATCGGGCACGGCAGACGCACCCGATGACCCTTGACGATGCCTCCTGGGTCGCCCGGGTAGGTCACATCCGGTCTCACCTGGACCAGGATCTTCGCTAAGCCGAGTACGTCAGCGTCAACGTAGAACCTGACGGCCGCCGGCTTGGCCGGCCGGTTCATGCGGCTTGAGCGCGTGCGGAGGTCTCGTAAGCCAGTGCCCAACGGACGTCTTCATCGGACAGGCCAAACTCGGTAGCGATCTCGTCGGGAATCTCACCGGCCTGCTCGTGCTCCCACACGACCTCTGTGCTGATCCCGTGGACCGAGGGGCGGCCGAACCGGGTCTCCGGCTGCATACGGACCGGCGAGTTCGGGTCGTCGTGCGGCCGCCACGCGGTGACGATGTCCCCGTCCCAGGTCACGCGATGCAAGAACGAGTCCGCAGCAGCCGTCAGCACATACTGCCCTCTGACCTCGGCGATAAGGCAGAACTCAGGATCAAGCCCGGAAGCATCCTGTGCCTGGGACAGCAGTTCCCGGCCGCTGGCCCACGGCCGGCGGTCCGCCAGAGGGTAAGGGACCTGGTAGCGATCGCGCACCAGGTCGATGAACGCACGCAACTCGGCCATCGGCACATGGGCCTTCCGGTACTCCCTCAGCAGACCAGCCTCGATGAACTCGGCCCAGGTCACCGGCGGATGGTCCCCCTTGGGCTCGACGCGGATCACCGGCTTATGCAGCCGGCCACGACGCTCGCCACCCTCCAGCCAGTAGTTGAGCGTCCGATGGGGCACGCCGAGCAACCGGGCCGCGGCGGCTTCGGTGAACATCTCCCGGTTCAGCACAGCTACGCTCATAACGTCAGTCTCCCAATCCCGACAGCGCGCCGACAGAGCCACGCCGAACGGGCTCTCCACGGTGACGTAGACGTTGTCGCCCTTGGACAGGAACTGGTGCAACCGGAACGCGAACGCGGGCCTGCTCGTCGCCGGGCTCATGATCCGCGACCCCGCCTGGAGCATGTCCTTGATCGCCTCGCCGCACCCGGCGGCGGGCTCCCCGGTCTGGCTAGCCAGCAGTAAGGCCGCTTCCGGCAGCGTCAGCGGCCGCCGGCGGCGCTGCGACCTCCGGCCGAAGCGCCCGGCTCGAAGCCGAAGGTCTCCTCTATCCACGACGCCAGCGGGTCGGCGGCGAAGGCCGCATGGTCCCCCGGCGGCACCGGACCGCTGATGCGCTGGCGCAGCGCCTCGACGGAGATCGCCGCCGGGTCGGTGCTTCGTTCCAGGACCTCGCCGATCACCTGGGCCGGTTCGACCCGCACCCCGAACAGCGTGGACGCGACGTCGGCGACGGCTTCTCGCTGGCCGCGGGCGTCGCCCTCGGTGGTCATCGTGGCCGAGGTGCCGACGCACTGCGCGGCGGGCGCGTCGCAGACGTCACGCAGGCGCCGCACCAGCAGCGCCACGTCCGCGGCCTGCCGGCCGCGGTAGGTGTGCAGCTCGTCCAGGACGAGGAACCACAGTCAGTTCGCGGCCTGGACCAGGCCCTGGTCCCTGGGCCGGGTCAGCACCAGCTCAAGCATCACGTAGTTGGTGAGCAGGATGTCCGGCGGGTTGGCGATGATCCTCGCCCGGTCCTCTCGCGACTCCTGGCCGGTGTACCGGTCGAACGTCACCGGCGGCCCGTCCCGGTAGCCGACCTTCAGGAACTTCTCCAGCTCCCGCAGCTGGCTGTTCGCCAGCGCGTTCATCGGGTACACCACCAGGGCCTTGATGCCTGGACGGTAGGTCCCCGCGGCCTTCGCCGCGAGCACGCGATCAACGACCGGGATGATGTACGCCAGGCTCTTGCCGGACCCGGTCCCGGTGGTCAGCATATAGCTGCCGCCGGTCCTGGCCGCCTCGATCGCCTCCCGCTGATGCCGATGCAAACGCAACACTGGCCCGTCGGGATTGTCTTCCTTCAGCCGGAAGATCCGCTCGCACTCCTGCTGCAGCAGCCCCGCCGCCACCAGCTCGGTGATCGTCCCAGCCCTGGGCCCGCGCCATTCGGTAGTGGGCCTCGGCCGCTGCCCGGAAGTCGGCCCGGTCCGGCGCCCGGTCGAAATGCCTCCCCATCGCCACGATGGCCACCGGGCCGGATCCGGCGATCTTGAGGGCCGATGCCGCGCTCTGAGCGTGCCCGCCGGATGTCCACTGATCGTCGACGAGGATGACCGGCTCGCCCCGCAGCGAGCCCGAGACCAGGAACCGGTCGTCCTACGCATCCCGCGAGCCGGGCGGATACGCAGGATTGGGCGTGAGGATCTCCGCCACGCGATCCGAGGTGGGCTTCACTACGTGCCGCAAGATGTACGGAACCTCGACGGTGCGGACGACCGTTGTGTTCGGCCGCTGAGCGTAGCTCTGCGCCCAGTCGTTGACGAGCAAGGACTCAAGAAGGAACACCTGGCGTCCGTGCTCAAGCGCAAGCCGCGCCTGCATCCGCGCGCCGCTGCGGTACGGCGCCTCGACCACCACCGTCGCCGCGCTGAACCCGATCATCACCGCATTGCGCATCGGGAAGCTCGCCTTCGTCGGAGGCGCGTCCGGCAGGAACTGCGATATCACCGCGCCCTCACGGGCGATGCGTTCCTGGAGCGCGGCGTTGTCCTTCGGGTAACTGCGGCGAAGCCCGGTGCCGATCACCGCGACTGCCCGGCCGCCCGCCGCGAGCACTCCGGTCAGTGCCGCCGTGTCTATGCCGGCGGCCAGGCCGCTGACGACCGGCACCCCAGCCTCGGCCACGCCGCGCGCAAGCTCGCCGGCCTGCCGTAGCCCGCGCTCGCTCGCCCGCCTGGTGCCGACGATCGCGACGCTGCGCGAGTCGGCGGCGTCCAGCCGTCCCCTGATCATCAGGAACGGCGGCCGCTGATGCACGACCAGTAGCTGGGCCGGGTAATCCGGATCAAGCATGGTCAGGAAGCGCATCCCTTCGCGTTCCCACCCCGCGATCTCGCCCTCGGCCGCTTCCGCCGCACAAGCGCCGCTGGCCTCGTCCGCGAACAGGGACATCTGGCCATGCGGCTTCTGGTGCAGGACTTCCAGAGCAGACCCGGCCGACTCGACGTCGTCGGCCACGCCAGACCAGGACTGCCCAGGTGAGCGAAGCAGCGCGAGCAGGGCTCCTCGCTCAGTCGCGCTCATATCGGCATCATATTCGAACGAATCTTCGGTCCTTGGTGCGGCTCGCCGTGTCACTGGAGACCTCCTAGCGTGCCCCAGCCGGCAGGCTTCGCGCCAGCGAGGGAACAAGCGGAGCAGTTCTGCTGGCCGAAGGCGTTGGGAATTGCCAGTGACTCGTAGAGATCGACTACCGGCTCCCGCTGAAGCGGTGGAGGCTGTATCGCCTACGGGCTGCCGCTGGCGACGCTCAACGTCAAGGACTTCACCGACTTCGCCGAGCGTGACGGCCTGGCATTGCTCCGTCCGTAACCCTGCCTCCGCGGATCGCAGCGAGGGCAGGCGCCCTGTCGTTGGCGTGGCTGCCAGTAGCGACCGCACCGGCCCCCGACCGGCCGGGACCGCTGGCAAGGTGGACGCTTGGGGATCTCGGCCCCGGGCTCGCCAGTGCGGGCAACATGAGGGAGACGGGAACGTGGACAGCAGTGAACATGGCGGTGACACGAACTCCAGGACCTCACGCTTGAGATCGTCGGGGCCGGCACCCCGCGATCATCGGGGGAGTGTTACAAAAAAAGTGGCGCCTTTTCCGCCTGCTCCTTCCGCGCGGACTGATCCCCCGTGCCGTTCGGTAATGCGCTTCACGATCGCGAGGCCAACTCCGGTCCCTGGGAACTCGCGAGTGCTGTGCAGGCGCTCGAAAGCGCCGAAGAGCTTGCCGGCGTAGCGAGGATCGAAGCCGATGCCGTTGTCCTGGACGAAGATCGTGACTTCACCGGGCGTCGATGATGGCTCGGCAACGCCCACCGTGATCTTGGCTATCGCGCACCGAGCCGTGAACTTGAAGGCGTTCGAGAGCAGATTCTGGAACACTTGCTCGATCAGGACTGGATCCGCGTTCACGGCGGGGAGCGGGCGTATGTCGATGTCGACCAGGCGGGAGGGTTCTTCCGAGCGCAGTCCGGCCGCGAGCCGCTGAACCAGCCCGGTCAGCCCGACCTCTTGCTTATGCAGTTCCGCCCGGCCAGCCTGCCCCAGCCCGAGCAGGTCATCGATGAGAAGCGACATCCGCTCGACGCCCTCGCGTACCTTCGCGAGCATTTCCCGGGCGGAGCCGGAGAGTTCGTCCGCGTCCTCGTCGAGGAGGATGGCGGAGAATCCGTCGATCGACCTGAGGGGGCTGCGCAGGTCGTGCGCGACCGAGTAGTTAAACGCCTCTAGGTCCCGGTTGGCCGCCTCCAGTTCGGCAGTGCGGGCGGCGACCTGGCGTTCGAGGTCAGCGTTGGCCTGCGTGAGGGCTGCGCGGGCTGCCTGCAGGCTTTCTGCCATGCTGTCGAAGGCGTTGGCGACCTGCCCGAGTTCGTCCCTCCGGCGAAGCCCGGTCCGGTAGGAGAGGTCCCCGGCGCCGACCACCCGCGCCCCATGTTTCAGCGGCTTCAGCGCCCGGTACATGCCGCCGCCGATCCACAGCGCGAACAGGGCCTGCACGATGAGAAACGCCCCGGCCAGGAGCAGCACTCGCTGGTTGGCCGCAGCGATGGCTTGCATTGTGTCCTGGCGGTTCAGGTTCTGCAGTTGCGCGGCTGTCGCCGCGATGTCCTGCGCGTGCAGCTCGAGCGCCCCCGCCAGAACCGGGCGGGCTGGCGGCTGGGCCGGGGTGGAAGCGATCAGTTGCCCGAAGAGCCCGGCGCTGTGTCGAATAGTCATGACCTCGTGGCCTTGTAGCGACTGCTCGGCCATGCGGCTGAAGCTCAGCGCGCGGGCTTCGGCCGCGGCCTGGGTGGCGGTCGCCTGCCACTGCGCGGTGAGGGTGAGGTTCGGGTTGAGCAGGTATTGGAGGGTCAGCATTCCCAGTTGCGATGCCACGATCGAGAGGTCTTCAACCTGCTGCTGCTGGTCCTGCAGGCGTTCCAAGTGGTTGCTTGAGGTCCATATCACCGCCACGATGACGCCCGCTGCCAGGCATGCAATGACGACCATGCACGCAAGCTTGGCGCGGATGCTCATGACGTTCCGCCCGGGCCCGCCGTGCCGCCCAGGCCGGGAATGGTGATCGACGCGGGGGCGACGCCGCGCAAGGCGCCAGGGTCGATGTCCGGCAGGAAGTCTGGTAGGGCCTGCGCCTTGACCTGCCCGGTGCTGATCATCCACGCGGCTTGCTGCTCCATGTTCGTCAGCAGCACCTGGTCGAGGCCGATCCGCAAGTCAAATGTAGGCCACAGGCGGCCGAGCAAGCCCAGCTTGACACCCAGTATGCGCGAGAGCAGCACCTGGGCTTCCTGCGGATGCCGCTCGGTGAAGGCTTGCGCGGCGGCCAGGCCGCGTACCACGGCCAAGACGATGCCAGGATGCGCCGCCGCGTACGATGGCGTGGTCACGAGGTTGTTCGAGGCGACGTACAGCCCGGGGTCGGAGAACGTGACGGCCCGTGCCCCGAGCATCGAAGCCAGTTGCTGCACCTGCGGCTCGGCCGTCGAAACGGCATCGACCTTTCCGCTGAGCAGAGCCGCCGGGTTGGAGCCAGTGGGGAGGTTCACGCGCGTGACGTCATCCTCGGGCACGCCGGCGGTGGTGAGCATCAGGTAGGCGAAGTAATCCGTCAAGGTCCCGATCGCGACGCCGAGCCGCTTGCCGCGCAGATCGCCGAGCGAGGAGATCCCGTGATCGCGTCGGGCCACGATTGCCAGGGCATCGTCTGAGTGCACGAGGTTCGTCACCACGACGAGCCGGTGCCCGCTGAGTACCTCCTGGACTTCCGGGGTTTCCGAGGCGACAGCGAAATCCGCGTGGCTGCGGAGCATCGACTTCACGGCCAGCGCACCCGTCGGCAATAACGAAAGCCTGACTCGCAGTCCCTGGTCGCGGAAGAACCCCTCCGCGTAGGCGACGCTCACCAGCCCGATTCCGATCAAGTTAGGAGAGCTGATCGTGACCGGTGCGAACGGCCGGGGCTGGCCGCTGCCGCTCGCGCAGCCAGGCACTGCCACCATTGAGATCAGGCATGCGGCGACTCCTCGCCGCAAAGCCCAGCGCCGCACGTGACCCCGTCTCACGTGACCCCGTCTCACGTCGCGGCCTGCTGCCAGCGCCACCTGCGCGGCACGCTGCCTTGTGCCCGCATACCGTGCCCAATGAAGAACGCCGCGATGGCTAGCCGGTCACCTGACCTCTTCCGGTAACTACCCTCTGTGAGTTCATTGCTTCGAAAAGCTACCATGTTACGTGGCACACACCGGCCAGTTCGTGCGTCACCGCCGAGCTTTCGTACCAGCGGCACGCGGGTGGAGGCGGCCTGGGTAGCGCCGGCGCGGCGCAGGTTACCGGTTTGCTTGCCGGATCCCGCGGCCTGGCGCGGCGGGATGGCCCAGCCCTCGGCGCCGCGGTGGGCGCAACCTCGTCGACACATCCGCGCGTTGCTTCAAGATGATCAGGTATTTGCGCCGATAGGATGCCGGCGTGCCAGACACCGAAGTCCGCAGTGGCGGCCCGACGCAGCATCTTGTGGTGCAAGGCGATGCACGCGATCTTTCGCTGATCGCCAGCGAGTCTGTGCATCTTGTCGTCACAAGCCCGCCGTACGCGATGCTCAAGGAGTACGCAGACGTGCCCGGCCAACTCGGCAACATGCCGGTCTACGAGGAGTTTCTCGACGAGCTAGACCGCGTATGGCGCGAGTGCTTGCGCATCCTGGTGCCGGGCGGACGGGTCGCCTGCGTTGTTGGCGACGTATGCATATCGCGGCGGCGCGGCGGGCGGCACCACGTGTTGCCGCTGTCCGCGGACATACAAGTGCGGACACGGCAACTCGGCTTCGACAACCTCACGCCGATCCGCTGGCTCAAGGTCGCGAACATCAAGCTGGAAGCGAGCAAGTCCAGCCGGTTCCTGGGGAAGCCGAACCTGCCTAACGGCGTCATCAAGAACGATCTTGAGAATATCCTGTTTATGCGCAAGCCTGGCGGCTACCGCAAGCCAACAGCGGAGATGGAGCGGCTTTCGTTCATCTCAACTGATGAGTATGTGAAGCTGTTCAGCCCGGTCTGGACTGACGTAGCCGGCCAGATGCGCAGGGATCACCCGGCCCCGTATCCGCTTGAGATTCCACGCAGGCTAATACGCATGTTCAGCTTCGTTGGCGACACTGTTGTCGACCCGTTCGCTGGAACGGGAACCACAACGCTCGCAGCGATCGAGACCGGCCGTAACTCGGTGGGAGTTGAGATTGATCACGACTACGTAACGACCATCGAGAAGCGACTCGGCGAGAGCACCGTCATAGCTGCGATCAAAGTGCAGCGCCCAGCAGTGATCCGCAGTGCCGCGCCGCGCGACGTCGCCATCCGCTGATGCCGAGCCAAAGGGCTCCGAAGACAAGCGGCGCCGCCAGCGTTGACGCGCTGGCAGCAAACGTAAGGCCAACATCCAGGTCTTCCGCTACCTGGCTCTCGTCTTCGCCGGGACGAGTTCGTGACGATGCTTGCTGAGGCTTCGCGGTCCGACGAGGGTCAAAGGTCCTCGGATGTCGCGACCCTTGGCCATGGAGCGGCGCAATGGCCGGGCAGAGGCTAAGTTGCGAAGGAGGTGGTCGTAGTGAGCACCGCGATCCTGGTGCTGATCGCCTTAGGCGCCGGACTGTTCATCGGGGACCGGTATGACCGCGCGCACGTAGGCCACGGCCGGTTCAGGGGTCATCAGCGGCAGAGCATTCAGGGCTTGTCGGCTTGGCTCGACAACACTGTCGTGGTGGTCGTGGCCTGCGCTTTCACTGCCGCAGTCTTCCTCCTGCTGCTCCATGTCCTCTGAGAGCAGCTGAGAGCATCGCCCGTGGCGGCCGGGCCGCTTCGAAGCGCGCAGCCGCACGCTGGCGAGATATCACGCACAGTAGTATTACGACTGCGTACTGTGGGCATGCCCACAGTACGCAGTCCCCTGGTACTCGCGAGAGGGGGCCGATAGCACGTAAGAGAGGGGACGATGGCGCCTAAGGCAGGCGAGACGATGGCGCGTAAGTTTGCGGCTGAGCTTCTCGGTACTGCGCTCCTGGTTCTCTTCGGAGCCGGGGTCGCGACGCTCGTCCTTGGATTCCGCATCTTCGGCAGCAGCCTCGCCGCGGGCATCGTCGCCGTGGCCCTGGCCTTCGGCCTCATCTACGCCGCGCTCGTCTACGTGATCGGGCCGATCTCCGGTGGCCACGTAAATCCGGCAGTGACGCTGGGTGCCTACCTAGCGAGGCGGATCACGGTCATCGACCTTGCTGGCTACTGGGCAGCCCAGCTCATCGGCGCCATCCTCGGCACCCTGGTGCTGTGGTGGATGCTCAGCACCTCGCCGTTCTACAGCAAGTCGAGTATCGGCCTAGGCGCCAACGGCTACGGCTCGAGCTCGATACTGCACGTAAGCGCCGGCGGTGCCTTCCTCATCGAGGTGGTCCTCACTGGCGTGTTCGTGCTCGTCGTGCTGAGCCTGACCCGCGAGGGAGCCACGGTGGCCGTTTCTGGAATGGGCATCGGAATCGCGCTTGCCCTGGCAAACCTGATCGGCATCCCCTTCGACGGCGCGTCGGTCAACCCCGCCCGAAGCTTCGGGCCCGCGATCGTCGCCGGCGGCTCGGCGCTATCCCAGCTCTGGCTATTCCTGATCGCGCCACTCGCCGGGGCCGTGCTGGCCGCCGGCCTGCACATGTTGTTCTATCCACGACCCGCAAAGCCCCGTACAGCCGATGACAACGTGACGGCCGAGCAGGCCGCGCAGGACCCCGGGGAGTCCTGACCGTAGGATTCAGGGCGCGGCCAGGGGGTTGCCGACGGCCGGATTCCGGAGCTATCTGGACCTGGGCCACGGGTGACTGCAAGCTGGGCGGTCCGCCGAGCGGCGGCAGCCCGGCGGCATGCCGAAGCTCGCCGTCGGCCTGACCTGGCCTGAGCTGTGCCCGGTCATATCCTCATCTCGATCAGGTCGGCGAGGAAATCCTGGGTCTGTGGGTCGACGGCGTAGATGACCGTGCCGACCATGCCACGGGTCAGCAGCACCTTGTATATGTTGCGGATGTGCCGCTCGTACTGCAGGTCGGTGACTGACCGCTTCCTGAATTCCGGATCCTTGTTGGCCTCCCGCACGGCGATCGTGCGCCCGCCGCGTGCAACTAAATCGGGTCCTATGATGACGCCGGACCAGTCGTACTCGAATCCCTGGGCGGTGTAAACGCAGCCGACTTGGCCGAAGCCCCCGTTCATGGTGGCCCACAGCGCGCTGGGCGGAGCGGTGCCAACAGCCCGAAGGCCCTTAACGTTCCAAGGCCGGGCCCAGTCCGCTACGCGCACGTCAGTCACGAGCGAGCCATCGGGGCGGGGATCGCTCCAGGGCCAGCAGTATCCGGCGGATATCCGTGCTGAATAGCCATCCTCAAGCTTGCCGCGCAGGATATTTTCCATTTCCCAAGGGGACTCGGCGAGCGATACCTCGAAATGATAATCCCCGGTCCAGGTTTCAGGGTCGCCGGATTCCAGGCCGAGCAGCCGCAACACCCAGTTTTCGTATTTCCGGCTTCCGCCGCACCGGAACTGTCCATCGAGCGGAACGTGATGGACGCGCAGCCCCTGGGACGACGCATGTGACTTGATGGCTTCTACTGTCCCGATCTCGCCTGGCTTGACGACCTGATGCTCATCGAGCAGGAAGACTGGGACCCGCGCCGCCGCGATGAGCTCGTCGACCTGCAAGCGACCGGTTCGCTGTGCCGCACTGGTGAAGCGGTCGGCAGAGGTCTCCCGGATACGGTGGGCTTCATCGCAGATCAGCACTTCGACGTCGTTGGGCGCAGCGGTCACGAAGCTGTTGAAGTACTTGAAGAGGTTCTTAATCCGTGGAGCACCGTAGCCCACATGCCGGCGCATCGTCTGCGTAAAGGACCTGGAGCCGGTCGCGTGCAGTACCGAATAACCTTGACGGCAAAGCTCGCCCAGCAACGACAGCGCGATAACGCTCTTTCCGCTCCCGGGGCCACCGGTCACGATAATGACCTCTTTGGCATCCGAGCGCCGGGCCTTATGAACTACGTGCAGTACAATTTCGTACGCCCGCCGCTGCTCGCTGATCAGGGTGAACTGCTCGCGGTCCTTGATCTCAGCCGCCGCCAGATTGAGGAGCTGCTTAGACGGGCGAACAGCGCTTGCCAGCAGCCGGTCGGCCGCTGCGGCCCCGGAAGCCGGCGCAAACTGACTGCATAGGTATTCGAGGAATGCGCCGCGCCTGCTCTTGGTGAAAAGCCTGGTTCTTTCGGTTGCCGCGAGTTCGAAGAGGCCGTCCACGTCAAGGTCGGATGCGTTGTGCAGGTATGCGACGCCGCGCACCGAATGGTCTTCCCCGCGCAGGGAAGCCGTGAAATCTACCATGTAGTCGCAATAGTCTCGCACCTGAATCAGCGGGTGCTCTAGCTCGCGATGCAATCCTTCGACGACTACCAGCCGTTCGTTGCCCTCGTACAGCTCTGCCTGGCTCCACTGCTTGAGTTCGACCACCACGTACGCGTCGCTGCCGGTGTGCCGGTCGGCGCCGGCGAGCACGACATCCGCCCGCTTGCTGGTGAGCGGCAGCTGGTATTCAATCAGCATCTCCACGTCGCCAAGGCCGGCCTCCACGAGGTCGCGGGACAAAATCGGGAGGCTGCGCCGCCAGGACTTCCGCTCTGACTCCGATGGCGATCTGCCAGTCGTAGCCCGCAGGTGGTCGGCAATGATTCCGGCGAGCTGTCTTTCCATGGGTGAGCCCACCAGGCTAGCGGCCCGGACTCGGAACGCCGTCACGGACTTCCCCCAGGCAGCACGAAGAATCCGTGCGGGTGGAGGCATGTCCGCGGTCAGGAAGAAATTCCGCGGAAGCCCGTCGGGCCGCATTCCCTGACCAGGCCAAGATTACCGGTTGCTGCCGACATCTTCAGGATTTCGGCGGAGCTGTCCCGGACTCCGGGACGTGGCTAGGCAGGACCGGCGGAATGTTGGTCCAGGCCGCTCTGGCACCGGCTGACGATCACGGCGACTCGGGTCGGCCGGTTCACCCGCGATGGAACGCTGCCAGGTCTTCGGCCTGCCGCGCCGGTGCCGGGCTGCCGAATCGCCGAGGCGATCACTGCCCAGTCGGCCGAGGCGATCACTGCCCAGTCGGCCGAGGCGATCACTGCCCAGTCGGCCGAGGCGGCTTTCATTGGCGGGAGCTGCGGCGCCGGATCAGCACTCGTGCGGCCTCCCTGAACGGCACCACCAGGTACACCGTGATACCGAAGTAAAGCGCCACCGCGAGCACCGGGAAGGCGAGCCCGATGAAAATGGTGATCACATACCCGGTGACGCTGGGCAGGAATTTACGCTGCTCTCCGTGCAGCTCCTTGCCCTCTCTTGCCGGTGTGTAGAGGTGCTGGCGCCGCGCGTAAGCGTCCAGGGCGGAGCCTAGGAGGCGGATGACCAGGATCGTTAGCCCGTACATGGTGACATACACCCGTTCGCCGCTGGTCTTGTGCAGGGCGTCGGCGACGAGCTTCGTCGGGAAGGGCAGGAAGACGACCACGAGCAGGACGAGCAGGTTGATCCGCAGCAACAGCTGATCCGTCCGGGCGAGCTGGTCGGTCAAGGCGGTGTGCAGCAGCCACGTACCGCCGATGGTCAGGAAGCTGATGATGTAGGCCAGGTAGGCTGGCCAGGCGTGAAGCACCTGCTGCAGGGGCGTGCCCGGCGGGCGGAGGGCGAGGTCCAAGACCAGCAGCGTGATGGCGAATCCGAATATGCCGTCGCTGAAGCCTTCCATCCGGTCCTTGCCGAGGACCCGGCGTCGGCCCGGCAGGTCTGGGTCAGCTGACATGGCGCTGCCTCCTTCGCGTCGCTGACATTATTAGCTGCCGTACGCCAGCGGCTGTCGCCGCGAGCATCATGCGGGCGGGGCCGTTCAGGAAGGTTGGCGGCCGTGCTGGTGTGGTACAGCGGCAGCCCGGCGCAACGTCGGCCCCTGGCGGGCGTGGATGCATGAATAATGGATATCCCTTTCGCCGCCAGATTGGCTCCGCATAGCTTTTGGCGGGGACGCGGGCCACATGGCCCGATCATGGCACTCACATACCGGCAGTCCGTTCCGATCCCGGAAAGAGAACCGGTGATGCCGCACGCCTGGCTGGCCGTGGCGGCGGCGCGTACAGTGCAGTCATACAGAGGCAAAGGCCGGAGTGGTGATGAAAGTCAGGCTCCTCATTATCGTGACTAGCGTCGGGGCCGCATTCTGTGCGTCAGCGGCGGCGGCCTGGTGGCCGCGGCCCGGCCTGGGCCAATTGCTGCTGTTGGTCCCCCCGACCGTGGCCGGGCTGGGCGCACTTTCGGTGCCGTTAGCGACATATCCGCGTCGTGCTGCCCGGATGGAGCGCGCCTTTTCTGTCTGGCAGGGAGCGGCGTTCACGGCGTGGCCGGACCTGAGCGGCTTGCGGGTCGCCGGCTGGTTACTGGTGACGATCTTCTGGAACGGCAGCACCTTGGGTGCCATACGGGTCATCGATGCCCCGGCTTCGGCATGGAGCCACGCCGCCCAGGCCGTTATAGCGGCGATCGCTCTCGCCGTCACGGGCACTGCGGTATTGCACGCCGCGCACGCCTGGCGCGGCTCGCCGAGGCCATACTTGTCCATCACCCGTCGTGGGCTCACCCATCACGGGCTGGCAGGATCAGTCCACGTCTCCTGGGAATCGCTCGGGCGCGAGTACGCGATCTGGCCGGACCGGACGGTGGTGATGCTGGACCTGCCGGTTTATGACCGCCGAAAGGTTACCGTCCGAGGGCGGCGACCCTGGGGAGTACGGCTTCCCCGGCAGCCGTACCGGCATCTGAAGATTCCCACGCTGTGGCGGACCCATCCCTGGTGGGCCGGCCAGGCCATCGCCTGTTACCACGAGCACAGTCCCGAGCGTCGGCCCCAGATCGGCACGAACGCCGAGCACGAGCGACTGAAGCGGCAGTTGCTCCGGTACGACGACGAGATACCGCTGCCGAAGCCGGTGCCCCTGGCGGGCCGTGCACCGTGGCGCTACTTACGCCAGCGACAGCACGAGCGGTGGTGCCGGAACGTGATGGCCGACTCGGGTGAGCGCCTGGCGCAGACCCGCCGGCCGTTTACCCAGGCGCTCCGCGAGCTGGAACCTCGCAACCGTGCTTGGCGTGACCGCCGGTGAGAGCCGGGCTCTGGCAAGCACATACCAGCATTCATCGGCGGCTCGGTGCCCGTCCCCTGGACCGCTGCGGTCGGGCAGCGTCAGCACTGGTCGGTGAATTCGCGACATATCTTGCCCTGGCAGAGGACGCGATGTATCTTGACACGCACGGGCATGCGGGGTTGGGGCTCAGAGGGACGGAGCGGATCATGTTCGATCGCTTCACTGACCAGGCGCGTCGGGTCGTGGCCCTGGCCCAGGAAGAGGCCAGGATGCGCAACTGCCACCGCATCGGCACCGAGCATCTTCTGCTTGGCCTCATCTATGAGCACCAGGGCGTAGCGGCCCAGGCGCTTGAGTCGCTGGGGATCGGCTTGGCGGCGGTCCGTCAGCAGGTCGAGGAGATCACCGGTCGGGGCCAGGAACCGTCTGCCGGATACGCGCAGTACACACTGCGGGCCAAGCGGACGCTCGACCTGGCGCGGCGCGAGGCGCTGCAGCTTGGCCACAACCACATCGGCACCGAGCACATCCTGCTGAGCCTGACCCGCGAAGCTGAGGGCCCCGCCGCGCAGGTGCTCCGTGAGCTGGGTACGGACCTGAGCCGGGTCCGCCAGCAGGTGATCCGGCTGCTCGCCGCGGCCGGTGACAGGGATGAGCCGCAGGCCGCGGCCCCGGTGCCACGCCGCGCTCCCAGCGGTGAGCCCGCTAGCGCCGCCGCGTCCGGGATGGCCGCCGCGTCCGGGATGGCCGCCGCGTCGGGGACGAGGGCCGCGTCGGGGACGAGGGTCGAGCCGGGGGCCGCGGGAGCACCTGGGAAGGCCGGGGAGAGTGAGTTGCTGGCCGAGATCCTCAGCCGGATGGAGGACCTCGACTCTCGGCTCTCGGCAGTCGAGCAGCAGATGGGGACCAGGCCGGACGTGCGCGATCTTAAGGCGTCGCAGGGCAGGCGTCACTAATCAGCACCCCCATTTGGCTGGCACACTGGGCTGGTGAGTACCCCCGCGACCGAATTCGAGCTGGGGTCTGACGGCCCGTCCCTCATCCTCGTCGGCATTGACGGGTCCCGGACGTCGTGGCGGGCGGCGGCGTACGCGGCCGGCCTTGCCCGCAGGCAGCGCTGCCGCCTGCTCGCGGTCTACGTGATGCGCATGTCGGCCACTATCGGCTCAGCGCCCGGTGCGGCGGCCGCGATAAGCGAAGCGGCGGCGCAGGCCGCGAGCGAGGTCGAGATGCAGTTGCGGGACCGCGCCGAGGAGGCGGGGGTCGACCTGGAGTTCCGCCTGGTCATCGGGGATCCGTGGACCGAACTGACCCGTGCGGCCACCGAGAGCAAGGCGGACGCGGTCGTCGTCGGCGCGTCCGAACATGCCGGGCACCGCATCGTGGGGTCCCTGGCGACCCGGCTCGTCCGTGCCGGGAAATGGCCGGTCACTGTGGTTCCCTAGCACTCACCGTGTGGATGAATGTAGATCTGGTGCTCGTTCGTCCGCGAGCAGCAAACTCACTTTCACCGGCCGTGAGAGGGCCCCGTGTGCTGGCTGGCAGTGGCGTGATCATGGGAATGCTCGTCCGGGCTGCCGTTCATCATCTTGAGCATCGGCCCTCCACCGGACCGGAAGAAACGCACGAGCAATGCCCCGGCGACCAGCAGAAACGCGATGTTGAGAACGGTCGTGTAGTTCCAGGCGACGCCATGCTCGGCGACCGTGGCGGCATGTCCGGCCGGGACCAGCCCCAGGGTGCCGAACAGGAACTCCACGAGGTACCCGGCCATGACCATGGTGGCATAGAAGATCCCGAGCAGTACCAGCATCATCCGCGTGCCGTAGTACTTCCGGTAGATGAGCAGGATCGGGATGATGATCAGGTCGGCGAAGATGAACGTCGCGACGCCGCCAAAGCTTATCCCGCCGTTCCAGAGCACCCCGGCGAGCGGCACGTTTCCGATCGAGCAGACGAAGCTCAGCAGCGAGATGACCGGGCCTATGACTGGTCCCCATAGCTTCGCCCAGAGCGGATGGCCGGTCAGGAACAGGTGGCGCCAGAAACTGTCCGGCACCCACGCGCCGACCGCTCCGGCGATGAGCAAGCCCGCGACCACGTCGCGTATGACGGCCGCCCATTCCATCACGAAGATATGGCTGACCGCGGTGTAACCATCGCGGCTGAGCAGCCGCCGCCAGAAGCCGCGGCCGGAGGCAATGCTCATGTCCATGGCGGCGTGCCCCTCCATGGACCCCGCCCGCCCGCGCTCGGCCTGCCGCCTGGCCTCCTCGACCAGGGGCTGACGGACGAGCAGACGGAACGCCACGGCAACGAGCACGATCATGACTACCCCGCCGACGTATTCCGCGAGAGTGAATTGCCAGGAGATCAGCAGCGCCAGGATGATCCCTAGCTCGATCACCAGGTTGGTGCTGGCAATCTCGAAGACCATCGCGGACGTGAAGCTGGCGCCCTTCCGGAACAGCGTCCGGGCGAGGGCCACCGCCGCATAGGAACACGACGATGAGGCCGCGCCCAGCCCGGCGGCGAGCGCCAGCGTCGACGGATTGGCCCCGCCCAGCCTGCGGGTAATCGCCGCCCGGCGGACCACGGCCTGCACGATCGCGGAGAGGGTGAACCCTAGGATGAGTGACCAGGTGATCTGCCAGGTCATGGATCCGGCCAGGGCGAGCGCGTGGCCGAGCGCATCAAGGACTCGCACGATCAGCCTTCGGTGCCGTGCTCGATCCGTGCTCGACCGCGCCAGGATCCGGAGGGGTCGCGATGGCCAGCAACTGGCGCAGGCAGTGCTCCAGCAGCGGATGGGGAAAACCGTCGCTCAGCCGGTAGCAGATCATCCGGCCGTCCCTGCGGAACGTCACCAGCCCGGCCAGGCGCAGCATTTTCAAGCCGTAAGACACCTGGTCCTCGGTGACATCAAGCGCCAGGGCGAGGTCCCCCACGCACAATTCCCCGGCCGTGACCAGGGCGAAAAGGATCCGCGACCGCACCGGGTCGGCCAGCATCCCTAGCAAGTCGGCCAGGCGCCCCGCATCGGCGACGGACAAGAGCCCGGCCCGCGTGGCGGCGACCCGCGTGGCGTCTACGGGATGTTCGTGGATACGTGGTGCCAAGGCAGGTCCTCCGTTCATCCGTATGATTACACGGATATACGAGTAAGTCAAGGACGGATGCCGGATCGCGCGCGGTGGAACGGGCTGGCGGCAAACCAGTTCATTATCCGCTGCTATCACAGCGGATAATGAACTAGTTTCCGCTGGTAGCCTCAGAAATCGTCCTTCCAAAGACGCGCTCTGGTTGGCTGACCTATACTCTCTTCCGCATCAACGGGGGGGAATTCGCGGCGGGTCGATGGCGGAGCGCGCATGCCGGAAAGCTTCGCCGCTGACATGCGAGCTGTTTTAGCTCACCTTATTTCCATAAGGCTGCGCGCCAATTTATTGAGAGCGCACGACAATGGGGCATTCGGGGGGATCTATGCCCACGGGGGAAGGGCAGGCGAGGCGGCTTCCCGCGCATGCGGGCAGCTTGCGACGGTGGGAGCGGTACACGATCGTGCTGGTGTTCCTGCTCGTGGCCACGATCATTGCTGTGATCATGGTCATGACAGGACGCCCGCATTCCGCCGCGCCGCGGGTCAGGCGGGGCAGCGCGCCCGTCTCGTACCGCCCGACTCACCAGAGCGGGGCTCCGGCGGGCGTACCGGCGGAGCCCCGCCCTAGGTCAGTTCGCCGGGACGACGACCGTCTTAACGATCTTGTCGGCAAGGGTCTGGCGTTTGGAGTCCCAGAGCGGGAACAGCCAGCCAACGTAGCAGATAATGGAATCGACGAAGTGGCAGATGTCCCGGACGAAGGCCATGGCCATGCCGATCGGCTGACCAGTAGACTCACTGACCAGGCTTAGATGGAGCGCCTTCTTACCCCAGGACTGGCCGGTCGTCCCGGCCTGGTACCAGCGGTTGTACGCGGTGACCGCTATACCGATGACAACGAAGAGGAAGTAGATCGCGGTATTTCCTGTCGCCCTCCCGATGCCTATGAGAATTGCGACGGGAACCACGTCGATGAGGTAGCCCCCGACGCGCTGGATCCAGTTCGCATAATTGGCGGCGGGGGCATTCCCGTAACCTCCTGGCGGGCCTCCGTACCCACCCGGCCCACCTGGCGGGCCTCCGTACCCGCCGGGCGGCCCTCCGTACCCGCCGGGCGGCCCGCCTGGCCCGCCGGGCGGCCCGCCTGGCCCGCCGGGCGGACCTCCTGGCCCGCCGGGCGGCCCTCCGTACCCGCCGGGCCCACCGGGCGGGTCTGCGTAACCTCCGGGAGGACCTGCGTAACCTCCGGGAGGGTTGTCGTAGCTCATTGCATGCCCTTTCTGGTGGTGGAGACCTTAATCTCCGGTCGGCGCGGAATAGCGGGTTATCACAGGAATCCATAGCGATGCAACTGGAACGCCCAGCTCAGCGCTATGACCACGGAAACGGCCCAGCGGGTCCGACGGCGGGCGGCCTGCGACGAGGCATGCGGCTCCGCCACCTGTCCCGTGGCCCGCGCGATCATCACCGGTGCCGTTCCTATGGCCAGGGCAGCAGCCAGATATGCCAGGGGGCTGGTCGCCGCGGCGGTCGCCCAGTGGCCGTGCGTGAGCGCGACCGTCGCCGTGGTCAGCCCGCAGAACGGGCAGGGAACGCCGGTGAGCGTTCGAAGAGGGCACGGCAGGCCCTGCCCCCCGGTGTGCGCCATGATGAACGGGTAGGCCCCTCCCACCATGGCCGATCCGGCGCAGAACAGGGTTATGTGCTCGGGTACCGAGTAACCCCTGCGGATGATCACGACATGCCCCGTCTGGACGACTTGCCAGCTAATGAGATGGCTCGTCGGCATCGTACGGGTACGGCGGCCCACCTGAGGCGGAAATCCTCCGAGCAATTGCCAGGTCGGCTGTCAACCGTGCCCAGCCCGCCGGTTCGCCGGTCTCGGTTCGCCCTGGACGCCAGCCCCGCGGTGTGACCGGAAACCCCGGCGAGACCGTGGGTCCCGGCTATGAACGCTAGCCTCGGTGAGGATGGCGGGTCACCTCTTTTTCCTTAACGCAGGGGAACCGGGCTGATGGGCGACGGCGATCGGCGGGGCCACGCCGGGTGGGCCCGGCATGGCCGACGGCAAGCGGTGGCCGCCGTAATCGCCGCGGTGCTGGCTGTCTCTGCCTGCGGCAGCGCCGTCCCGGCCGCACCCCTGCCGTCCCGGCCGTCCCCGGCGCCCGCGGCGTCCCAGCCAGCGGTGTCGCCGAGGGACTCCACGCCTGCTGCGGCGAGCGGACAGCGCGAGGTGCCGGACACCTCCGCCGGGCTGCTTGCCGGAAAGATCATCGGCATAGACCCGGGTCACAACGGCGGCAACTTCACCGACCCGGCTGCCATCAGTCACCAGATCTGGAACGGCGCTGGCTGGGAGCCCTGCGACACCACCGGAACGGCGACCGACGGGGGCTACACCGAGGCGCGGTTCAACTTCAACGTGGCGCGTTACCTGCGGGCCGACCTGCGCCGGAACGGTGCACGCGTGGTGATGACAAGGGCGACCGACGATGGCGTGGGGCCGTGCGTCGACCAACGTTCCGAGATCATCAACGACGCGCATGCCGACGTCGCGGTCGACATTCACGCGGACGGCGGGCCCGCCTCGGGCCGCGGGTTCACGATCCTCGAGCCCGTCGCTGACGGTCCGAACGACAAAGTGATCGCGGCCTCGGCGCGGTTCGGCAGCGACGTGCAGCAGGCGCTGCTGGCGGGCACCACGATGCCGGAGAGCACCTACGTCGGCGTGGACGGCATCATGCAGCGAGATGACCTCGCTGGGCTCAACCTCACCAGCGTCGCCAAAGTGCTGGTCGAGTGCGGCAACATGCGCAACGCCGCCGACGCCCGACTCCTGGTGACCGCCGGCTACCAGCAGTCGGTAGCCAGGGCGCTCGAGCAGGCGATCATCCGCGTCCTGGGCTAGTCGGCCCGCACCGCGCGGTAAACGGGCTCCCACATGAGCCCACGGATCTGGGCCGCCGCATCACCGCCTGGCGGCCTGCCGGCCACGCCGTCGGCGACGGCTGCCGCGGCCACGGCCGCGGCAACGCTGACCGAGGTTTCCCGCAACTGCGCGACCTGGGGCAGCAGCGGCGCGCCGGGGGTGGCGGTGTCGACAAGTTCCGATACCGCATGCGCCGCCGCGGCCAGCATGTTGTCGGTGACTTGGGTGGCCCGGGTGGCGAGGACGCCGAGCCCCAGCCCCGGGAAGATCAGCGCGTTGTTGGCCTGCCCGATCGCGTACCTGACGCCCCGGTAGTCGACGGGCGGAAACGGGCTGCCCGTGGCCACCAGCGCCCGTCCCTGCGTCCACCGGATCAGGTCGCCCGGCAGGGCCTCGGACAGCACGGTAGGGTTGGACATCGGAAGGATCACCGGCCGGGTGCAGCTAGCTGCCATCTCGCGCACGACAGACTCGGTGAACGCGCCCGATTTCGTGGACGTGCCGATCAGGATCGTGGGGCGGACCCGCCGCACCACTTCAGCCAGTCCGACACCGCCAGGCGAACCGTCTCGCTGCCATCCGGCGACTTCGCGTTCTGGCCGCGCGTACCTGTGCTGCGATCCGCCCAGGCCCGGGGTTGCGGTGGTAAGCAGGCCTGCCCGGTCGATTGCCCAGAACCGCGCCCGGGCCTCATCCTCCGACAGGCCCTCGGCCAGCATGGCGGCGCAGAGCTGGTCGGCGATGCCGGTCCCGGCGGTGCCCGCCCCGAAGATCACGATCCGGTGCTCCCGCAGCCCGGCCCCGGTGGCCCGGGCAGCGGCCAGTACCGCGGCCAGGTTGACAGCGCCAGTGCCCTGGATGTCGTCGTTGAACGAGAGAGTCTGGTAGCGGTACCGGTCCAGCAGCCGCCTGGCGTTGCTCACGCCGATGTCTTCCCAGTGCAGCAGCGCCCCGGGAAACAGCTTGCCGACTGCGGAGACGAACGCCTCGAGGAACCGGTCATACTCGGCGGCGGGCACGCGGGGATGGCGGTTGCCGATGTAGAGCGGGTCGTCGAGCAGGCTCTGCCGGTCGGTGCCCACGTCGAGCATTACCGGCAGGGCCCGGTTCGGATCGATGCCGGCGGCCGCGGTGTACACGGCGAGCTTGCCCACGGCGATGCCGATCCCACCCGCACCCCAGTCGCCGATACCGAGGATCGCCCCCGCATCGGTCGCCACGATCAGGTCCACCTCGCCCGGGCCCAGGCCCGGCGCGCGCAGTGAGGTCTCGATGAGCTCGGTCTGGTCGACGGACAGGTAGACGCCCCGCGGGCGGCGGTACTCATGGCTGTACTGCTCGATGGCCTCCCCGACGGTCGGCGTGTAGACGATCGGCAGCATCTCGGTGAGGTGGCGGGTCAGCAGCCGGTAGTACAGCACCTCATTGCGGTCGTGCACCTCGTTCAGCAGCACGTTCCGCCCGAGATCGGTGGTCTGCCTCCGGTACTGCGCGTACACCCGGGACGCCTGCCCGTCCAGGGTCATATGGCCGCAAGGGATCAGCCCGGTGAGGTCGAGTTCACGGCGCTCGTCGTCGCTGAACGCGGTCCCCTTGTTGATCCTGGGGTCGGCAAGGACCTGCCGCCCGCGCAGCGTGGTATGCCAGGCACCGTCCGCTCCCAGCCAGACCGACCTCATCAATGGCCTCCGGGTTATGACAGCGCAGACGCTCCCACCGTAAGCCCTCGTGGCCGCGGCCGCCGGACCTGCCAGGCACCAAAGACGCAGAACATGACCGCCGCGACGACTGCGGCAAGCCGCAGGGCAGGGGACAGATCATAGCCAACGAGCCCGATCAGCCGGCTCAGCCAAACGGGGTGGGGCTGCCAGTCGGCGCCGGTCGCCATGGCCATCGCCGCGGGAACCGCGCGGACCAGCATCAGCCAGTCGAGGCGCGACGCCGGGAACACAGCCAGCAGGCAGAAGGCCGTCGCATCGTACCAGGGCCGCTGCAGTGGCCAGACCAGGAGCCAGGCCACCAGCAGCACCACCGCCGGGCGGATGGCGGGCAGGCTGGCCGGCCCCCTCGGCAGCCGCCAGGCCAGCAGCCCGGCCATGACCACGCATGCCACCGCGGCGATCAGTTCCAGCCCGGCCGGCTCGGCCCCGTAGCCGAACGGCGAGTAGAACAACCGCCAGAAGCTGTCGAAGGCCACCAGGTCGCTGCTGCGTCGCAGGAGGTCAGCGAGCGCGGCGGGCCCGGCGATCAGGTAGCCGGGAGCCAGGGCCACGGCGCCCCCGAGAGCGGCCGCCGCGAGCGACTTGATCGAGTGCCTGGCAGACCAGGCCAGCGCGATCCCCAGTGGTGCAAGCGGGGCCTTGACGCCGATGGCCGCGCCGACGAGCAGCCCGGCCATGAGGGCCCGCGCCGGGCTCGGGCTGGTAACGAACGGGGTGCGGGGCGGTTGCCCCCCCGGGCTGGCGCCGGGACTCACATCCGCGGGCGCTGTGGCCGTGCGCGCGATGAGGAGGCCGAGGAGCCCGAGGACCGCACCGAGCCCGTCGATGTGCGCGCCGCCCATGACCGCCCAGAGCATCAGCGGGTTCGCCGTCCACAACAGGTGAGCGCGGGCCCGCGCCGCCGGATCACGCCGCAGCAGCCGGTCCAGAGCCAGCGCTATCGCGCCGAAACACAGCCCGTACAGCAGCTTCAGCCACAAGACGATGCGGGAGACCGAGGTGCCGCCCAGCTCCGCGGCCAGCCAGTCCGACGTTATCGCGACCGGGCCGTACAGCGAGGGGTCGTGGGCCCAGTTGCGCGTCGTCTGCTGGCCGATCGGGTCTCCACTGGCACGCAGTTGCGCGGGCGTGATCACGTAGGGGTTATGGCCGAGTACGGCGATCCGGCCGTAGGCCGCGTAACTGAGGCTGTCTGTGGATCCGGCCGGCGGAAGGATGGCCAGGACGGCAATCGCGGCGGCCGCGCCCGTCGCCAGGAGGCGCAGGTTGAGCTTGGCGCCGCGCCGGACGGCGACCAGGCCGCAGCCGACGCCAAGGCCGCCGAGGACTATAGCAGCGTAGATTGCCACGGTCACGGTCACCTCGGACGGATGCAGCGCAAGCCAGAGCGGCGGCACCGGCCAGGTCCGCGGGATCGCCGGGACGACGGCACTCGGCCCGGCGACCGATACGGCGGCCATGAGCAGTACCGAGAAGGCGATGGCCGTCCCCGCGATCCAGCTGACGAATGCCGAACGGGCCGCTGGCGCGGCGGGCCAGGCCGGCATGCTGATCGGGGGCGCGGTAAGCGGCCCAGCGGTCTTGGTCGTCAAACCGTCACTCCACCCTGCTCGCTTGCGTCCCTGCGACATTCCGGACGCGCTGGTGCCACCGAGGAATCCCGTCCGCTGAAATTACCTGAAGAATTCGGGGGTAGTCGGGCTAGAACGGCCCGTTGACCCGATCTTTACCACGCCCCGAAAAGGGTTTTAGGATGTGGCGCCCTGCCTCGGTTACGGGCCGGCCTGCGCGGACCAGATAGAGCGGACGGCGTCGATGGTGTCCGCCTCTACGGCGTCCTTGTCGGTACGGAACCGCAGCACGCGGGCGAAGCGAAGCGCTAGGCCGCCAGGGTAGCGGCGGCTGGCCTGCACTCCGTCGAACGCGATCTCCACGACCAGTTCCGGCCGGACCCTGACTACTCCGTAAGCCGCACGGCGATCCTGGTCCGCTAGCGGCCGCGCCGCCGGGTCTGCCAGGCCAAGCAGTCTGCCCGTCTGCCAGGAGAGCATCTCGTCGGTCAGGCCCTTGAAGGTCTTGCCCAGCATCACCAGGCCGCCCGTCCGCGGGTCGCGCGCGCCGAGATGCAGGTTGGACAGCAAGCCGCGGCGACGCCCGTGACCCCATTCGGCGGCGAGAACGACCAGATCCAGCGTGTGCCGGGGCTTTACCTTGATCCACTCACTGCCCCGGCGGCCGGCCCGGTAGGGCGAGTCCAGAGACTTCAAGACGATTCCCTCGTGGCCCCGGGCGATCGCCTGGGCGAGGAATGCCTCGGCCGCCACCTGGTCCGCGGTGACGGTGCGGGGAGCGAGCAGGGTCGCCGGCGCGATCTGGGAGAGCCGGCGATGCCGCTCGGCCGCCGCCGCATCAACCAGGTCGGTGCCATCGAGGTGCAGCAGGTCGAACAGGAACGGCGTGAGCGGGGTCTGCGCACGCTGCCGTCCGACGTCGGCCATGCTGGCGGTCCGGGCGGCGGTCACCTGGAACGGCCGCGGCCGGCCGTCCGGGGCCAGTGCCACCGCCTCGCCGTCGAGCACTGCGGCGGCAACAGGCAAGGACATGGCCGCCTCGGCGATCTCGGGCACCCGCTCGGTGATGTTCTCCAGCGTGCGGGTGAACACCGCGATTTCACGGCCGGACCGGTGCACCTGGATCCGGATGCCGTCGATCTTCCATTCGGCCGCCGCGGGGCTGATCCGGCTGAGTGCGGCGGCGACATCCGGCGCGGGCGCCGCGAGCATCGGCCGTACCGGGCGCCCGACTCGCAGGGCGAAGCCGCGCAGCGCGGACAGCGCCCCCGCTGGCCCGGCGCCGCCGAGCGCTGCGGATGCCACCTCGGGCAGCGAGCCGCCCATCTGGTGCGCACGCCGGACCTCTTCCGCCGACACACCGGCAGCCCTGGCGACCGCATCGGTCATGATGCCCTCGAGGGCACCCTGCCGGAGGTCACCGGCGAGCAGCCTGACCAGGAATTCCTGCTCTTGCTGCGTGGCGCGGGCGAAAAGGCCGGTGAGCAGAATGCGCCGCCGGGCGGCAGAGCCCGGGCCGGCCACCGCGCCTATCGCCGCGAACGCCGTATTGGCGTCGGTCAGCGTGAGCACCGCGCCGGGCGCTCCCGGCGGTGCCGAGACGCCCCGGTCCGCGCCCTCCCGGGCAGTGGCGGCGGGGGCGGCCCTTAGCATCTCGCCGATCGCCGCGTACCCGATGCCGATCTGGCCTTGCAACAGCTCCCCGGACAAGAACGCCACCGCCACGGTGACCTCACCGGCCGGGACCCGCTCGAGTAGTGCCGCGATCCGCCCGATCTTGGCGCTTCGGGCGCTGGTGGCCGCGACGGCGGCCGACGCCTCGACGAGCTCGCTCAGCAGCACACGAAGAATTCTCCCTGACCAGCAGAACGGACGCCGGCTGGGCCCGCCGGGTCGCTACCGGGTCAGGGCGTGTGCATCCTCCCGTTCACCGTGGACTCCTCGTCCGCGGTGCCCGGCGCTGGTGACGGCGAGGAACCATCCCCGGCGGCCGGGGCAGGGGCGTGGCTTTCGGCCCCGAAGCTCGATGCTTCCGGCCGCCTGCGCCGGAGCATGATCGCGGCGACTGCGCTGCCCGCCGCGGCGACCAGAGCGAACCCGGCCAGCGCACGAGGCCAGCGGCGTCGCCGGGGCGCGGCATTGTCGTCCAGCCGGTGCGCCGCTTCCACCAGCGCGGCGGAGATCGTCGGCGCGATCTTCTCCGAGATCGCCGGCGCGATCTTGTCGCGTACCGCGAGCCCGGCCTGCTCCACGTGCGGCGCGGCCCAGGAACGGGCCTCCTTCACCCTGGGCGCTGCCCAGGCGACGGCGTCTTCAGCACTTTGCCTGGCCGCGAGGCCGGCGTTCTTGGCCATCGGAACGGCGCTCTTGGCCATCGGAACCACCTGTGCGGCAGTGTCGAGCGCCCGCTGCCTGCCGCGTGCACCTGAGACGCGAGACGCATTCTTCCTGGTCATAAGCGACACCTGAACCTCCCATAAGTCTTCCGTCAGACACACTTCCCTCGGGTTGGCCCGTCAACCGCCATCGGCCCAATCGCCAGGCCGACAAGACCGCCTTGGGTGCACGGTTGCCCCGCATGGGCGGTCCTTGCACTGCGGCCGTAGCAATACCCTGGTCGTGCGAGGATTCTGTGCATGACTAATACGCTCACCGCGACGTTGCGGACCAGCCAGGGAACAGTGCGCGTCCGGCTGCTCCCCGATCATGCACCCAAGACCGTGCGGAACTTCGTTGAACTCGCCGAGGGATCCCGGGAGTGGACCGACCCGAGCACCGGGAACGTCACGGCGAAGAAACTCTATGACGGCACGATCTTCCACCGGGTGATTCCCAGGTTCATGATCCAGGGCGGGGACCCTCTCGGCACCGGAACCGGCGGCCCTGGCTACGAGTTCGCCGACGAATTCCATCCTGACCTCTCCTTCGACCGCCCGTACCTGCTGGCCATGGCCAACGCGGGACCAGGTACCAACGGCTCCCAGTTCTTCATCACGGTGACGGCGACGCCTCACCTCAACCGCAGGCACACCATCTTCGGAGAAGTCATCGGCGGCGCCGATGTCGTCGACCGGATCAGCGAGGTGCAGACCGGGCGAGGCGACCGGCCCCTGCAGGATGTCGTTATCGAGTCGGTCTCGATCGAGCGCCAGGACGGCGCCGGGGAATCCGCGGGCTAGGCCGTGACCGTGCCCCCCGCCGAGGCCAAGGGCCCAGGGAGCGACTCAGGCACCGACCCGGGCACCGAAGTGCCCACCTGCTTCCGGCACCCGGGCCGTGAGACCTACGTTTCCTGCGTCAGGTGCGGGCGCCCGGCCTGCCCGGACTGCCTGCGCTCCGCGGCGGTGGGGCACCAGTGCGTCGAGTGCGTGCGGCAGGGAGCCCGCGGCAGCCGCCAGGCCAGCGCCGTGTTCGGCGGCCGGGCCGTCTCCGGCGCGGTGGTCACCTGGGCGCTGGTCGCCGTCAACGCCGTCCTGTACGTGGTCGAGCTCGCTCGTCCAAGCATCGGGTACGACCTGGGGATGATAGGCCTGGGCCGCTTCGTGAACGGAGGGCCGCTGCAGGGCGTCGCGCAGGGGCAGTGGTACCGGCTCATCACGTCCGCGTTCCTGCCACCGCCCGGCGGCGGCCTCGGCCCGCTCGACATCATCTTCAACATGTGGGCGCTGATCCTGGTGGGGCCCGCGCTGGAACGACTCCTCGGCCACCTGCGCTACCTCACCGTTTACCTGGTCAGCGCGCTCGGCGGCTCGGTGGCCCTCTACCTGCTCGCACCATACGAGCTGGCCCTCGGCGCTTCCGGCGCCATCTTCGGCCTGTTCGGTGCCTGGTTCGTGGTATCAAGGCGGCTGCGGCTGGACAGCAGATGGATCGCCGCCGTGGTGGTGCTGAACCTGTTCATCGGGTTCGTCGTGCCGAACATCGCCTGGCAGGCGCATCTCGGCGGCCTGGTCGCCGGCGGGCTGCTCACGGCAGCCTATGCCTACGCCCCGCGCCCGAACCGCGCGCTGGTCCAGGGCGGGACGACCGTCGCCCTCGTAGCCATCCTCGCTCTAGCGGTGCTGGTCCGAGATCACCAGGTCGCGGCGGCGGCGCTGGGCTGAGGACGCGAGCCCAGCCGAGACCGGGCCGCCGGGGAACCGGCCGCCGCGATCTTGCGCACAGGCTGTGGATGGCGGTGGGCGATGGGCGCGGGGGCGGCCGGTTCGCGGCCGGTTCTCAGCGCCACTGGGTGGCGAAGCCGAGGCCGAGGATGATCAGCCCGAACCCGGCCACCAGGTTCCAGTCGCCGAGCACGCCCTGCCCCAGCGTGGTGCCTCCGGTGACGTAGTAGAGCGCAATCCAGGCGAGGCCGAGCAGCAAGCACCCCAGCATGGCCGGGACCAGCCACCGTGGGCTGACCCTCGCCCTGCTCGACTTCGGCGGCGGCGTGTACACCGCCTTGCTTCTGACGCGAGACTTAGGCACGGTCTCCTCCTGTCGAAATTCTACGGGGTCGGCGGCGACGAGGAAGGACTCGGCGACGGCGAGGTGCTCGTCGGCGGAGTGGTCGGCGGCGTGGTCGGCGGGGGCTGCGCAGCGACGTAGATGGTCACCGTGCCGCCGGACGGCAGCACGCCGCTGCTGGGCGTCTGGCTGAAGACGTCACCCGGGGTTGACCCGCCAGGGCCGGCCACGGTCTTCGTCACCACGTGGAACCCGTCACCCGACAGGATCTGCTGCGCCGTGGCCACCGGGTCGCCGACTACCGACGGGACCTGGATGGCGCCGCCCGAGACATAGATCGTGACCGGGCTCCCTGCGGGCACTCGCGCGTGCGCCGGGGGATTCGTCCGGGCAACCGTGCCTGCCTGAGCCGTCGAGTTCGGCGCGCTCGCCTGGTTGACGGTGAAGCCGCGGGCCTCCAGGGCGCTCGTGGCCTGGGCGGCGGGCTCACCGACCACGTCCGGGACCGTGACAATCCCGGGCCCGGTGGACACGAACAGCTTGACCAGGCTGTTTTTAGCCACCGTGGTGCCGTTCGGCGGGCTGGTGCTGATCACGTCACCCTTGGCCACCGAGCTGGACGACCGGCGCAGCACCTCGGAGATCAGGTGCGCGTTCGCGATGTCCTTCTGAGCGGTGGCCACAGGAAGGCCGACGACGTCGGGGACGGCGTAGCTACTTCCGTTCCCAGAGACATAGCTGAGCCCCCAGATCAGGCCCGCGATCAGAGCCACAGCCGCCAGGGCCGCGACGACCCAGGGCCACTTCCTGCGGCCTTCGCGGCCGGGGGGCCCGTCTTCCGGCCCGTAGTCATAGGGCGGAATGGAGCTGGTCGCGCCGGCCGCCTGGGTGGCGGTCGCTCCCATCCGGCGGTTGCCCTGGTAGGCGTCGAGCCGGGTCGGTGCCGCGACCGGCATGCCCTGCAACGCCCGTTGGATGTCGTTGCCCATCTCCCCGGCCGACTGGTACCGATCCCCGGGGTCCTTGGCCATCGCCTTGAGCACGATCGAGTCAGCCCAGGGCGGGATCTCGGGGTCTAGACCCGATGGCGGGACCGGGTTCTCTCGCACATGCTGGTAGGCGATCGCGACGGGGGAGTCGCCGGTGAACGGTGGCCGGCCGGTGAGCAGCTCGTACAACAGGCAGCCGGTGGAGTACAGGTCGCTGCGCGCATCCACCCGCTCGCCGCGGGCCTGCTCGGGCGACAGGTACTGCGCGGTCCCTATGACCTGCGCGGTCTGGGTCATCGTGGCCTGCGCGTCACTGACAGCCCTGGCGATGCCGAAGTCCATCACCTTGACGTCGCCGCTGCGGGTCAGCATCACGTTGCCAGGCTTGATGTCCCGGTGCACGATGCCGTTGCGGTGGCTGTAATCCAGCGCCCGCAGCACGCCGTCGGTGATCTCCATCGCTCGTTCCGGCAGCAGTCGCCGGTCATCCCTCAGCAGGTCGCGTAGGGTCCGGCCATCAACGTACTCCATCACGATGTACGGAACCGGGGTGTGGCCGACCATGTCTTCCCCGGTGTCGTAGACCGCCACGATGCTCGGGTGGTTGAGCGACGCGGCGGACTGAGCCTCGCGGCGGAACCTGGCCTGGAAAGTCTGGTCCCGCGCCAGGTCGTCGCGGAGGGTCTTCACAGCGACGATCCGGTCGAGACGGATGTCGCGGGCCCGGAACACCTCGGCCATGCCGCCGCGTCCGACGACCCCGTCGAGTTCGTAACGGCCGCCCAGCAGCCGTGGCTGAGTCATGTCTCGCACTTGCCTTACCGCCCTGCGTCGTGTCGTGTCTGGCCGGCCACTAATGCCCTCCCAGGTACGCTTCGATGATCTTGACCGCGATCGGCGCCGCCGCGGCGGCACCGAAGCCGCCGCCCTTGACGATGACCCCGACGGCTATCCTGGGATCGCTGGCGGGCGCGAAGCAGGTGAAGACGGCGTCGTCCAGGCCGCCGTTGTTGATGCCGTTCTCGGCGGTGCCGGTCTTGCCCGCGATCACCAGGCTGCCGACGGCGGGGGGCCCGGCGGTGGCGTAGGCGGTGCCGAGCGGGTTCTGGGTCACGGCCACCATCATCTGCTGGACTTCGCCGGCCACTTGCGGGCTGACCGGCTGCGACAGCACCGACGGGGTCGTGCTCGCGATCGTGGACAGGTCCGGGGCCTGTACCGACTGCAGCAGGTACGGGCGCATCAGCGTGCCGTGGTTGGCGATCGCAGCGGCGTCCATGGCCTCCTGCAGCGGCGTCACCGCGTCGTCGAGCTGGCCGATCGACGTCATCGCGGTAAACGACTTGTCGGTGATCAGGGGAACCGTGCTCGGCGAGACCGGCATGGGGATCGTCAGCGCCGAGTCGTTCCAGCCGAACTTATCGGCGTAGGAGCGAAGTGCCGGACCGCCGACCTTCATGCCGATGTTCGCGAACGCGGTGTTGCAGGACAGCAAGAACGCCTGGATGACCTGCGGGCGGCCGCCGAAGCAGGTCTCGTCGCCGTCGTTGTTGAGAAGGTTGCCGTTGGGCAGCCGGAGCGGCTGCGGCGCCGAGACGATGGCGGCAGGGCTTGCGACCTTGCCGGTCGAGAATGCCGCCGAGCTGGTCACCACCTTGAACGAGGAGCCGGGCGGGTAGGTCTCGTTGATGGCGCGGTTGAGCAGCGGCTGGGACGGGTCAGCTAGCAGCGCCTTGTCGATCTTGACGAACTTCGGGCCGTCGAGCGTGGTGAGCTGGTTCGGGTTGAACGTCGGGTAGGACGCCAGGGCCAGGATCGCCCCGGTGGCAGGGTCGATGGCGACGGCCGCCGCCTGGTGCCCGCCGTCGTCCCGCAGCGCCTTGTAGGCGGCCTGCTGCGCCCTCGGGCTGATCGTGAGGTACACGGTGGCGCCCTGCTTGGGCTTGCCGGTCAGCAGGCTGATCAGGTTATGTACGGCCAGGCTCGGGGCCGTGCCCGCCAGGTACTTCTCGTAGGCGGCCTCGATCCCGGTGGAGCCGTAGACCGAGTCGAAGCCGGTGACCGGCGCGTAGGCCGCGCCGTCCGGGTAGTGGCGCTGGAAGGTGCTGGTGCCCTTGACCGGGAGCGACTCGGCGAGCGTCGTGTTGCCGCCGGTGCCCGCGGCGATGATCGCACCGCGCTGGTACTGGAACTGCTGGTCGAATACCCTCGCGTTGCCCGGCCGGTTGGACAGGCTGCCTGCCTCGAAGGCCTGCACGTAGTTCACGTTCAGCAGCAGCAGCACGAACATGGCCAGGCAGGCCAGGGAGATGCGGAACAGCGCGCGGTTCATCCGGCCCGCACCACCTGCGTCATGCCCTCATCCTGGATCGGCTGCGGGGCAGGCCGCCGCGCGGCGTCGCTGATCCGCATCAGCAGCCCGACCAGCGCCCAGGTGGCGATGAGGGAGGAGCCCCCCTGGGACAGGAATGGCGTGGTGATGCCGGTCAGCGGTATCAGCTGGGTGACCCCGCCCACGATGATGAACACCTGCAGCGCGACAGCGAACGCCAGCCCGCCGCCCAGCAGCTTCGCGAACGGGTCGCGCACGGCGACCGCGGCTCGCAGGCCGCGCTGCACGATCAGGCCGAAGATCAGCAGCATCGCCATCAGGCCGGTCAGGCCCAGCTCTTCGCCGAAAGCCGTCATGATGAAGTCGCTTTGCACCAGCGGGGTCCAGAACGGCTGGCCGTGGCCGAGCCCGGTGCCGAAGACCCCGCCGAAGCCCATGCCCTCCAGCCCCTGCACCAGCTGGTAGGCGTTGTGCGTCGGGTTGTCGCCGGCCCAGGGATGCAGCCAGATCGTGAACCGCTCGCCGACGTGGCCGAACATCTGGCTGGCCGCGAAGGCGCCGAACAGGAAGAGGGCGATGCCGATCAGCAGCCACGAGGTGCGCTGGGTGGCGATGTAGAGCATCGCCACGAACAGGCCGAAAAACAGCGCCGAGGTCCCGATGTCGGTCTCGAAGACCAGGACGAGCAGGCTGACGCCCCACGCGATCAGCACTGGTCCCAGGTCGCGGGCGCGGGGGAGGTCGATGCCCAGGAACCGGCGCCCGGCCAGGGCCAGCACGTCCCGCTTGGTGACCAGGTAGCCAGCGAAGAACACGGCCAGCGCGAGCTCGGCGAACTGGTCCGGCTGGACGGAAAAGCCGCCCACGGCGATCTGGATCTTGGCTCCTGTGCCCGGGACCTCGCTCATGCTGGACGGCAGCAGCGCAGGGATCGCCAGCAGGACCAGGCCGGCCGCGCCGAGGGTGTAGGTGTAGCGCTGCAGCACCCGCACCTCCCTGATGAACGCCAGGACCGCGACGAAGGCGGCTACGCCCAGGGCGCTGTACAGCACCTGCTCGGCCGTGGCCGAGCTGGACAGGGTGATGATCTGGCTGCCGGGATTTCCGCTGCGGCCCGACTGCTGGAGACGGTAGATCATCACGATCCCGAGGCCGTTCAGCAGCGCGGCGAGCGGCAGCAGCAGCGGGTCGGCCCATGGCGCGAGCTGCCGCACGGCCAGGTGCGCGCATCCCACGATGGCCGCAAACGCCAGGCCGTACCCGACCAGGCCGGAGGGCACCTTCCCGTTCAGGCCGAAGCCTACGTTGGCGTAGGCGAAGAGCACCACCGCGACGGCGAAGGCAAGCATCAGCACCTCAGTCCGCCGCCGGCCACGCGGCGGCGTGCCCGCCGACTTGGCGGCCGGAGCGGTGGACTGGCTGGAGATCGCAGTCACCCCGATGTCACCTGCGTGCAGCCCTTGGGCGCCTTAGGCGCGGGCGGGTAAGGCGTCGGCTTCGGGGTCACGATCCTGCCGTTGACCTTCCGTGCGGCCGGCGGCTTGGGCTTGTGCGCCAGCCAGCTGTCGTAGGCGGCCGTGTACTGCTGGCAGGTCCAGGCCTGGCGGATGGTCGCCACGGTCTTCTGCGCGCCGGCCAGGCTGCTCGGCGCGGTCGTTGCCCGGACCGCCTGCCGGTCGTTGACCGGCACATGGGCCAGCGGGATGCCGGTCTGCCGGTACACGCTGGACAGGCTCATCCCCAGGACCCGCTGGTTGATCCCGCGGTAGATGATCACCTGCCTGCCGTCGGTGCCGACGTAGTACTGGCTCTGGGTGTAACGCCAGGCCACATAGCCGCCGCCGACGATCACGACGATCAGCAGCACCAGGATCGTGGTGACCAGCGGCCAGCGGCGCCGTGCCGCCCGGTGCTCCGCGCGGCCGCCGCTGCCTTCCTGCTCTTCCCCCGCCTCCGGGGCCGGCCCCGGGCTGGCGGTGGCCGCGGCGGCGGGAGGCCCAGCCCGGGTCAGCAGGTGGGCGCGCCCCGCGGGGCTGTCGGAGCGCAGCCGCGGCCGGCCGTCGCCGTTGGACGCCGCCCCCACCACCACGCAGGCCTGCCCGGGCGGCGCGTCGGCGCCGGAGTCCACGACGTCGGCCACGATGCAGGTGATGTTGTCCGGGCCGCCGCCGCGGATCGCGAGCTCGATGAGCTGTGTCACCGCCTGGTCCCGGTCGGCAGACCCGATCAGGGTCTCGCGCAGGGTTTCCTCGCTGACCACATCGGACAGCCCGTCCGAGCAGAGCAGGTACCTGTCGCCGACCTTCGCCTCCATGGTGGACAGGTCCGGCTCGGCCTCGGTGCCGCTCTGCAGCGCGCGCATCACAAGGGACCGCTGTGGGTGAGTGGCGGCCTGGGCCGGGCTCAGCCTGCCGTCATCCACCAGCGACTGGACCAGCGTGTGATCCCGGGTGATCTGGTGGAATTCGCCGTCGCGGAGCAGGTAGGCGCGTGAGTCGCCGATGTGGCAGATCGCGACGGTCGTCCCCGACCACAGCAGCGCGGTCAGCGTGGTGCCCATCCCCTCGACGGAGGGGTCCTCGAGGCTCATCTCGCGCAAGGTGCCGTTCGCGGCCGCGACAGCCGCGGCCAGCGCATCGAGCAGGTGGTCGACAGGCACGTCCTCGTCTAGGCCGGCCAGGGCGGAAATAGCCACGGAACTGGCGACCTCGCCTGCGGCATGACCCCCCATCCCGTCTGCGATCGCGAGCAAGTGCGGGCCCGCGTACGCCGAGTCCTCATTCCCCTCGCGGAGGAGGCCGACGTCTGAGCGGATCGCGTAGCGGATTGCAAGTGTCATCTGCGCAGTTCCAGGACGGTCTTACCGATACGGATCGGCACGCCGACCGGTACCGGGGTCGGCTGGGTAACTTTCTGACGGTCGAGGTAGGTGCCGTTGGTTGAGCCGAGATCCTCGACAATCCACTGACCATCCTGCGGGAACAGCCGGGCATGCCGGGTCGAAGCGTAGTCATCGTGGAGCACCAGTGTGGCATCATTTGCGCGGCCGATGGTGATTTGCTGATCTGCCAGGTTCAGGGTGGTGCCCGCCAGCGACCCCGCGGTGACGAGCAGGTGCTGAGGGGTGGACCGTGCGCTCCGGCCGCCCCGCTGCGCCCGCGAAGGCCTGATTTCCTGAGGCGGCCGGGATCGCGGCGGTCGCTGTTTGCGGGCCTGCCGCCGGGACGGGGCCGCGGGCGAGCTGCCGAACAAGTCGGTACGCACCACGCCCACCGCTGCGATCACGAATAGCCACAGGACAGCGAGGAACGCGAGCCTGAGGAGCGTGAGGGTGAGCGCGCTCATGGGGTCATGCCTTTGCTGCCCTCTGCTGGTTAATGGCTGCCGGAGCCGTGTATCGGGGGCGGCGACGTCAGCCGGTTGCCGTGGTCCTGGTGCTTTGATGCGGTCTTGCGATCTCAGTAGGTACCGTCCCTGCGGAAGACGAGAGTCGTGCGGCCCAGCGTCACGCGCGTGCCGTCGGTCAGCGCCACGCGTCGTACCGGCTGGCCGTTGACGAACGTGCCATTGGTGGAGCCGAGGTCCACGAGGACGACTTGTGAATCTTCGACGCGCAGCTCGGCATGGTGGCGGGAGACACCGGGGTCGACCAGGCGCAGGTCGCAGTCGGTGCCCCGGCCCAGTATGGTCAGCGGCGCGGTTAGCTCGTAGGTGCGCTGCATGTTGCCGTCCGCTCCGGGCTCCGGCCCGGAGACAAGCAGCCTCGGCGTTCCGGCGAATGCCCCGGGCGGATGCGGGAGGTCACTCGCCGGCCGGCGGATCTCACCGTCCTCGACGGTAGTGCCGCGGATGACCCCAGACCGGATCCGGAACGTGCCAGTCGTGATCTCGGGAACGCCCTCGAAGCGCACCCGCACCGGGCCGACGAAGGAGTAGCCCTGCTCCCTGGCATGCTCACGGGCCAGCGTCGCGAGCTCGATGCCGAGGCTGTCCGCGTAGACATCGAGGCGCTCGTAGTCCGTCTCGCCCAGCTCCACGACGAAATCGTTGGGAACCAGGGTTCTGCCCTGGGCCACGATGGCAGCGCGGTCGTCCATCTCACGCTGCACCGCGCTGGCTATCTCGACTGGCTGCAGCTCTGATTTGAACGCCCGCGCGAAGGCACCCTCGACCATCCCCTCAAGCCTGTGCTCGAAGCGCTGCAGAACTCCCACCGGGTACCCCCTCTCCCTCCTCGTGCGTGTTCGCATCCGATCGTATCGGCGACGCGGCATTGCTCGCGGACGTGCTAACCTGACTCCCTGCCCAGGGCGGGTGGCGGAACGGCAGACGCGCACGGTTCAGGTCCGTGTGTCCGAGAGGACGTGAGGGTTCAAATCCCTCCTCGCCCACCGCTGGCCCGGCGAGTTCCTCCCCACCCTGCGAGGTCGCTGGCCGCAGCTTAGGCGCCCGGAGGCATTCTTGCCACCAGGCGGCTGCGCAGCGTCGCCGTTACCTGCTGGAGCAGGCAGAATCGAGACTGTGCCAGAACTACCCGAGGTGCAGGCCCTCGCTGAAGACCTGCGAGAACGGGTCGCCGACCGGGTAATCGACCGGGCCGACATCGCTGAGATCTCGGTGCTCAAGACCTATGAGCCACCGCTGAGCGCGCTGAGTGGCCAGGCCATCGGCGACACCAAGCGTTACGGGAAATTCCTCGACCTGGTGACCGGTCCGCCGTCCGCTGCCGCGGATCCGGGGGGGCCGGACGGCCCGCTGCACCTGATCGTGCACCTGGCCCGGGCCGGCTGGCTGCGCTGGCGGGACAGCCTGCCGGTCCAGCCGCCGCGCCCTGGCAAGGGCCCGCTCGCGCTGCGGCTGCGGTTCGCTGACGGCGCGGGATTCGACCTCACCGAGGCCGGGACCCGCAAGCGGCTCGCGGTGTACCTGGTGACGGATCCGCAGGCCGTTCCCGGCATCGCGGCGCTCGGGCCCGACCCGCTGGAGGATGCCTTCACCCCCGCTGTCTTGGCCTCCATCCTGTCCGGGCGGCGAATGCAGATCAAGGGAGTGCTCCGGGACCAGAAGATCATCGCCGGGATCGGCAACGCTTACTCAGACGAGGTCCTCCACGCGGCCAAGATGTCGCCGTTCCGGCTGGCGGCCAGCCTGACTCCCGGCGAGGTGACGGAGTTGCACGCGGTGATCCTGGGCACGCTGCGCGACGCGATCGCCAGGTCGGAAGGACTATCCGCGGGCGACTTGAAGGCCGAGAAGAAGGCGGGCCTGCGGGTGCACGGGCGGGCGGGCCAGCCGTGCCCGGTGTGCGGCGGCACCGTGCGCGAGGTCTGGTTCGCCGACTCGGCCCTGCAGTACTGCCCGACCTGCCAGACCGGGGGCAAGCCGCTGGCGGACCGCCGGATGTCACGCCTGCTCAAGTAGGACCGGCGGGCGCAGCAGGGTTCAGGGGAAGACCTGCCGGATTTTCTCCCAGCGGGCCAGCTGGCAGCCGCCCTCGGTGAACGTGGTGTCGATGCGCTGGCCGAAATAGGTTCCCTTGACCTTCGCCACCCTCGCTCCAAGGACGATCATGGGGCAGTAAGCGCCCCTCGGCACGGGGGCGAACGGGCTCTTCGCCCTGAGCAGGACGGCGCAGGCTGCCGCGGCGTCAGGATGCGTGCCGCCGGCCGGGTCGCATCGCAGCGTCCAGTGTCTGGCCGCGGTGCCGGGTGCGCCGGTCACGGTGATATCGAGGGACACCTTCGCCGTTGCTCCTGTCGGCGCCGCGGCGCCCGCGGGGGCCGGCGTGCTGCCACATCCCGCGGCGGCGGTCACGCAGGCAACGATCAGCAGGGACCAGGCGCCGCCGCGCGCCCTGTGCATGTCTGGCCTCATTCCGATTGGACGCGCGCTCGGCTTGCCCGGTTCCTCGCGCCGTGGTCCCGCGTTGCGGCCAGCTAGACGGCTTCCTGGCGGGTCACGTCCGGCCGCGGGCCCATGCCGCGCGGCCGGACGTGACCGCGGAACCCGGCTCCTAGGGGGGAGAGAGCCGGGGCTGGCGGGCTCGCGGGCCGCCATGCCTGAGCGGCCGAGCCTGCGCGTAGCTTAGCCTCCGCGGCGCCGGCGGCCGGAGCAGGCGGGGCCGCGGTGAGCGAGTCGCCACCGAGAATTCGCCGGGCGCGCGTCCGGCTTGGGCGGCTTTCGCAATAAGCGCCGGGCTGGCGGAACCGGCCTTGAGTCGGCCAAGCTCGGGTTTCTTTGACCAGGTGGCGCCCGGCGGTGGGATCATGAGACGTGGCCCTGAAGCTGGCGGTGGCAACCGGCCGCGACCGGGAGCGCATTGACGCGACGGCGCGAGCGGTCATCGAGTGCGCCGCCGACGCGATCATAGCGTTCGGCAGGGACCGGACCGTCACGCTGTGGAACCCGGCCGCCGAGCGGATGTTCGGCTGGAAAGCGTCCGAGGTCGTCGGCCTGGAGCTGTCGTTCATTCCGGAAGAGCTCAAGGCCGAGCACAGCGCCGTCCTGGAGCACGTTGCCAGCGGAGGGCAGGTTTCGTTCGCCACCCGGAGGATCCGCAAGGACGGCGGCCTGCTTGACCTGCGCATCGACACCAGCGCCCTGGTCAGTTCCGCGGGTGAGACGATCGGCTGGGTCAGCGTCTGCCACCGGGCCGCAGGCGACGAGGCTGTCAAGCAGTACATGGCCGAACGCGCGCGGGTGGTGCGCCGCCTCGGCGATGTGGTCGCGGACATGAACGCGCAGCTTGAGCTCTCCGCCGTCCTGGACCGGATCGCGGCCAGCCTCCGCGAGCTCACCAGGGCTGATGCCGGCGGGTTCGTGCTCATAGAGAAAGACAGGCTGCGCCTGGTCAGCATGGACGGCCTGCCCGCGGGTCTTCGCGGCCGCACCGCGGACCTGGCCACCAGCACGGTCGGGGATCTGATGCGTTCCGGCAAGACCGTGATGATGGCTACCGGCGAGTCGGGCAGCTTCGACGACCTGATCTGGTCGGCCCTGCCGGGACTGCACACGATCACGCTGAGTTTGTCGCATGTGGCGGGCCGGCCGTACGGCGCGCTGTATGCCCTCTACAGCCGGCGCAAGGTGGGCCACGTCGAGCTGGAACTGCTGGAGTTGCTGGCCGGGCACGCCAGCGTGGCCCTGTCCAATGTCACCGCGTTCGAGGAGGTCGTGCGGCAGCGGGCGCATGAGCGCGCGGTCATCGACGCCAGCGCCGACGGCATCGCGGTTCTCGACGCCGACGGCCTGGTCCGGCAGTGGAACCCGGCGGCGCACCTGCTGACCGGCGTCTGCGCTGGCGACGCCACCGGAAAGCCGCCGCCGTTCCCGCTCCCCGAGCCCGGCGCCAAGCTCACCCACAAGCTGGACAGCGGTCGCTGGCTCGACGTGCTGTGCACCGGCCTGGACGGCCGCGACGAGCGGGTGCTGGACTTCCGCGATGTCACGGCTGCCAAGGAACTCGAGGAGGCCAAGGACCTGTTCCTGGCCACGACCAGTCATGAGCTGCGAACCCCGATCACCGTGGTGCAGGGGTTCGCCAGCACGCTGGCCAACCGGTGGGACAAGCTGACTGACGCCGACCGCCGCAGTGCCGTGCAGACCATAGCGGACCGGGCGGGCGCCCTGGCGAAGCTGGTGGAACAGCTGCTGCTCGGCTCCCGGGCGGGAGCAGATCGACTGGTGGTGAGCCATGCCCCGTTCGACCTCGGCGGGCTGCTGCGGGGCGCCGTGGTGGCGTTCCGGCCGCTGTCGGACCGGCACACCCTGGCGGTCGACATTCCCGGCCGGCTGCCCAGCGCCCTCGGCGATCCGACCGCCACCGACGTCATCGTGGGCCAGCTGCTGGAGAACGCGTTCAAGTACTCGCCGGACGGAGGGGCCGTGACCGTGCGGGCGCGGGCGACCGGAGACCGGATCGAGGTCATCGTCGAGGACGACGGCATCGGCATCCCGCCGGCGGACCGCGAGCGGGTCTTCGAGCGGTTCGTGCAGGCCGAGACGGGTGACCGGCGCAGGTTCGGCGGCATCGGGCTGGGTCTGTACATCGTGCGCCAGCTTGCCCGCGCCCAGGGCGGCGAGGTCGAGGCCGACGGGCGCGGCGGCGGCGGAACGATCATGCGCCTGCAACTGCGCCGCGCGGACGTGCCGGGCGGGCAGAGTGGCGCCGCGGGGCCCCCGGCGCTGGCTGGCGGATAGCCGGGTCAGGCCGGCCCGGGCAGCCCGCGGGGCGCTCAGGCCTTGGCTGTGACGCGGGAATGGACCCGTGCGCCGGTGACCGGGTCGCGCTCGACCGCTGCACCTCCGGATGCCTGGATGTAGCTGTCGATGATCCCGATCACGTCCTCGCCCTGGGTGACGATCTCGCCTCGCTCCATCCAGATCACCCGGTTGCAGGTGAGCTCGACTTCCTCCAGGTTGTGCGCGACCAGGAACACCGTCCCGGCATCCTTGCGCAGTTCCTCAATCCTGGCATGGCTCTTGACCCGGAACTCCGCGTCGCCCGTGGCCAGGGCCTCGTCGACGAGCAGGATGTCCTGGCTCTTAGAGGCCGCGATCGCGAACCGCAGCCGGGAGCCCATGCCGGAGGAGTACGTCTTCATCGGCAGGTCGACGAACTCGCCGACGCCGGAGAAGTCCACAATGCTCTGGTACTTCTCTTTAGTCTCCTTCTTGGTCATGCCCATGGCGAGGCAGCCGAGGACGACGTTGCGCTCGCCGGTGAGGTCCTCGAGCAGTGCCGCGTTGACGCCTAGCAGGGCCGCCTCGCCGTCGGTGTAGACGTTGCCCTGCTCCGGGGGCAGCAGGCCGGCGATGGCCCGCAGCAGCGTGGTCTTGCCGGAGCCGTTCCGGCCGATGACTCCCACCGCGTCGCCCCGGTAGGCCACGAACGAAACGCCGCGAATAGCGTGCACCTCGCGGATTGACGCCCGGGTCTTGCGGCCCATGATCCGCAGCAGCGCGGTCGCCGCGGTGCCCTTGTCGCCGCCGCCGCCGAAGACGCGGTAGACCACGTGCAGGTCGTCCACGACCACCATCGGCTTATCCGCGGCCATATTTCGCCTCCGCCCGCCAGAAGAAGTAGAACCCGATGATGAGGGCGAGCACCGCCCAGGCTATCCCGTAGATCCAGTAGTGGCTCGGGTCGGTGACCGAGTGACAGTAGGCGCTCCAGTCTGTCGGGTTCTTGAGATGCTGCCATGCCTCGCACCTCTGCCTGTTGTAAGGCTGGGCGCCCGGCTGGCTGGCCCGCTGCGTCTGGAGTATGGCTCCCCGGACCAGGGTGATGTAGATCGCGGCGGGGTTGACCTGCAGGATGGCGACGTACTCGCGCTTGATGTCCAGGGTGGCGATCTGGAACAGCACGCCGGACACGTAGAGCCAGGTGCGCATCAAGAACGGCAGCAACTGGCTGAAGTCGTTGACGTTCGAACCCAGCCGGGCGGCCGCGAGCCCGAAGCCGACATTGAAGATCGTCTGCAGCAGCAGCGCGGGGATGGCCAGCAGCCAGTACCAGGTGAGGGGCTCGCCAGTGACCAGCACGATCACGGCCAGCACCACCATGGACAGCAGCATCTGCTGCAACTCGATCATCACGTAGGCGAGCGGCAGCGCGGCGCGCGGGAAGCGCAGCGCCCGGATCAGCGGAAGGCTCTCGGTGATCACGGTGGACGTGGAGATGAACGCCCGCTGGGTGAAGTTGAACACGAACACGCCGGTGACCAGGAAGGCCAGGTAATTCGGGATACCGCGGTTGATCTTCAGGAGCAGGCCGAAGATCAGGAAGTATACGCCCGCGTTCAGCAGCGGGGTAAGGACCTGCCACAGCTGGCCGAGCCTGGCCTGGGTGTACATGGCGATGTTGCGCGCGGTGGCGAAGGCCATGATGAAGTGCCGGCGCAGCCACAGGCTGTGCAGGTAGCGGATGATCGTCGGCCGCTCGGCGCTCGGCCGCAGGCCGTACCTGGCGGCGAACTCGGCCAGTGGCTCATCCGGCAGCCCGGCGGGCGCAATAGCGGCGGCAACGATGTCGTCGGTGGCCATGTGCCCCGGCGCGCTCAGTCTCCGGTCGTTGCTCACGAGGACCTGCCTGCGGTGCCGGGCCTTGCGCCGGCCCGGGCGCCGGGCTCACGGAACGATTGTGAGTTGTACGAGGCAACTATCACCCGGTGACCGTACCACCGACGTGGTTGTGCGGTACAACTGTTCTTGTGAGCAGCGAGCCGGACGATACCGAACTCGGGCGGCTCCTCACTCAGCTGCTCCGGCTCTTCGGCCCGCCCGCCGAGGATGGCGCAGCCGCTGACGGCACGTCCGCACCGGAGTCTGGCAACGGTGGCGCGGCCGGGATCCCTCAGGTGTCCGGCTCCGAGGCGCGCGCGCTGATCGAGCTGGCCAAGGCGCGCGGCATAGCCCAGGGTGAGCTGGCCGGCCTGCTCGGGCTGGAGAAGAGCACGGTAAGCCGGCTGGCCGCGGGCCTCGAGCGGAAGGGCTGGATCCGCCGCGGCCGGGACGAGGGCGACCTGCGTTACGTGCGGCTCTACCTGACCCCGGAGGGCGGGGAAATGGCGGCCCGGCTGTGGGAGGCATGGCATTCCCGGCAGGCACGGATCCTGGCCGCGCTCACCGAGGAGGAGCGAGCGGGCTTGTCTTCCGGCCTGCGGGGCCTGGTGCGCGGCCTGGCCGCCGAAGGGCTGCTCGGCGAGGTTCCGCCAGCGGACCGCGCCGCGCAGGCCCGGCCTCGCGCCACGCGGCGATCGGGCTGTTACCACGTCGGCCGGTAGACGGAAACCCCGTCCGCCCGGTAATCGAAGCGGAAGCCGGTCGCGGTCAGGTACCGGGCCTCGAGGGGATTGTCGGTCCAGAGCAGGATCCAGCCGATGTCCATGCTGCGGGCATCCCGCCGGGCTGCTGCGAGCTGGGCCCGGGAATCGCGCAGGACGACCGGCGTGCCGGGAAGGTAGTTGGAGGAAGAGACGAGCCTGGTGTAGAACGGGTGGTCCTTGATCTCGCGAAGGGTGGTGGCAGGTACCCAGGACGTGTAGGAGACTGCCCGTCTGTGACCGTCGCTCGTGGCCAGGATCAGGGACTTAGCCGGGAACTGGCCGCCGTACAGCGGTATCCCGCCGCGCAGGCCGAACGGCACATCGACGACGACGGAGTTGGAATGGTCGGCGGCTATGGGACGGTCCACGGCGGGCAGCGTCGTCGGCATTTCCCCGATGGTCGGGTTGCCCGACCAGCCAGCCTCCAGCACCGCGAGCGCCGCCACCACGATGATCACTGGCCAGGCACGGCGGCATAGCCAGTCGACCGCGGCCCCCGCCAGCAGGGCAGCGCCGACTAGGCCGAGCAGGGCGAACCTGTCGGCCTCCCGGAGATCCGACAACCCGGGGACGCGCATCCACCACGTGTAGGGCATGATCAGCGAAACCCGCTCGCCCTTCCAGATGCCCCGCAGCGGCGCGTGGGGCGCCCTGCCGATCCAGAGCGTCGCCCCGAGCGCCAGCCAGGCGCAGCCCAGCCAGAGCGCGGCGAGCAGCCAGGCGCTCCGGCGGCGCCAGGCAGTGGCCAGGCCGCCGAGAGCCAGCACGCTGAGCACCACGCCGAACATGGGCATGCCCTCGCCGGTCCGCCCGTCGGCGTCGGCGGCGGCGGCGGCCACGCTGTGCAGCCCGTAGTGCGTTACTCGCTGTGACGGCGCGAACAGGTCGAACAGGCCGACGCCGTAGGCCTTGCCGGTATGGGCGAGCACGTGTGCGCTGACGGACGCGCCGCCGGTGATCGCCTGCTGGGCCATGGCGATGAGCTGTGGGCAGGCGACCACGACGGCTGCGGCGGCGCCCACGCCCAGCGCGCGCAGCGGGCCGGCGCTCCAGTGGCGGGCCAGCCACGGCAGCAGTGCGGCGGCGGCAAGCAGCCCGGCCATCACCGCGGATTCCTGGTTGACGAGGACGCTGGCCCCCAGCACCATGCCCAGGATCAGGCCCTGGCGGATCCCCGGGCGGCGGCGCAGCCGGACCGCGGCCTCCAGGGTCATCGGCAAGAATAGCGTGCCGAGGGCGATATTGAGGTGGTACCAGTCCTGCCAGGCCAACATGGAGGACAGGCCGAACAGGGCTCCGGCCGCGATCGCGCCGGGGGCGGCGAGCCAGAGCCGCGCTGCCCGGTACATCACGTAGCACAGCAGCCCTGGCGCCACGATCGTGAGCAGGCTGAACGCGGCGCTGGGCCCGAACGCCAGGGTGACCGGCGCCATGATCAGGCCGGCTAGGGGCATGGTGGTGTCGAAACCGAGCTGGATGCCGGCCGGGGCGGCCATGTCACGGGTGAAGAACGGATTGCCCAGGTGAACGACCTGATGCGCGGTCCACCACAGGTCCCACACGTAACCGGAGACGTCACGTGTCTCCGGAAGCAGGTGCGCTGTCAGGTAGGCGGCCCGTGGCCAGGTCAGCGCGATGCCAGCGGCCAGGTACCCCGCGACCAGCGCCAGGTGCCGCAGCGCCGGCCGCGAGGCGGCCGCTCGCAGGACCCCCCCAGGCCCGCCCGCCGCCCGCGGCAACTGACCGCGGGGCTGGCGCATGCCCTTCCGCGAGCCGGCGTCGCTGTCCGCAAGGTCCCCGGGACCTGCTGACCGGGCGGCGGCAGGAACTTGCGGGTCCACCGTGTCGGCCTCGCCAGGGTCCGCGGTTTCCAGCCGTCCCGGCCTGCTGCGGCCTGCGTGGTTCATGGGCTCACCTGTCCAGCGTCTGTCCGGCATCTGTCAGGCAGATCGTTACCGTGATTGATGGTCATGAGGTTATGACTGGCTTCTGCGGAGCAAGACGCGGGCAATGCGGTACGACCAGTACCGCGGAGTTGCCCATGATATCGGCTGAACGCGGACAGCCGCGGGGTGGTAACAGTACTTGCCCGCACGTCTGAGCGGTGCTGTCGGCATCGGGCTCGTGGTGGCGGCAAAGCCCACGCTGCTTACCCATGGCGAGTAATTGATAACGCTGAGGCTTTAGGCGCCATGCGTAACCAGATGGGGAACTGGTGATACTGCTCTCGAAGGCGCGCGGGGGCGCGGCCGAAATTGTAGGGGGAATCGTGAGCCACGCGCATGGCGCCGACAGCGAGGTTGGCAGGCTCAGGACCGTGCTGGTCCACCGTCCCGGTCTGGAGCTGCGCAGGATCACCCCGAGCAGCGCTGACCGCCTCCTGTTCGACGCGCTGCCATGGGTAGGCCGTGCTCAGCAGGAGCACGACATCCTGGCCACCGCGCTCCGCGAGCACGGCGTCGAGGTCCTGTACGTGACCGAGCTGCTGCAGGATGCGCTCGAATACCAGCCGGCGCGCACCGAGGCCATCGGCTCGGTGCTGAGCAGCGCCACGCTGGGAGATGAGCTGAGAACGCAGGTCCGCAGCCACCTCGACGGGCTCAGCCCGGAGGCGCTCGCCCAGGTCCTGATTGCGGGCCTGACCCCCGATGAGCTGACAATGGGCAGCGGGGTGGTCTTCGAGCTGCTCGACCGGCACGACTTCGTCATCGATCCGCTGCCCAACCTCACCTTTGCCAGGGATTCCAGCGTCTGGATCAGCGACCGGGTCGCGGTCACTAGCCCGGTCGGCGAGCAGCGGCGCAGGGAGTCCGAGCTGATCGGGGTGATCTACCGCTATCACCCGAGGTTCGCGGGCACCAAGTTCCTGTACGGCCCGGAGCTTGAGCAGGTGGAGGGAGGCGACGTGCTGCTGCTCGCGCCGAGCGTGATCGCCGTCGGCGTGGGCCAGCGGACCACCTCGGCCGGCGCGGAGCGGCTCGCTCGACGGGTGTTCGACGCCGGGCTGGCCCATACGGTGCTCGCGGTGCCACTCGACCGGCTGGGGCCGGCCGCCCACCTGGATACGGTTTGTACCGTGGTCGACGTGGACACCGTGGTCATGTATCCGAAGCTCGCCTTCACCCTGACCGCGCACACCATCACGCCGCGCCTGGACGGCATGCGGGTCTCGCGGCCCCAGCCGTTCCTTGAGGCTGCCGCTCAGGCTATGGGGATCGACAGGCTCAAGGTCATCGAAACCGCAGTGAACTCGCTGGCGTCGCCACGGCAGCAGTGGGATGACGGCGGCAACGCGCTGGCGATCGACCGCCGGCTTGCCATCTGTCACGAGCGCAATGTTGAGACCAACGCAAGGCTGGAGTCCGCCGGGATCCAGGTGGTCAGGGTTCCCGCCAGCGAACTGGGCAGCGGCCGCGGCGGCCCCCGGTGCATGACATGCGCGGTAGCCAGGGAACCGGGCGCTTCACCTGATGCGGGCGTGGCCGCGAGCGAGGCAGCCGCGACGGACACCGCAATGTGGGCGCAGGCCGCCACGCAGCCGAACGGGTGGGCCAACGGCCCGCTCGGGCAGCCCGGCCCGCTCGGGCAGCTGACCCGGCGCGGCTAGACTCCAGCGCCTAGACCCTGCGCCGGCCGCGCCCGCCGGACCAGCGGCCGATCTTGAACACCGCGAAGACTACGACAGCGATCGCCGCGATGAAGAACGCGTAGAAGAAAAGCGCGTGGATGACCGCCAGCACCAGCATGATCACGATGAGGGCGGCGACGAGCCCTGCGATTCCCAGAATGATTCTGCCCATGCTTCCAAGGTACGGCCAGTTCGGCACCGCCACATAGCAGGGAGGTGACCAGACTCACTCCAGGCCGTCGGCCAGCGCCTCGTCCAGGATCCGGAAAGTCGGGCAGGGCCACCGCCACATGCAGCTCCGGCACCGCGCAGGCTGGCCGGGCGGGTCGCGCGTGATCTCGCCCGCCCCCAGGGGCTGGTGCAGCTCAGCCAGCCGCAGCCCGAGGTCAGCAAAACGCAGCAGTTCGTCACGTACCCTGCCCAGGAACGCCAGGTCCTCGGCGCGCAGCCGCGCCGTCACCGGGACAACCCCGTCGCGATTGAGGAGCTTCGCGTAGTCACTGCTGCTCTCGAGCCACGAGGGGGCGCCCCGGGCACGAAGCCGGACCGCCTCCAGGTACCGCCGCAGCGTTTCGGCGCGTCCGTCGGGGACACGGGCAGGCTGCCCTGGCTGCGGCCACTCGGCGGCTATCCGCCTTCCCCCGCCTCGGTGAGGCTGACCTGGTTGAGAGTGCATCCGCGGGACTCCGGCTCCGTGCGGCGGAAGCGTACGCACCCAGCCTGGCGCACAATGGGACGGCCCAAAAGCGAGTTGGCCATGTACAGCGGGCCGCCATCTGTTCGCGGGGGCTCCGGACCGGTAAGGTGCGGCACGTGGAGCTTAAGGTCTCGACCCGATCTCACGGTGGCGGCACCGTCATGACGCTGATCGGGGAGATCGATCTTTATACCGCGCCTAGATTGCATGGCGAGCTTGTTTCGGTGCTTTCCGGCGAAACGCCCGTGCAGGTCGTCGTTGATATGTCCGGAGTGGAGTTCTGCGATTCGACCGGGATGAACGTGCTGCTCGCCGCCCACCGGCGGTCGCGGGAGCAGGGGGGCGACCTGGCACTCGCCGCCCCGCGCCCGGCAGTTCGCAAGATCCTTCATGTGACAGGGCTGGAGACCGTCTTCACCGTGCTCGACGCGGTGGCGGTGGCCGGGCAGTAGGCGCGGACAGTCGTTAGTATCGCAGCCATGTTGTTTCCCGGCGGCGACGTTGCTGTTGTCATTCCTGCCAGGAATGAGTCGGACCGGATCGACGCGACCGTCCGGGCGGCGGCCAAGATTCCCGGGGTGGACGTCGTCGTCGTCGTGGACGACGGATCCAGCGACCGCACGGCGTCCGTCGCGGAAGCCGCCGGAGCGTCGGTCATGCGGCATGCCCACGGCCGCGGCAAGGCCGCGGCCATGGAATCCGGGGCCGAGGTCATCCGGCTGCTCGAGGCCGGACAGGAGCGGCCCTGCCCGCATCATCTGCTGTTCCTGGACGGCGACCTGGCCGAGACCGCAGGCGAGGCTGGCCCCCTGACCGCCCCGGTCCGGGAGGGCCAGGCAGACATGACGATCGCGGTGTTCAGCAACCGCGTGAGGCAGGGCGGGCACGGTTTCGTGGTGGCGCTGGCTGGGAACGGGATCAGGCGGGCGACCGGATGGCGGCCCGCCCAGCCGCTGAACGGGCAGCGTTGCCTGACTCGCGCGGCATTCGAGGCTGCAAGGCCGCTCGCGCCGGGATTCGGCGCGGAGACCGGGCTCACCATCGACCTGCTCCGCCAGGGCCTGCGGATCATGGAGGTCGAGGTTCCGCTGGCGCACCGGGCGACCGGCCGTGACTGGCGATCGCAGGTGCACCGGGCTCGTCAGTTCGTGGACGTGGCGAGGGCGCTGGCGGCAAGGCAGGTGGACCTGCGCGAGGCCCTGGGCAGGCGCGCGGCGCGGCTCCACCGCAAAGAGTCCCGGTCCTAGGGTCCCCGCCCTGGCGTCAAGGCCCCGGCGTCCCCGGCCCTGAAGGTGTCCCGGCCCTGGCGTCAAGGCCCCCGGCGTCCCGGCCCTGAAGGCGTCCCGGCCCTGAAGGTGTCCCGGCCCTAGAGGTAGGGTCCCGAGGTGCGCGGCTGCTGTGCCTCCTCCTGCCCCGGCATCTGGCCGGGCGGCATCATCCCGGGCGGCAGTGCCCGCCGCATCTGCTCGAGCTGCGCGCGGGCGGCCATCTGCTGGGCGAACAGGGTGGTCTGGATCCCGTGGAACAGGCCCTCCAGCCAGCCCACTAGCTGCGCCTGAGCCACCCGCAGCTCCGCTTCGCTCGGCAGGTCCTCCTCGGCGAACGGCAGTGAGAGCCGTTCAAGTTCCTCGACGAGTTCGGGTGCCAGCCCGCTCTCCAGTTCCTTGATCGAGCTCTTATGGATGTCCTTGAGCCTGGCCCTGCTCTTTTCGTCCAGCGGCGCCGCCCTGACCTCCTCCAGCAGCTGCCTGATCATGCTGCCCACCCGCATCACCTTGGCGGGCTGCTCCACCATCTCGGTGACGGGACGCTCTCCGGAGGCCTCCGCGGCATCGGTCTCCATGGCGACGCCGTCGGGGCCGACCACGACCACCCTGGCGCGGTCTTCGGGTTCGTTCGTCTGGTCGCTCATGTGCCTAGTCTGTCCGAGAGCGGCGGGCACCCGCACGCCAGGCCGGCAGGAAGGGACCGCCAGTCAGGCGGCCAGCAATATTTTGCCGGTGTGCGCTCCGGCCTCCATCAGCCGGTGTGCCTGCGGCGCCTCTGCCAGCGGCAGCACCCGGTCGATCACGGCCGTCACCTTCCCGGCCGATATCAGTGGCCAGACATGTTCCCGGACTCCCGCGACGATGGCGGCCTTCTCCGCTGCCGGACGTGATCGCAGAGACGTCGCGTGGACGCTGCCGCTCTTCCGCAGCAGCAGGCCGAGATCTAGTTCGCCACGGCTGCCTCCCTGCATCCCGATGACGACCAGGCGGCCGCCGGTGGCCAGTGCGGTCACGTTGCGGGGCAGGTAGACGGCGCCCATGATGTCGAGGATCACGTCTGCGCCGCTGCCGCCGGTGAAGTCCCGGATGGCCTCGACGAAGTCCTCCGAGGTGTAGTTGATCGCCAGGTCGGCGCCCAGCTGCCGGCACCGTTCCAGCTTCGCGGGCGAGCCAGCGGTGCAGGCCACCCGCGCGCCGTGCGCGTGCGCTAGCTGGATCGCCATCGTGCCGATGCCGCTCGCCCCTCCGTGCACGAGCAGCGTTTCGCCGGGTACCAGGGCTGCCCGCAGGAACACGTTCGCGTGCACAGTGCAAGCCGCTTCCGGCAGACCGGCGGCGTCCATGAGCGTCACCCGGCTGGGCAGCGGCAGCAGTTGGCCGGCCGGGACCGCAACCCTCTCCGCGTAGCCGCCGCCGGCCAGCAACGCGCATATCTCGTCGCCGATCTTCCAGCCTTCCGTCGCCGGGCCGAGCCCGGCGATCCGGCCCGAGCACTCCAGCCCGGGATACGACGGCGCCCCGGGCGGCGGTGGGTACAGACCCTGTCGCTGCATCACGTCTGCCCGGTTGACGCCGGCGCCGACAACCTCTACCAGGGCCTGACCCGGCCCGGCGACCGGGTCAGGCGCCTGTGCCAGCTGCAACACGTCCGGTCCGCCGGGCTGGGAGATGACTACGGCTCGCATCTTGGCTCCTCGCCGCTCGCGCGCCGGGGCAGCCCTGCCCGAGCCGCCCCCGGCGCGAATGCCTCACTGGTCGTGGCCTGAACGCCGCCCCGCCCGCCTTGAACAAGTGCACTATCCGCTGTTATCACAACGGGAAAAGCACTACTTCAGGTCCGCCCGGGCCGAGAGCCTCTTCGCCGCAGCGTGATCGGCAGCCTGATGGCCAGCCAGCGGGCTACGCACTCGTTCTCGCGGTTCTGGATGGTAGACGATGCCCGGTCTTGCATGGAAAGATCGTGTACGGAGCGTGTCCAGTCGTGGGTCCATTCTTGATTGGGATTACATCGGGTGCCGGTAGTCCGGGCGGTTTGCCTGTCCTGTCGCAGGTAGCATTCGCACTGTGACCCGAGCGAGGGTACCGGCTCTGGTGATCACGAAGGGGACGGCCGTAGGTTGGCGAGACCGAGATGACGCTGCGCGGCCTCCCTGATGGAAGGTTAGGGGACGACCGTGGCCAACGACGACCAAGACAGCGCGGCGAGCACCGAACAGAAGGAATCCGTTGGCGGCGAGGGCCCTGCCTCCGCCGCGGACCCGGTGCCTTCGAGCAGGGATCAGCGTGCTGCATCGCAGCAGGCAGCGGACGAAGTCGCCGGGTCGCCGTCAGCGGCTGACCCGGCTGGCTACGACGCCGGCCGGGCGCGTGCCTCGGGTGGGCCACTAGGGTCAGAGCCACCTAAGTCACGGTTGTCCACGGGCGAGGCCGCCGAGCCCGCGCGGCCTGGTCGTCGGGGCGCCGCCGGCCCGTCAGGTCCTTACGGCCCTTCTGATGACTCCGGGCCGCCAAATCCCTACGGCCCGATCCGTTATGACCCGATCGGTGGTTACGGCGTGGCCAACGAATACGCCGCGGGCGAGTCTTACGCCACGTATGAAGCGGTCGGCCACTATGGTCCGACGGGACAGTCCGCTGCGTCGGGTGCCCAACCTGGCCTGGCTGCGCCGGGCCAGGAGGACCTCCCGGATTCCGTGGAGTCGTCGGATGCGCCACTTTCGGCGAATGCTTCCGGAGCCTCAGCCACCGACGTCCCGTTGGGTTCGCCCAGCCGCCCGGCGGTCCCGCCAGGGCCGGCCGCCCCAGCCGGTCCGCCTGGGACAGCGGGAGGCTCAGGCACCGGCACGGGTGCGTCCGGGGACCTAGGACCGAGTCCGCGCGGCCGTGACGGGCTCGGGTCGGCCGGTAACCATTTCCGGCCCGATCGGTATGGGCAGCCCGAGCAATACGGCTCGCCGGATGCCTACGGCTCGCCGGATGCCTACGGGCCGGCGGATGCCTACGGGCCGGCGGATGCCTACGGGCCGGCGGATGCCTACGGGCCGGCGGATGCCTACGGATCGGCGGATGCCTACGGGCCTGAAGCGTATAGCCGGTCCGACTCCTATGGAGCGGCAGACCCGTACGGGCCGCCCGAGGACTACGATCCCGCGGACCCTTACGGACCTGCTGATCCTTACGGGCCCGAGGCATACGGCCGGGTCGATCTCTATGCCGCCCGGGACTACGGCGCGCCGGAGTCGTACCGCCAGGCCGATACCCGCGGGCCTGCCACTCCGCCGACTCCTCGCGCTTCAAACCAGCCCAGGGCATCCGGCCCGGCGGCTGCGGCCCGGCCGCCCGGAACTGTTGTGCCGGCTCCGCCCGGTGTGCCGGCGGCTCCGCCCGGTGTGCCGGCGGCTCCGCCCGGTGTGCCGGCGGCTCCGCCCGGTGTGCCGGCTCCGTCCGCCCCGCAGGAAGCCGATGTCCCGCCCGCAGCACGCCCAGGGCCAGCGCCAAGTGGCTCCGATGCGTCAGCTGGAATCCCTGCTCCGCCGCGTGCCTATGCTCCGCCGCGTGCCCCGGGGGCCCACGCCGCGACCGAGCGGGCGCCGGCCGGCCGGCGCCCCCGGCCGGGGCCGGACGCCAGAACCGCGGACGCCGACATGGAAGACAGCGCCGACGGGTCGGCCGATGTTGCCGGCGGCCTTACTCCTGAGTTCTTGCTTCCGGGCAGGCGACGCGCGCCCGCTCCCGGCTGGCGCAGGGTCATCTATCACGCCACCGGCGGTCTCATGCGGGTGCCTTCGTCCGCGGCGGAACTGCGCCGGCGGGACATGATCAACCGCGTTCGCACGCCCGTCGCGGGGGGGCACCACCGGGTTGCAGTCCTCAGCCTGAAGGGCGGGGTGGGTAAGACCACGACCACTGTGGGTCTGGGCTCCACGCTGGCGTCGCTGCGCGGCGACAGGGTGATCGCGGTGGATGCCAACCCGGACCGCGGTACCTTGTCTGACAAGATCAGGCTGGAAACGTCCGCGACCGTCCGGGACCTGCTGAACGAGCGCGGTCACATCAGGCGCTACGCGGACGTCCGGACGTTCACCTCACAGGCGGCGAGCAGGCTCGAAGTGCTGGCCTCCGACCGCGATCCCACGGTCTCCGTGGCGTTCAGCGACCAAGACTACAGCATGGTCGCCCGGGTGCTCGAGCATTACTACTCCATCTGCCTGACCGACTGCGGAACCGGCCTGCTGCACTCCGCCATGGCCGGGGTGCTGCGCCTTGCCGACCAGATCGTGCTGGTCAGCTCGCCTTCTGTGGACGGCGCTCGAAGCGCGAGCGCCACGCTGGACTGGCTGGCCGCGCACTCCTACGGCGACCTGGTGCGCAACGCGGTCGTCGTGCTGTCCACCGTGCGGCCGCGCAGTCGTAGCAGCGTTGACCTGAATCGCCTCGAAGAGCACTTCGCGGCGAGGTGCCGGGCGGTCATCAGGATTCCCTACGACCCGCATCTCGAGGAGGGTGCCGAAGTCGAGCTGGACTTGCTCAGCAAGCCGACGGCCGACGCCTATCTCTCGCTCGCAGCCGTGATCGGGGACGGGCTCGCCATGCCCGCGCGGGCCAGGCGAAGCTAGCGGCCCCGCGCGAATTTGACCGGCGGTGCATAACCTGTGCGGTGAGACTCCGTGAGCGAAGCATCGGCCCGAGAGCGGTGAGGCGGGGATAGTGGAAGACACATGGGGCGTCCGTGACGTGCTGGTGCTCAATGCGGTCGTGGCGCTGCTGGAACAGAGCTACATGGTCACGGTCAGCGATATCGCCGAGCAGACCGGGCTCGACCTGGCTGAAGTCGCGCGGTCCCTGGACGCGATGGACCCGTCTTACGTGGACTTCCGTAAGACGGAGACCGGCGGCGACCCGAGATTCTGGTACGTGCTCAAGGTGACACCGCAGGCACGCAAGGCCGTGGGCCAGTGGCCGACCGCCGAAGGACTGATCGACCGCCTGGCCAGGGCCTTCGGCGAGGCAGCCGAACGCGAGGAGGATCCGGAGCGGCAACATCAGCTCCGCCAGGCAGCCGGGCTGCTCGCGGAGACAGTTCATGACGTTGCCTTGCAGGTTGCCGAAAGCGTCGTTGGTCCTGCTTAGGGCAGCCCTCTCTTAACTTAACGGGCTGATGCGCAAGTTGCCACTGGGCTGGTGAGGCCTCCCGTTCGGGCTGGTCTGGAAGCCGCCGATAGCGCTGGTCCAAAACGCCCGTGCCCGGTCGAAGCTGGCCGGGCTGATGTCCGGAGGCTCGGCGGCCCCGGACTGGTACAAGGGACTCGACCGGGCATCATCAGTCCCGGTCCTGGGACGGTGGGAGGTGGACCGGGTGGCCGACACCAGGTCAGTACCGACCCGCCGACACCAGCCCTGTAATCCCGGGCCATTAACGATCTCTAGCCCTGACCTGGCGAGGACAGCGAGGCGGCAGGGATCGGGTTCGGCGGCGCGGTCAGGTGCAAGGCTTCACCCCACCGGCTAAACGTATATATCGTCTGGCCGACCGCGGCCTTGACTTGGAAGGTGACCGGCAGAAGCCGCCCACTGCTCGCGACGTAAAGCGTGCCCGTGGCGCCTGGCGGGTTGCCATTGCCAGCAGGTGCGTGCCCATGTACGCCTACGACGGGCTGGCCCGCTGCTGCCGTCGGCGCGGTCAACGTGAGCGGACCGGTCAGCCGGATCTCATCATCGACGCCGGCGAGCGTCACGCCCGCGGTCACCGCCTGATAGTCAGTCCCCCCGGCCGAGTCCCCAGGGTGGAACGAGATCCAGCGGCCGGCCAGCCGCGTGGCCAGTGCCGCGGAAAAGCCGAAGAATCCAGTTAGGGCGGCAGCGTTACCCTTGATGTAGCCAACCCCGCCGACCACCAGCACCGTTGCGTGCTCGCTCCCGATCGTGAAGGTCTGGCGGCCAGCGTCGGCTCCAGAGTCCTGAGAGAGTGCGCTCACATGGCCCGAGGATTTGGTTGCGCCGTGGATATGCACTGACGGGCCTGCCCGCAAGGCGGCCAGCGCGCTCGCCAGCATCGCTGAGGCGTGCTGGCCGGTTCCTGTGGCGGACGTCGCGGCTGACGGCTGGGCAGGTCGGGTGCCCTTCGCACCGGTGCTTCCGCCGCTGGTGCAGGCGGTCACCGCAGCCAGCGTGGCTACGGGCACGAGTATGATCCAGAGCGGACGATGACGCCGACCCATTCGTGACATAGTGTGAATTATGCACTATAAGCAGTCATCTGAAAGCGATTATGACAGCATCGGTGAGTGGCAAACGGCGAAGCCGACATCGGCGATGCGGGCGGCCAGGGCGGTGTGGCGGCGGCGCAGCTAGGGCAGGTCGTCGGCCATGTGGTGATTGTCCCGCGTGTCGCCGTGCCCGGGGAGAGCGCCTTCCGGCTTCGCCTCCGAGCCTAGACCCATCTCGCGACTACCAGCCCACCGGACGGCCAGCAGGCCCTCCACGACGAACACCCTGACCCGACGTGGGTTCAGGGTGTCCTCGATGACCTGAGACATCACAGGGCGGAGGGTGTGGGATTCGAACCCACGGAGACGCGTCAACGCCTCAGCAGTTTTCAAGACTGCCGCCATCGGCCACTAGGCGAACCCTCCAGGCAGACACACGATAGCCGGATCGCCCGGCTGCAGGCGTCGCGGCCGGGCGCAGTCCCGTAGCCTGGCGACCGGGAATCTCAGCCGGTGGGTAGGCTCACGATGGTAGGAGGTCCCGAGTCCATGCTCCGCCCGTTCGGCTGGCAGGCCGCAGTCACTGCCTGGCAGTTCACGCCGATCGTCACCGGCCTCGCCGTCATCTTGGCAGCACTGTACCTGTGGGGCGTGCTGCGCGTCGCGCGCCGGCATCACGCCAGGCCGTGGCCGGCCTGGCGCACTGGCGTATTCCTCGGCGGGCTCGCCATCGTCGTACTGGCGACCGAGAGCGGCATAGGGACGTACGACGACCTGCTGTTCTGGGACCACATGGTGCAGCACCTGATGCTGATCATGATAGCCCCCCCGCTACTCATCTTCGGCCAGCCGATCACCCTGCTGCTGCATGCGAGCAGGAACCCGCTGCACAGCTGGGTCAAGCGGATCCTCCGCTCCCCGGTGGCGAGCTTCCTCACCTGGCCGGTCTTCGGCATCGCGGCCTACACAGGCACGGTAACGGCGGCGCATCTGACAGGTCTCGCCAGCCTGGTGGAAACTGATCAGACAATGCACGATGCCGAGCACGCCGTCTTCCTGGTGGTGGGGTACCTGTTCTTCCTGCCCATCCTGGGGCGGGAGCCCATCCGCTGGCGGCTCACCTATCCGGTGCGGTTCGTCATCCTGGTCCTTACTATGCCGGTGGACACGTTCACCGGGCTCATCCTCGGTTACGGCACGGCGGGCACGCCGGGAGTTCCGCTCGGCCCCCGGCCCGCGTGGGCGCCGGGGCCCGTGGCCGACCTGCACGCTGGCGGCGCCGTGATGTGGATCGGGGGGGATGCGATCATGTTCGGCCTGATGATGCTGGTATTCATGCTGTGGAGCCTCGACGAGAGGGCGGTTAGCAGCGGCCGCGGCTGGCTTGAGGCCGCGCGCAGGGCGAGCCTGGCCAGCCTTGTCGCGGCCCACCCGGCAACGGGAATCGCGGGCGACCCTCCCCCGGACAGCGCTGGCTTCTTGGGCCAAGAGTCCGCGGACGTGATGACTCCGGCCGTCGCCTGGGACCGGCGCGGAGGAATCGACGACGACGAGCACCTGGCGGCCTACAACGCATTCCTTGCCAGGCTGAACCAGGACGGCCCCGGCCGTCGGCAATAGATGCCGTAGCTGGGCCGGACGGGAAAACCCGCGGTCCGCCCGGCAGGCTCGCTGCCACGACACGCCGGCAGGGTTTTCTACGCGAATCTAAGGAACGCGCTAGAACGCGCAATAAGCTCCTATGGCGTGGACCCGGTTCGCAATCCGTATGCTCCGGGCGCGGGCCAGCGCCCCCCGGAACTCGCTGGCCGCGATCGCGAGATCGGCCAGTTCGAGGTGGTGCTCGAGCGCGTTGCCCGCGGGCGGCCCGAGCGAAGCATGGTGCTTACCGGGCTCCGCGGCGTCGGCAAGACCGTGCTGCTGAATTCGTTCCGATCGATGGCGATACAGCGGCTTTGGGGGACGGGGAAGATTGAAGCACGGCCCGAGCAGTCAATCAGGAGGCCGATCGCCGCGGCGTTGCACATGGCAGTCCGCGAGCTCGCGCCCAGGCACCGGGCGCCAGACCGGATCGATCAGTTCCTTGGCGTGCTCAAGGCGTTCACGGTCCGTGACCCGGCCGCGCCGAAGGGGTCGTACTTCGCGCACCTTGGCATCGATGTTCCGGCGGTACGAGGCCGGGCAGACTCCGGTGACCTCGAGATCGACCTCACCGAACTGCTCACCGACGCCGCGTCTGTAGCGGCTGACCTGTCCGTGGGCATCGCGTTGTTCGTGGACGAGATGCAGGATGTCCCAGCCTCCGACATCTCGGCCCTGTGCGCAGCGTGTCACGAGCTATCGCAGACTGGCGGCCCGCTGATCGTGGTCGGAGCCGGGCTGCCGCATCTGCCGTCGGTCCTGTCGGCCAGCAAGAGCTATTCGGAGCGGCTCTTCAGGTACGTGCCGATCGACCGCCTGGACAGGGAGGCAGCGGATATCGCCTTGCTCGCCCCAGCCAGGCGCGAAGGGGCGGACTTCGAGTCGGCCGCGCTGGACGCGCTCTATGCGGCCGCCGACGGCTATCCCTATTTTGTGCAGGCATACGGCAAGGTGACATGGGACCTTGCCACGGCGAGTCCGGTGACTGCCGCAGATGTGGGCGTGGCCGGCCCGGTCGCGGCCGGGGAGCTTGCCGTGGGCTTCTTCGGCAGCAGGTACGAGCGGGCGACTCCAGCGGAGCGGGAGTACATGCGGGCGATGGCGCTGCTGGGGGACGATCCGGTGCCGACCGCCCAAGTGGCCGAGGAACTGGGCCGCAGGCCGTCCAGTGTCTCCCCGGCGCGGGACAGCCTGATCAAGAAAGGCCTGATTTACAGCTCGGAACGCGGTTTGATCGCCTTTACCGTGCCGCATTTCGGTCGCTTCCTGCGAGCTCAGCCTGCTTGACGCGTCGGCTCTGCGGAACTCTTGGCCAATCTAGGGGAACGGCTAGAGATCCCTAGAAAATGGCAGATCGTCTGGTGGGCCTCGCCGAACGCTCGGCACCCACGGCTGGGGATGCCCCCGCCGCCTGGGTCGCGCCGACTGCCCCTACTACTCCTGAGCCGCCGGCGGGACTGGCCGCCCCGCCCCCGAAGAACTGTCCTGGCCCGGGGAGCCCGCCTGGCCCGGGGAGCCCGCCTGGCCCGGGGAGCCCGCCTGGCCCGGGGAGCCCGCCTGGCCCGGGGAGCCCGCCTGGCCCGGGGAGCCCGCCTGGCCCG
>Ga0335078_10000529_pt1 | contig 58926 bp, 62 predicted proteins | sample Lox_Sample_32_FD_206711 | JGI IMG/M metagenome (GOLD analysis project Ga0335078, IMG submission 206711) | Soil microbial communities from Loxahatchee National Wildlife Refuge, Florida, United States - Lox_Sample_3.2 | ecosystem: Environmental > Terrestrial > Soil > Wetlands | place: USA... | reverse complement strand
ACATTAAAATTGCTGCAAATGCGATTTTGCGCTTGCGTTGTGCGGTGCAGCGGAGCATATTCCGCGTTGCGGCATGGCCGTTGCCCGATGGCCTGCCGTACGTCTTCTAGGCGTTTCCTCCCTAAACTTGGGCCGTGCGCGAGCACGGCCCAATTTTTTTTGCGCTGGATCAGGCGGCCGCGCCCGTGCCGCGGTGGAGCACGCGGTCCTCCGGCAGAACCGCGCCCGGCTCGATGTCGGCGGAGCCGGCGAGCGCCGCGTAGTAGGGCGTGAAATCCGGGCGGGTCGCATCGAAGAGCTGATCGAACCCGTCGATGACGAAATAGGTTTCCTGATAATCGTCGATGCGGTAGCGCGTGCGCATGACGCGCATGAGGTCGAAGGCGACGCGGTTCGGACGCGGGCTTTCGAGGCAGTAAATGGATTCCCCCTTCGAGGAGACGATGCCCGATCCATAAATGCGCGGGCCGTCCTCGGTGCGGATGAGGCCAAACTCGACCGTGTACCAGTAAAGCCGCGCCAGGCGATCAAGGCTGCCGAGGCGAAGGGCTTTGAGGCCGCCCGCGCCGTACGCCTGCATGTAGTCGGCGAAGACCGGGTTCACGAGCATCGGCACGTGGCCGAAGATGTCGTGGAAGACGTCGGGCTCCTCGAGGTAGTCGAGCTGGTCGGGGCGGCGGATGAAGCACGTGGCGGGAAAGCGCCGCTCCGCGAGGTGGCCAAAGAAAACGTCGTCCGGCACGAGGCCCGGGACGGCGACGATGCTCCATCCGGTCGCGGCGCCGAGCACGTCGTCGAGTCGGCGGAAATCCGGGATGCCGTCGGCGGCGACGCCGAGCCGCGCGATGCCGTCGAGAAACTCACGGCAGGCGCGGCCGCGCAGCACTTCCTCCTGGCGGTAGAACAAGGTGCGCCAGATTGCGTGCTCGGCCGCACCATAGGCATCCCAGGTCTGACGGAAGCCGCTTAGAACATCCATCACATCCTCTGAACGCGCAACCCGCGCGCGAGGTTCACGGCGCCGTGCTCGCGCCTTCGCCGAGCGCCCGCTGCATCAGGACGCTGTCAATCCAACGCCCAAACTTGAAGCCCGTGTCGGGCAGAACACCGACATGGCGAAAGCCGAGACGCTCGTGCAGCGTGATCGAGGCGATATTGCCGCTGTCGCCGATCACGGCGACGATTTGGCGATACCCCAAGGCAGTGGCGCGCGCGATGAGCTCGCCTAGGAGCGCGAGGCCGATGCCACGGCGCTGCGCCCCAGGCGTGATGTAGATCGAATCCTCGAGGGTGTAGCGGTAAGCGGAGCGCAGCCGGTATGGGGCAAGATAGGCATAGCCGACGACCATGCCGGCGGCATCGCACGCGACGAGCCACGGCAGGCCGCGCTCGGTCACGTCGGCGAAGCGCTGGGCGATCTCGTTCTCGCTCGGCGGCTCCTCCTCGAACGAGGCGAGCCCGGTCAGCACGTGATGGGCATAGATGCGGGCAATCGCGCCGATGTCCCCGGGAGCCGCCGCGCGGAGCGCGAAGCCCGCCGCCGCATTCACGAGGGCCTCAGCTGCGCCGGATCGAGTGCGACGAGCGCCGCGACGAGCTCGCGCATGTCGGCGGCAAGGCGCACGAGGAATGGCTTCCGGTCGAAGCGCAGCTCATCCATGTAAAGCCCGCGCGACAGCTCGATCTGCAATGCATGGCCGCCGCTATGTGGCTTGCCGTAATGGGACGTGGTGAATCCGCCGGCATAAGGCGTGTTGCGCGCGACCTGGTAGCCCTTGGCGCGTAGGAGCTGGTGGGCCATCTCGGTGATGGCGGGGTGGCACGAAGTGCCGTGGCAATCACCAAGCACGATGTCGGCACGGCTCCGCGCGGCACCGCGCTCGCCCTGCGCGATCGAGGACGGCATCGAGTGGCAATCGAGGAGAACGTAGAAGCCGAAGCGCTCGCGCGTGGCGCCGACGAGCTGCTTCAGAGCGCGGTGATAAGGGCGGTAGAAGCGCTCGACACGCTCCACGGCCTCGGCGAAGCGGAGCTTGCGTGCGTAAATCTCCTCGCCGGTGGCAACGACACGCGCAATCGTGCCGAGACCAACGCGCACGCGCGGAGAGCGGCTGTTGACGTAAGCCGGAAGCTGGTCCTCGAACATCACCGGATCGAGCTCGAACGGCTCGCGGTTGGGGTCGAGATAGGCGCGGGGAAAACACGCCTTGAGGAGCGGTGCTGCGACCGCGCCGGGATCGAAAATCTCGTCTACGAAGGAGTCTTCCGAGCGCCGGAGCGTAAGCGGATCGAGGCGGGAAGCCGCGAGGAATTCCTCGGGATATTGCGCGCCACTGTGGGGCGAGGCGAGCACCAGCGGCACGTCCTGTGGCCGGTGCGCCGTGATTTCGATCGGCGGGTCGACCGCCGCGCTGGGTTCAAACCGCCCTTCCATGGCCCACCGAGATTAGGGGCAAGCGGCGCCGCCGTCATCCCCTCGATAACGCTTCGTTCAGTCCTCTTAATTAGAATGTCCGGCCGGTCCTCCGAGAACGGTCCATGGCGCGAATTCTCCTTGCGGAAGATGACAACAGCGTGCGCACGTTCCTCGCCCGCGCACTGCGCCGTGCCGGGCACGAGGTGAGCGACATGCCCGACGGGCGCACCGCGCTTGCCTGGATCAGCGAGCATCCGTGCGACCTTCTGCTCGCCGACGTGGTCATGCCGGGGATCGACGGGATCGAACTGGCGCGGCGCGCGGCCGACATGTGGCCGCATCTGCGCATCATCTTTATCACCGGCTTCGCCGCCGTGGCGCTGCGCGCGGCCGAGACCCTGCCGCGCGAGGCGACCGTGCTCGCGAAGCCGTTCCACCTGCGGAAGCTCGTGAGCGAGATCGACCGCTTCCTCGCCGCCTGACTTGCGGGCGGAGCCATCGTGGGGTAGATCGGATTGCGAGGGCGCTTAGCTCAGCGGGAGAGCACTTCCTTGACATGGAAGGGGTCGGAGGTTCAATCCCTCCAGCGCCCACCATAAACTGGACTGGCACATGGGCGGGGGACCATGACCAGCGTCGAACCTGATTTCCTCGGACTGTTCGCACGCGAGCGCAACCTCGTGTCCTTGAAGGCGGGCGAAGTTCTGTTTCGCCGCGGCGACGATGCGCATGCCATGTACGTCATTCTTTCGGGCGAGGTCCGCGTCGGCGACGGCAATGCCGATTACGGCAGGATCGGCGCGGGCAGCATCGTCGGCGAAATGGCCCTTATCGACCACGCGCCGCGCAGCGCGACCGTGACTGCCGTCAGCGATACCAGCCTCGCCGAGATTGACGAGAAGCGTTTCATCTACCTCGTCGAGCGGACGCCCAACTTCGCGCTTAACGTCATGCGCATCCTGTCGCAGCGGCTGCGCCGGTCGAATGAGATGATCTCGGTCTGACGCGCGGAAGCCGCGCTATTGGCCTATGCGCGGACGCTTGCGCTCAAGCCCGGGCTGCGCTCGAATTGCGCGGAACCCAGCGAGGGGGCGCGGTCATGAGCATCGTCGGAATCGAGAGTCTCGTCTATGGCGCCGCCGATGCCGCGACCGCGACGCGGTTTTTCGAAGATTTCGGGCTCGTGGCCGAGCGACGCGGCGAGCGCGACGCGCACTTCAGGCTCGCGGAAGGATCGTCCGTCGACATCCACGCAGCCGATGATGCCGCGCTTCCGCCGCCGTTCGGCGCGCCCGCGGGCCTGCGCGAGCTCGTTTGGGGCGTCGACCGGCCGCAGGCACTCGACGAAATCGCAAGCGATCTAGCGCGCGACCGGCAGACGCGCCGCGACAATGATGGCACGGTCCACACGATCGACGATGCCGGAATCGCCATCGCCTTCCGACTCTATGCGCGCACGCCGCCAGTCGACCCGGATCAAGGCGAGAATGGTCTCAGCACGATCAAGCGCTGGAACAAGCTCAGGAAATGGTACGAACGGGCGCAGCCCCAAGTGTTACACCACGCCGTCTTCGGCGTGCCCGATATCGACAAAGGGGTCTCGTTCTACGTGAAGCGCCTCGGTTTCCGTGTCACTGACATGATCCGCAATGTCGGTGTCTTCATGCGTTGCGACGGCCGGTCCGACCATCACAATCTGTTCTTCCACCGCGGCGGACAGACGGCGCATCTCAACCATGTGGCCTTCGGGCTCGAGAACATCGACGAGATGATGACCGGCGTCAACGAGATGCAGCGGCGCGGCTGGGCCAGCAAGGAAGGGCTCGGCCGCCACCGCATGACCTCGATCATCTTCTGCTACTTCGAGTGTCCGGCCGGCGGGGCGTGCGAGTACATGTGTGACTCGGACTATCTCACCGACGAATGGCAGCCGCATTTGTGGGAGCCGGGCTTCGCCAATCATCATTGGCTCGCCAACTGGAACCCCAAGGAGCCGGCGCCGGAGTGGAAATACCGGCCGCTGCCGCAGCCGTTGCCCAGCTTCGCCGAGGCGTGCCGGCTGCCGTTCTGATCGGCGGGCCGCAGAGAAAGAGGCCGCCCTTTAAGGGCGACCTCTGAAGTGTGATCCGGTACAGAACCTGCCCCAAAAGGAGAGAAAAAGGGAGGTTAGACCGCCAGGCCCTCCTGGTCGCCGCATTAGGCAGCAACGGGACCCGGATCTGATTAGTGGGGGAACGGGGAAGCATGCCCGGACGTTCCACGCCACATATATCCGCGTCAAAGCGCCCAGGACACCGCTGTCGTGCCGCCGTCGACCAGGAGGTCGGCGCCGTTGACGTAGGACGCCTCCGACGAGGCAAGGAACACCGCAGCGGCCGCGATTTCCTCCGGCAGGCCGTGCCGTCCCATCGGAATCTTCGCCATCATGCCCGCGCCGATCGCGCGCTGCTGCTGGTCGCCAGTCCAAAAACGCTCGGTCGCGGGGGAGCGGATAAGGCCGGGGCTGATGCTGACCGCGCGGATCTTGTAGGGCGCGCCCTCGGCCGCGAGCATCCGGGTGAACCCCATCACCCCCGCCTTGGCGGCGCCGTGCGCCGCGGTGCGCAGCGGCAGGAACTCGCGATGGCCGCTCATGGACGCGGTGCTGATGACGACGCCGCCGCCGCGCGCGACGAGATAGGGCCAGACCGCCCGCGTCGCGGTGTAGACGCTCGTCAACTCATACCGGATGGTGAGTTCCCATTCCTCGAAGGTGGAATCTCCGAACGCACTCTTGGCCTTGAGCGAGCCGGCGTTGTTGTAGAGGATATCGATCCCGCCGAAGGCGTCCGCGGCCGCTTTGGCCCAGCTTTTGGCCGCCTCGGGGTCGCTCACGTCGAGCGGATGGAGCGAGCGCATGGTGCCGCCTGCGCGCTCGACGAGCGCCACCGTCTCCGCGGCTTCTTCCGTCTTCACGTCGCAGCCGAACACCTTGGCGCCTGCCAAGGCGAAGGCGAGCGCGGCGGCGCGTCCCTGGCCGCCTGCCGTGCCGGAAATGAGCGCAACCTTGCCGTCGAGCCGGGCCATCATCTTCTCCCAAATTTCCTAGATCGTGATCGTGCCCTCGAGATAGAGCACGGCGTGGCCGGCTAGCCGCACGCGATCGCCCGCAAGCGTGCAGGCGAGCGCGCCGCCGCGGCGCGAAATCTGCCGCGCGCGCAGCGCGGTCTTGCCAAGTCGTCGCGCCCAATAGGGCACAAGCGTGCAATGCGCCGATCCCGTCACCGGATCCTCGTTGATGCCTTGCGCCGGGGCGAAGAAACGCGAGACGAAATCGACGCCGTCCGCGCCCGGCGCGGTGACGATCGCGGCCCAGCAATCGAGCCTGGCGAGCGCAGCGAAGTCGGGCGCGAGTGCTGCAATCTCGGCAGCGCTGTCGTAGACGACGAGGTGGTCGCGCGCGCGCAGCACTTCGCGCGGGCGCCCGCCCAGCGCCTCTATCAGTCCCGGCGGCGCCGGGACAGGCGAGGCGGGGCGCGCGGGAAAATCCATGACCAGCACGTCACCCACGTGCTCGACGCCGAGCGTTCCCGCCTTCAGCGTGCGAAACCGCACCTCGTTACGCCCCGGTTCGAGCGTGCGAAAGACGATGTGCGCCGAGGCGAGCGTCGCGTGGCCGCAGAGATCGACCTCGACCGTCGGCGTGAACCAGCGCAGCAAGTAATCGGCGTTCTCGCCCGCGCCCGCGCGTGAGAAAAAGGCTGTCTCGGCCAGGTTGTTCTCGGCTGCGATCGCTTGCAGCGTCGCGTCCTCCGGCCACGCCTCGAGCGGACAAACGGCGGCGGGATTGCCGCCAAAGAGCCGGTCCGTGAAGGCATCGACCTGATAGATCGGCACGCGCATGACGATTTTCCCGCGCAACGCCTACCGACTCTGAGACGCGAGCGGGCAAAAGAAAAGGGCCCCGCTCGCGCGAGGCCCTCGTAGTGGCGTGGCTTTCGCTTATTTCGAAGCGGACGCGGTCCAGATCGGCTTGCCGTCCTGGCCCTTCAGCTCGTTCTGCCAAGCAGTTTCGATCTGCGTCACGACCTTGTCCGGCATGGGAACATAGGCAAGCGCCTTCGCTTGGTCCTGTCCGTGCTTCAACGCCCAGTCCATGAATTTCAGGACCGCCTCGTTGTCCGCGGCCGGTGCGTCCTTGCGCATCAGCATGTAGGTCGCCGCGGTGATCGGCCAGCTCTTCGCGCCCGGCTGATCGGTCAGGATCAGGTAGAACTCCTTCACCTTGGAAAAATCAGCGTTTCCCGCCGCGGCCTGGAAGGCGTCCATCGAGGGATCGAGAGTCTGGCCGTCCTTATTCTTCATCTTCGTGTAGATGAGGTGATTCTCGATCACGTAGGCGTACTCGACGTAGCCGATCGCGCCGCTTACCTGCTGGACATATTGCGCCACGCCGGCATTGCCCTTGCCGCCGACGCCGTTTGGCCACGACACCGACACGTCGTCGCCGACCTGCTTTTCCCACTCCGGGCTCACCTTGCCCAGGTAGTTCGTAAAGTTGAAGGTCGTGCCCGAGCCGTCGGAGCGATGCACCGTCGTGATGCTGGTGTGCGGTAGCTTCACGGCGGGATTGAGCTTCTTGATCGCCGGATCATCCCAATAAGTGATCTTGCCGAGATAGACGTTGGCGAGCGTCGGCCCGTCGAACGTCAGTTCACCTGCCTTGATGCCCGGCAGATTGACAACTGGCGTGATTGAGATGATGACGGCCGGGAATTGGATGAGACCCTGCTTGTCGAGCTCATCAGGCTGCAGCGGCTTATCGCTATTGGCGAACTGGACCGTCTTTGATTCGATTTGCTTGATGCCGCCGCCCGACCCGATCGCCTGATAATTCACGTTCGTGCCGGTCGCCTTGGAATAAGCGTCCGCCCATTTTGCCAGGACCGGATAGATTGCCGTGCCGCCGGCGCCGTTCAGGTCCGCTGCCGCGGCGCTGCCGGCGAGCGCGCCGAACGCGGCGGCCGCGGCTACTCCCACGAGCCATTTCCCCATTCTTTCCCTCCTTGGGTGGAACGAGCGGCATGGTGCGCAAGGACTGTTACAGTTACATGACAGGGTGGCCCGAATCCCCCGATTTTGCGCATTAAAATTTGCGCCGTCCGGGGCGGGCGGAAGAGGCCCGTACGAGCTAAGGTCTGGCAAGGCGGATACGGACGAGACGGTTATGGCGGACCCGACGATCGCCGTTACGTTCGAGCTCGAGCCGCGCCTGCGCGAAATCGTGGTGGGCGCGACGGGCAGTGCGGTGGAGGTCCAATGGATTGCACGCCTTGCGCCCGCGACCCGCGCGGCGGCGCTCGCGCACGCCGGCGCGGTCATCGCACGTCATACCGATGAACTGCGGGCAGAGGAATGGCCGCTCGTCGCCAGCGCGCGGCTGCTGCAGATGATGACGGCGGGGGTCGATTACATCCCGCTGCGCCATCTGCCGCCAGGGCTGCCGGTCGCAAGCAACCGCGGCGCCTTTGCCGAGCCCATGGCCGAGCACGCGGTGGCGCTGGTGCTCGCCGCGGCAAAGCGCCTCCTCATCGAGCAGCGCGAGCTCGCGGCAGGGCGCTTCAACCAGTTCACGCCGAACCGCATGCTCGCGGGCGGCGTCGCCGGCATCTTCGGCATGGGCGGGATCGGCGCTGCCGTGGCGCGTCGTCTGCGCGCGCTCGGCATGCGCATCCACGCGCTGAACCGCCGCGGCGCCACCGATGAGCCCGTCGACTGGATCGGCGGGCCGCAGCGGCTCGATGATCTGCTTGCGGCATCGGACGCGCTCGTGATTGCCGCGCCTCTCACGGCGGCGACCCGCGGCGCGATCGGCGCCCGCGCGCTCGCCCGCATGAAGGAGGACGCGATCCTTGTCAATCTCGCGCGCGGCGAGATCGTCGACGAGCAGGCGCTCTACAGCCATTTGCGCACGCACCCGCGCTTCACGGCCTGCCTCGATGCGTGGTGGGTCGAACCCATCCGGCATGGCACCTTCCGCCTCGATTATCCCTTCCTCGAGCTGCCCAACGTGATCGGCTCGCCGCACAATTCGGCGGTGGTGGCGGGAACCTATGACGGTGCGCTCAGGCTCGCCGTGGCGAACTGTCTCAAGGCGCTCCGTGGCGAGACGCCCGACCGTCTCATCCCCGACGACGAGCGGCTCCTCTGATGTCGAGGCTCAGGCTGCTGTTTGTCGAGCTGGTCGCGGTGGCGGCTTATCTCGGTCTGGCAATCTGGGGCGAGGGCGGGTTCGCGCGCTTCTTCTCGCATGCGCCGCTGGTCGCCCTCGTTGTCGTCGGCGCCGTGCTGATGGTGGCGTCGTTCTTCACGCAGGGCAACATCAGCCCGGGCGTGCGCGAGGACCGCAGCAACCGCTGGGTCATCACCGCGTTCTCGCTTATCGCTCTTCTGTCCGCCTATTTTCCGCCCTTTGCCGATCGTAACGAGATCTGGATCATCGGCGGCGAGGGGATGCGGTGGACCGGGGTCGCGCTCTCCGCTTTGGGCGGAGCGCTCAGGATGTGGCCTGTGTTCGTCCTCGGCCGCCGCTTCAGCGGCCTTGTCGCGATCCAGCCGGGGCATGAGCTCGTCACCGGCGGCATCTACCGCTACATCCGCCACCCGAGCTATCTCGGTCTTCTCGTCAACGCACTGGGATGGGCCCTCGCCTTTCGCTCGGGCGTGGGCATCGTGCTCGCGGCTCTCAATCTACCGGTGGTCGTGGCGCGCATTGGCGCCGAAGAGCGGCTCCTCGCGTCGGAATTCGGCGCGCAGTACGCCGCCTACCGCGCCCGCACCGCGCGTCTTATCCCGGGAGTTTACTGAGCGCCGACCGGCCCCGCGCTCACTGGCCTGCGCGGAGAGTTTCGGCGACCCAGTCCCACATATAAGCCGTGCCGATGCTCACATTGTCAGATTGGCAATGGTGATAGCCACCCTCGGCGCGCGTGAAGATCTTGAGCTCCTTCTTCTCCGAACCAACCGCTTCGAAGCAGCGCTGCGCCAAGGCGAGCGGGATCTGCGCATCGCCTTCACCGTGCATGAGCAGGAAGGGGCACCGGATGCGCTGTGCCACACCGTCGAGCCGGAAACTTTCGAGACGCGCGAGCGCCTCCTCCTTGGTGGCGACGCCGAATACCCACAGAAGGTGTTGCCATGGCACCGAGAGCGAGAGCTTCTCGTCGCGCGCAATGCGGTCGAGCCGGTCCTTCCAGGTCTGCCAATAGTCCCAGATTGCACCCCACGCGACGCAGCAGGCAAAGCGCGGCTCCATCGCCGCCGCGCGCGGCGCGTAGTAGCCGCCGAGGCTCAGCGCCATGACGCCGATTCGGCGCGGATCGAATTCCGCGCGGGCGGCGAGATATTCGTAGGCGGCACGCGCGTACCGCTCGGTCTCGTGATGGAGCGGCAGGTTGCGGAAGCGGATGCTTTCCCCGTTGCCGGGACCGTCGACGATGAGGCAGGCGACGCCGCGTGCGGCGAGATCGGGCACGCGCTTGAAGTATTGCAGCTCCTTCGTCACGTCGAAGCCGTCGAAGAACACCATCGCCGGCGCGCGCCCCTTGACGCGCTCAGGCGCGGCATGGACGAGAAGCCCCGGCAGGCTCGCGCCTTCGTACGGGATCTCGACCGCTTCGATGCGCGGCCGGTCGATCATTGCCGCCGCGTCGCGGAACGCGGCGACCGCCCGGCCGTAGGCGTCCAGTCCTGCGGCGCTCTTTGGCTGTAGGAAGCGCTCGCCGACATGCGCGTAGTTTGCGGCGCGGAAGAGGTAAGACGCGGCACTGAAACGCTTGCCGGCCCGGGCGAGCGTGCGGCCTTTGTCCTCGAGCCGTGCCGCCATCGCCGCCCACTCGCGAAACCAGGCGTCGTCATCACCGAGGCGGTCCTTGAGCGCCAAGCCGACGCGCTGTACCTCGCCGATCTCGGCGCCACCCCAGGGCGCCGCGGACAGCGCCAGCAATAAGCCGTGCGACCAGCGGTAATCGCCTGCGAAATACATGAATCCGAGCTCGTCCACCCTTGCCTCCATTTGCACCTTGCCTTGCCGCGGGCCTAAGATATGGGCCTTCACGGTCGCGACGGTCTCTCGAATGCCCGAAGAATTTTACCGTACCAAACGGCTTCCCCCCTACGTCTTCGCCGAGGTCAATTCGCTGAAGGCGAGGGCGCGGGCCGAGGGACGCGACGTGATCGATCTCGGCATGGGCAATCCCGATGGCCCGACGCCCGACCACATCGTCAAAAAGCTCATCGAGACGGTGCAGAATCCGCGCACGCATGGCTATTCCGTCTCGCGCGGCATCGCCGGGCTGCGCCGCGGTCAGGCGGCCTATTACAAGCGCCGCTTTGGCGTGACCCTCGACCCCGAGCGCGAGGTGATCGTGACGCTGGGCTCGAAGGAGGGGCTCGCCAACCTCGCGCAGGCGATCACAGCCCCGGGCGACATCGTGCTTGTGCCGAACCCCAGTTATCCGATCCACGCCTTCGGCTTCATCATCGCGGGCGCCTCGGTGCGGCACGTGCCGGTCGGTCCCGGGATCGATTTTATGCGCGAGCTGCAAAAGGCAGTGACGCATTCGGTGCCGCCGCCCGTTGCGCTGCTCTTGAATTTCCCGGCCAATCCGACCGCCCAGGTGGTCGATCTCGACTTCTACGACGAGGTCGTCCGGTTCTGCCGGGCCCATAACATCTTCGTGCTGTCCGACCTGGCCTATGCCGAGATCTATTTCGACGGCAACCCGCCGCCATCCATCCTTCAGGTCGAAGGCGCGCGCGACATCGCCGTCGAATTCACCTCACTTTCCAAGACATATTCGATGGCGGGCTGGCGCATCGGCTTCGCGGTCGGCAATGAGCGCCTTGTCGCCGCGCTGGCCCGGGTCAAATCCTATCTCGACTACGGCGCCTTCACGCCGATCCAGGTTGCGGCGACCGCTGCCCTGAACGGCCCGCAGGACTGCATCGATGAAATCCGCGGTCGGTACAAGCGGCGGCGCGACGTGCTCGTCGAGGGGTTGCACCAGGCCGGCTGGGACATTCCAAGTCCAGCCGCGACGATGTTCGCGTGGGCGCCGCTTCCCGAGGGCTTCCGCGAGATCGGCAGTCTCGCCTTCTCAAAGCTTTTGCTCGAGCATGCCAATGTGGCGGTCTCGCCGGGCGTGGGTTTCGGTGAATATGGCGAGGGATTCGTGCGCATCGCGCTTGTGGAGAACCAGCAGCGCTTGCGCCAAGCCGTGCGCAACATCAAGCAATTCCTGAGCCGGCGCAATTCGAGCGGCGCGCGCCCTAAGGTCGCTGCCGTCTCGGGTCAGTGACTCAGGAGGGTTCCGCCCGGCCGGCGATGCGGCGCTCGACCTCGGCCACAAGCTCGAGCGGGCGCATCGGCTTCAGCAGCAGATCGTAGCGGCTCAGCTCTTCTTTCTTCATTTGCAGCGCGTACCCGGTGAGCACGACGGCGGCGATGCCTTTGGCGCGAGCCCGGTCGGCAAGCTCAAGGCCCCGACCGTCGGGCAGGCGGTCGTCGGCGATGACGAGGTCGTAGGACCGGGAGCGCAGCAGCTTCAGCCCTGCGGCGACAGTATCGGCGCTGTCGACCGCATAGCCGGCCGAGGTCAGGACGTGGTGGAATATAAGTCGGATCGTCTCTTCATCCTCGATGACGAGGATCCGGCGCCCGGTCGCGGGGCGCACCACCTTACTGACTTCCCACTCCATGGCGTACGCTCAAACGGTGCGCCGGACATTGCGTTCCCGCACCATTTTGGACATTTTGCCGACCCTTGATCTGCTGCCTCCCGCGCGTCCGCGGGTAATTGACAGGCGGGCCAACGCCTCCCTATGGTCGCGGCACCTTCTGAGAGTTCGGCTATGAAGATCGCGAATTCCTTGAAGTCGCTTAAAAAGCGCGACAAGAACTGCCGTATCGTCCGGCGCAAAGGCCGGGTCTACGTCATCAACAAGACCAACCCGCGCTACAAGGCGCGCCAGGGCTGAGCCAAATAGCTCAGAGTGGTTGGGTTTCGCCTTAGCGTATCATCCCGGCAAGACGAACACGGCAAGCTCTTCGACTCCAAGGGGTTTTTCGCCAACGAGCGCGAACGAGCTCACCGGGAACACCTTGAAATAAGCCGACTGGCCGGCGAAGTACTCGACCAGGGGCTTGAAATTCGATAACGCGAACTCACGTATCACTTGGGTGCCGATGGTATCCAACCGTACCACTGGGGGAGTCTCGTCTCCGAAGCCGAGTCTCCACACGTCTTGCATGTTATCCGCCTGCGTGTAGTCCTTTGCCACGCGAACATCATCAAAATCGCTTGAATGCACCAGCACGTCACATTTGTTTAGCACGAGAGCAACGGGCTTATGTTTTATAGCCTTGCCGCCTACGACGTGGAACTCGGCGAGATGTTGCCAAGCTGATCGGAACTCGCTCTCAACCCTTGCGACGTAGGCGGCCCCATCACGTAGGTAGGCTGCGACATCTATGACGAAGATGAAAGCATCCGCCTCCATTACCCATCTAAAGAAAGTGGTTTGATGGAGTCGCACATCGTCCCTCTGCTCCATCAGCTCGGCAGACCGCTCACCGGCAAAATCACCGATCGCAATCCGGTAAGTGACATTTCTCAGCCAAGACGAGCGCTTGATATCCGCTCGATATGCGAACATATCTTGATCAGTCGTCGGGCCTAGTGCCTTGCCCAATTTGATCGTCTCGATGTCTCGATTTACTCTATCTATTGTCTCGGGACCGCGGAGCAGGAGACGGTCGCCAAAAAACTTGTGAAAAAAAATTACTTGGAACAGCGAAGTGATGAGGGTCGTCTTGCCTGAGCGGGGAAGGCCCAGAACCGCAACGTTATAAGGCACGATGGAATCGCGCGCGCGCGCTACGAAATGAAGAAGATTGAATATGGACGTCGAAGCCGCGACCGCTAAGGTCGCGGCCGTAAGCTCCGCTGCATTCTGGATAATCCAGGCGTAGAGCGCGGCGAGCATCTCAAATGGCCAACAGCTTTAATTGTCGTTGCGCCTTAACGCCACGTAAGATTGTCAGCGTCGTGGTGATGGCGACAGCCAAGTCAAAGATCCAAAGTGGTTGGTGCTCCAAGGCGTCAATCTTTGCTTGCACGAGGTCCTCGACGAACGAGATCGCGACGAAGAGGAAAAAAGAGATCAATGTGTATATTTGAAACTCTGTAGCAAAGCCGAACCGGATTTGCCGGCCAATCTCGTCCTCTAATGGCTCCTCCTTTGTGTATACTGCCTGGACCATGAAGAGCGCAAAAATGCCCATGCAAAGTGAAACGTCAGCGGAACTTACCGATTTCCAGAATGGAGATGGCGTCACAACAATGTACTTGAGCATAGAAAGTAATAAGATCGGAACGAGGGGATACATAATATTCGCCTTCACCCATCCGAATGTCGCCGCCGTTGGCATAACTTCCCCCGCCATCACGTTTCCACAAGCTTAGGTTGTCAGGATTTTGATCTCAATCCATTTTTGCCGCCCATCTCGCCTACGTAACCGACACCGCGGGCGATGAGCAGAAATAGATTTCGTCGAGATTCGCATTTACCCTCTTAAGTGCAGTACAGTGGGCGTTCGCGAGGACAACCATGCGCATGCCGCAGCCCGATGCCGCCGTCATCGCCCGACGCGCCGAGATCGCGCGCGAGCTGCAGACGCTCCTTCCGGACGAGGCTGTCCGCGTCGGCGAGGACGAGCGCCGCGCCTACGAGACCGATGCCTTCACCGCCTATCGCCAAAGCCCGCTCGTCGTCGTGCTCCCATCGACGACGGCGGAGGTGGCGCGGGTGCTTCGGTATTGCCACGAGCGCGGCCTCAAGGTCGTGCCGCGCGGCGGTGGCACCTCGCTTTCGGGCGGGGCGCTGCCACTCTCCGACGGCGTGCTCATGAGCATGGGCAAGTTCAACCGTATCCTCGACATCGATTTTGAAAACCGCTGCGCCGTGGTGCAGCCGGGTGTCACGAACCTCGCGATCTCCGGCGCCGTCGATCACGCGGGCTTCTACTACGCGCCCGATCCGTCGAGCCAGATCGCCTGCACCATCGGCGGCAACGTCGCTGAGAATTCCGGTGGCGTGCATTGCCTGAAATATGGCGTCACCACCAACAATGTCCTCGGCGTCGAGCTCGTCATGATGGACGGGACGGTCGTACGTCTGGGCGGCAAGCACCTCGACAGCGAGGGCTATGATCTTCTCGGCATCACGGTCGGGTCCGAGGGGCTTTTGGGCGTCGTCACCGAGGTGACGGTGCGCGTCCTGCGCAAGCCCACCGCCGCGCGTGCCGTGCTCGTGGGCTTCCCGTCGAGCGAGAGCGCCGGTGCGTGCGTGGCCGCCATCATCGGCGCCGGCATCATTCCCGGCGGCATGGAGATGATGGACCGGCCGGCGATCCATGCGGCTGAGGATTTCGTCCATGCAGGCTATCCGCTCGACGTCGAGGCGTTGCTCATCGTCGAGCTCGATGGACCACCCGCCGAGGTCGATCACCTGATCGGCCGCGTGCGCGAGATCGCACTTCAATGCGGCGCCGTGTCGTGCCGTGCGAGCGAGAGCGAAGAAGAGCGGCTGCGCTTCTGGGCCGGGCGCAAGGCAGCCTTCCCCGCGGCGGGTCGACTCTCGCCCGATTATTACTGCGTCGACGGCACCATTCCGCGCCGGCGTCTTGCCGAGGTGCTGAACCGCATGGGGGTACTTTCGAACGAGTTTGGGTTGCGCGTCATCAACGTGTTCCACGCCGGCGACGGCAATCTCCATCCGCTCATCCTCTACGATGCGAACAACCCGGGTGAGCTCGAGCGCGCCGAGGCGCTCGGCGCCGAGATCCTGAGGCTCTGCGTCGCCGTGGGCGGCGTACTGACCGGAGAGCACGGCGTCGGCGTCGAGAAGCGCGACCTCATGGACACGATGTTCTCGAAGCTCGACCTCGATCAGCAGCAGCGTTTGAAATGCGCGTTCGATCCCGCGGGCCTGCTCAATCCGGGCAAGGTGTTCCCCCAGCTGCACCGCTGTGCCGAGCTCGGGCGGCTCCACGTGCATCACGGCCGCGTGCCGTTTCCCGATCTGCCGCGCCTTTGAGTCGCGCGTGACTCATTTCCGGCCCACGGACGAGGCTGAGCTTGCGGCGATCGTCGGCGAGGCCATCGCGCGCGAAGAGCCGATGGAGCTCGTCGCCGGCGGTAGCAAGCGCGGCCTCGGCCGGCCGCTGCAGCTGCCGCACACGCTCGATCTCGCGGCGTTTTCCGGCATCACTGCCTACGAGCCGGAAGAGCTGGTGCTGACCGCGGGCGCTGCGACGCCGCTCGACGAGATCGAGGCGGCGCTTGCGGAGAAGCGTCAGATGCTCGCCTTCGAGCCCGGTGACTGGCGCGAGCTTCTGGGAAGCGAGACAGCTCGGCCGACCCTGGGCGGCGCGGTCGCCGCCAATCTTTCGGGTCCGCGCCGCATTCGCCAGGGCGCGGCGCGCGATCATTTCCTGGGATTTCGCGGCGTTTCCGGGCGCGGCGAGCCGTTCAAGGCAGGCGGGCGCGTCGTCAAGAACGTGACGGGTTACGACCTGCCGAAGCTCATGGCGGGATCATTCGGCACGCTCGCAGCACTGACCGAGATCACGCTCAAAGTTTTGCCGATGCCGGAGGCGACGCGCACACTCGTCATCCTCGGCCTCGACGACGAAGCCGCCCGCCGCGCCATGAGCGCCGCGCTCAAGAGCTCGCACGAGGTGAGCGGGGCGGCGCATCTGCCGGCGGCCGGCGCCACGGCGCGCACGTGCCTGCGGCTTGAAGGGCCCGAGCCTTCGGTCGTGGCGCGCGCCGCGGCGCTTCGCGCGGAGCTGGCGGAGTTCGGCGCGATCGAGCTTTTAGACAACGGCGCGTCCCACGCGCTGTGGCAGAGCGTGCGCGACGTGCTGCCGCTCGCCGCACCCGGCGCCGCCGTGTGGCGCGTTTCCGTCGCGCCGACGGCGGGACCCGCGCTTGCCGCCCGCATCGCGCGCGCGCACGACACGCGCCGCTTCTTCGACTGGGGCGGCGGGCTCGTGTGGCTCGCGGTGACAGGGGCCGAGGATGGCGGCGCGGCCGCGATCCGTGCCGCGCTCGCGGGCGGGCACGCGACGCTCGTGCGCGCGCCCGACGCGCTCCGGGCCGCGGTGCCACCGTTCGAGCCACAGCCCGAAGCGCTCGCTGCGCTTACGGCGCGCGTCAAGGCACAGTTCGATCCGGCCCGCATTCTCAACCGCGGCCGCATGTACCGCGATCTCTAGGCGCGCCATGCAGACGGCCTTTACGCTCGCCCAGCTCGCAGACCCAAAACTCGAGGACGCCAATGCCGTCCTGCGCAAGTGCGTCCATTGCGGCTTCTGCAACACGACTTGTCCGACTTTTGCGCTCTTGGGTGACGAGCTCGACGGGCCGCGCGGCCGCATCTATCTGATGAAGGACATGCTCGAGCACGGCCGTGTCGCCTCGGCGCAAGTGGCGCTCCATATCGACCGCTGCCTCTCGTGCCTCGCCTGCGTGACGGCCTGTCCCTCGGGCGTCGATTACCGACGCCTTGTCGACTTGGCGCGGCAGCGCATCGAGGCGACCTTTCGCCGGCCTGCGCTCGACCGGCTCTTGCGCGCGATGATCGCGGGCGTGCTGCCACGACCCTTGTTGTTCCGCATGGCGTCGGTCGCGGGTAGCGCGCTCAGGCCCGTGTTGGCCGTGCTGCCGGGGCGCCTTGGCGCGATGGGACAGTTGCTGCCGGCGCGCGTGCCGGCGCCCGGCCTTGTCGAGAAGCCGCAGGTCTTCGCAGCCGAGGGCCCGCGCCGCCAGCGCGTGGCGCTGCTCACCGGCTGCGTCCAGAGCGTGCTCGGGCCCGAGATCAACGCGGCGACGGTGCGGCTCCTGACTCGGCACGGCTGCGAGGTGGTGGTGGCGAAGGGCGTTGGATGCTGCGGCGGGCTCGTCCATCACATGGGGCGCGACGCGCTCGGCTTCGCGCGGGCTAACATCGATGCCTGGACGGCGGAACTCAACGGGCATGGGCTCGACGCCATTATCGTCAATACCTCGGGCTGCGGCGTCACCGTCAAGGATTACGGTCACATGCTGCGCGAGGACGCGCGCTATGCCGCAAACGCCGCGCGCATCGCCGCGCTCGCGAAGGACGTGTGCGAGTTCATGCATGCGCTTGGTCTTAAGGCACCGGTCGCGTCGACGGGGCAGCGCGTGGCATATCACGCCCCTTGCTCGCTCCAGCACGGCCAGCAGATCCGCGACGAGCCGAAGCGGCTGCTCGCCGCGGCGGGATTCGCTGTTTTCGATGTACCCGACGGCCATCTCTGCTGCGGCTCGGCCGGGACCTACAATATGCTGCAGCCCGAGCTCGCGGGCGCCTTGCGCGAGCGCAAGCTTGCCAATATCGCGCGCACGTCGCCGGCGCTCGTCGCGACGGGAAACCTCGGTTGTATCGTGCAGCTTCAGGAAGGCGCCCGCGTGCCGGTCGTGCATACGGTCGAGCTGCTCGACTGGGCGACTGGCGGCCCGGCCCCGGCGGCGCTTTCCTAGCTCCGCTGGCGTGCGAGCCGCGGCAGCAGGAGCGAAACGAGCAGGACCGCGAAGCCGAGGAGCGTGGGGGCAAGCCAGTTCGACGCTCCGGTCCAGGCCCGGCTACCCGCCACGCCCAGATTGACCGACGCAAACGTCATCGGGAATTGCCCGAGGAGCGAGCCGAGCGCATAGCTCCCCAGCGACAGCCGCGTCAGGCCCAGCGCATAGTTGGCGAGCGAATGCGGCAGCACGGGAATGAGGCGAAGCGCGGTCACCGCGCGCCAACCGCCAGCCTCGGCGCGCTCGAGGATTGGGCCAATGCGCGGCAGGGTCTCGGGCTCAACGAGGCCGGCATTGAGGTAACGCGCGACGAGAAAGCCCACGACCGCGCCGAGGACGCTTCCGGTCGTAGCCCAAACGAGGCCCCAGCCCATGCCGAAGACGAGTCCGGCCGCAATCGCCAGCACCGTGCGCGGCAGGAAGAGAAGGCTCGCCGCGACATGGAGCGCAAGAAACAGAAGCGGCGCCGCCGGCGCGGCCGCGAGCGTGTGCGCCAACTCCAGCGGATCAAACGCGCTACGGTGCGCGATGACGTAGGCAGTGCCCGCGGCGAGCAGCGCGAGCGCAAGCACGCGGCCGAGCCGCCGCAGCCCCGGGTTGCCCGCGTCGTTCATGGCACGCGCGTAGCGACGCGCGCCGGCGCGCTCTCGGGCTCGGCGGCGCTCTCCTCCGCGACGATTTCGGGCCGGATCGCGCGCCGCATCAGCCACATCATGCCGAGGAGATCGACGATGCCGACCCAAAGCCGGTCGAACACACCGTAATTCGAGCGTCCGCCCGCGCGCGGCCGATGGTTTACCGGCACCGACACCACGCGTCCGCCGCCGCGCAGCACGAGCGCCGGCAGGAAGCGGTGGCAGTGATCGAAGAACGGCAGCTCGAGGAACGCCTCCCGTCGCAAGACCTTGAGGCCGCAGCCGGTATCGACCGTGGCGTCGCCGAGTAAGCCGGCGCGCACTCCGTTGGCGATGCGCGAGGCAAGGCGCCGTGTCACCGTATCGCGGCGCTTCGCGCGCAGGCCGGCGACGAGCAGCGCCGGAGCGCGCGGTGCGGCACGCGCCATCTCATAGAGCCGCGGGACGTCGGCCGGATCGTTCTGGCCGTCGCCGTCGAGCGTGGCAATAAAGTGTCCGCGCGCGGCTTTGACGCCGCTCATGATGGCGGCACTCTGCCCGAAGCTCCGGGCGTGGCGGAGCAGGCGCAGCCGCGGCCACGAGCGCGCGAGCGCGGCGATCGCTGCGGCGGTGCCATCGCTGCTGCCGTCATCCACGTAAATTATCTCGAAATCGCAGCTTCCCTCGAGCGCGGCGCGCAGCTCGGCGACGAGCGGCACAATGTTAGGCGCCTCATTGCGCACCGGAATGACGACGGAGAGTTCCATCCTTCTCGGGTGGTAGCACAAATTGCCCCCTGGACGAAGCCGACACGCCCCATCGATCAGGTTAATGGGGATGGCAGGCATGCTAGGCTGCGTACCATCGTCATGACGGCGTTTTCGGCCTTGATCGCGGCGACCCGGTTCGGCTTTGCCGCGCGTCCGGGCGAGCTGCAGACGCTGGCGCAGGATCCGCGCGGCGCAGTTCTGAAGCAGCTTTCTGGCCCGCCGCCCGCACTCGCCGGCGACCTCCCGACCGGCACTGGCATGACCGCGCTCTTCCTTCAGTCGATCCGCGACAAGCGCGCGCCGCAGGACCGCAAGGAGTTCAATCAGCGGGTCAACCAAGTCTATTTCACCGAGATCGAGGCGCGGCTCGACGCTGCCGTCACGAGCGAACGGCCCTACGTCGAGCGGCTCGTGCATTTTTGGAGCAACCATTTCACCGTGTCGGCGCGCCGCCCCTTCATCCGCGGCATCGCCGGCGCCTATGAGCGCGAGGCGATCCGGCCGCACGTCTTGGGCCGCTTCTCCGACATGCTGCTCGCGGTCGAGAGTCACCAGGGGATGCTGCTCTATCTCGACAATGCGCAGTCGATCGGCCCCGATTCGCAGGCGGGAATGCGCAGCGGGCGCGGCCTCAACGAGAATCTTGGACGCGAGATTTTGGAGCTGCATACGCTCGGCGTCGATGGCGGCTACACGCAAGACGATGTCGAGGCGCTCGCCCGCATCCTCACCGGCTGGTCGATCGCGCGGCCGCAGGAACCGGCGCCCGGAAGCTTCCGCTTTCGCCCTTTCGCGCACGAGCCCGGGGCGAAGACGCTTCTCGGCAAACGCTACGCCGAGGGCGGGCAGAGCGAAGGCATAGCGGCACTCGCCGATCTTGCCGTGCATCCTGCCACCGCCCGCCACGTTGCGCGGAAGCTTGCGGCGCATTTCATCGCTGACAACCCACCGCCGGACGCCGTTGACCGCATCGCCAAGCGTTTCCTCGAGAGCGGCGGCGATCTGCGCCATGTGAGCGAGGGTGTCGCGCGCGAGGAGGCGGCTTGGCGCGGGCCGTTCGCCAAGGTGCGCTCGCCCGCCGACCTCGCGATCGCGGCGTGCCGCGTTACCGGCGTCGCGCCGCGCGGCCAGCAATGGGCGCAGAGCCTGCGCATGCTCGACCAGCTACCGTTCTATGCGCCGCAGCCTTCGGGCTGGCCCGACGACGCTGCGTCGTGGGTCTCGCCCGAGGCAGTGCTCCGGCGCGCGCAATGGTGCGAGGCATTCGCCAACCGCATGCCGGACACGATCGACCCGGCGGCGCTTGCCAATGCGAGCCTCGGCGACGCCGCTCCCGCCGAGATCGTCGATGCCATCGCCCACGCACCGTCGCGCCGCGATGGCGTGGCGCTCTTGCTCGCGAGCGCGGAGTTCCAAAGGCGATGACGATCGCGCGCCGAGATTTCCTCGCCGGCGCTGCCGGCTTCGCTCTGACGGCGGGGATCCACCGTGCCGCCTTCGCCGCGGCCCCGACCGACCGGCGCTTTATCGTGGTGCTGCTGCGTGGCGCGATGGATGGGCTCGCCGCCATGCCCCCCTATGGCGATCCGCACTATGCCGAGAAGCGCGGCGCGATCGCATTGAAGCCGCCGGGGCAGGAGGGGGGCGTCATCGCACTCGATCAGACCTTCGGCCTTCATCCCGCGCTCGCGCCGCTCGAACCCTACTACAAGAGCGGTGAGCTGATGCTCGTGCCTGCGACCGGCAACGGCTACAGCACGCGTTCGCATTTCGACGCGCAGGACCTGATGGAGAGCGGACTTGCCGCGAAGGGCCACGCGAGTGACGGCTGGCTCAATCGTGCGCTGACACTCCTAAAAGGCGTCGATGCGCGTACCGGCCTTGCCGTTGGCGGCGCCGTGCCGCTCATCCTGCGCGGCCAGGTCGCCGTCGCGTCCTGGGAACCCGACAAGCTGCCCCAGCCTTCGCCTGATTTCCTCGTGGCGCTGCGCACGCTCTATCGCCACGACGTGCTCTTGGGTCCCGCGCTGGAGCGTGGCCTGGCGGCGCAGGGCTTCTCCGATCAGGTGCTGGGCGCCGATGCGGCGATGGATGCGAAGGGCGGCTACGGCCCCAACGGATTTGCGCCGCTCGCCGAGGTCGCAGGCAAGCTGCTTGCGGCCGACGAGGGCCCTCGCGTCGCCGCGCTCGACATGCTCGGCTGGGACACGCATGTGAACCAGGGCGCGGATACCGGGCGGCTCGCGCAGAATTTCGCCGGGCTTGCTGCGGGGCTCGAAGCGATGGCGAAAGCGATGGGTGCAAGCTGGAAGCGCACGGTCGTCGTCGCTGTGACCGAGTTCGGCCGCACCGTCGCCGTCAACGGCAACAATGGCACCGATCACGGCACGGCATCGGCGATGCTGGTGATGGGCGGCGCGGTCAGGGGCGGACGCGTCCATGGCGACTGGCCCGGCCTCGCGCAGCTTCAGGACGATCGCGATCTCCGCGTCGCGACCGACTCGCGAAGCGTGATGAAGGGCATCCTGCGCGACCATCTGGGCCTCGACTCAGCGGCACTCGGCACCAAGGTCTTCCCCGGTACGGCCACCTTGGCGGCGGCGCAAGGTCTTCTCCGCGCCTGACGCGGCTCGTGCTATCGTGGCGCGTGCGCCGAAGCCTCGCTGCCATCGCCATCGCTCTGTCCGGCTGCGCCACGTCGGGGCCGCCGCTCGTCGACATGACCGACATCGACCCGGTCGTCTACCAGCGTGATCTCGACCGCTGCGAGGCGATCGGCAACAGCAGCGACAAGGTGGGCCCTCTCGTTGCCGGCGCGATTATGGGCATGTCGATCGGCGGTGGGCTCGGCGCCTTTATCGGCGGTACGGGCGGATTGGGCGCGCCCACCTATTCCGCGGCCGAGGCCTACGGCACGGGATCGGGCGCCGTCGCGGGCGCGGCCGCCGATGCGGCGATCAACACGCCGTCCGCGCAGAAGACCGATCCGTTGGAGCGGCCCACAGTCGCGCAGTGCCTCAGCGCGAAGGGATATAAGGTGGTTGGCGGCGGCGCCTAACGCCCCTCGACCCAGGCGATGCGCAACACGTTGGTCGCGCCGGGAGTGCCGAACGGGACGCCCGCGGTAATGACGACGCGGTCGCCGCTTTGCGCAAACCCCTCCTTGTTCGCGACCGTCGTCGCGCGCTGCACCATGTCGTTGAAATTGTGCACGTCGCGGCTGTGGACGCAGTGCAGCCCCCAGACAATGGCGAGGCGGCGCGCGGTCTCGATCTTGGAGGTGAGGGCGAGGACCGGCACCTGCGGGCGCTCGCGTGCGGCGCGCACCGCCGTTGCACCCGAGGTAGTGTAGGAAACGATCGCCGCAGCGCCCACGGTCTCAGCCACGTCGCGCGCGGCGTGCGAGATCGCATCCGAAGACGTGTGCTCAGGTATCCCGGCGTTGGCCTTAAGCGTGGTGAAATAGAGTGGATCGGCCTGCACGCGGCGAATGATGCGATCCATCATCGTCACCGCTTCGACAGGGTAGGAGCCTGCCGCGGTCTCGGCCGACAGCATCACGGCGTCGGCGCCCTCATAGACCGCGGTCGCGACATCGGACGCCTCGGCGCGGGTCGGCACTGGCGCGCGCACCATCGATTCCAGCATCTGCGTCGCCACCACGACCGGCTTACCGAGGAGCCGGCACGCATGGATGATCTGACGCTGCACCGGCGGCACGTCCTCGGGCGGCATCTCGACGCCGAGATCGCCGCGCGCGACCATCGCCGAGTCCGCGAGCTCCAGAATTTCGCTGAGGCGGCGGATCGCCGCCGGTTTCTCGAGCTTCACGAGGATGCCGGCGCGGCCGTTGATGAGCTTCCGCGCCTCGGCCACGTCGTCGGGCCGCTGCACGAACGAAAGCGCGATCCAGTCGGCGCCGAGCTCGAGCGCAAACGCAAGGTCGGAACGGTCCTTGGGCGTCAGCGCCGAGAGCGGCAACACCGCATTCGGCACGTTGACGCCCTTGCGGTCGGACAGATCGCCGCCGGTCACGATCGCCGTCTCGGCGAAATCCTTGCCGCACGTTTCGACCTTGAGGCGGATGTTGCCGTCGTCGAGCAAGAGCTCGGTGCCGGGCTCGAGCGAGGCAAAGATTTCCGGATGAGGGAGCGGCGCACGCCGCACATCCCCTGGCGTCTTCTGCAGATCGAGGCGGAAGTGCTTGCCTGCGACGAGCTTCACCTTGCCTTCGGCGAAGATGCCGACGCGCAGCTTCGGCCCCTGCATGTCCGCCATCACGCCGACCGGCCGGCCATGCTTCCTCTCGATGGCGCGGATCGCGTCGTAACGCGCGCGGTGCTCCTCCTGCTTGCCATGGCTGAAATTAAGGCGAAAGACATCGACGCCGGCGCGAAAGAGCGCCTCGATCATCTCGGGCGAGGACGAGGCAGGCCCGAGAGTTGCGACGATCTTGGCGCTGCGTTGCCGTCTCATCGGCCCATCATTCCTTCGCACGCGGTCACGAATATGGCGCGAAAGTCGTTGACGTTGGTCAGGGTCGGCCCGGTCACCACGAGATCGCCCAGCCCGTCAAACGCGCCCCACGCATCGTTGTCGGCGAGATGCGCGGCAAGGTCGAGCCCGAGCGAACTTGCGCGCGCGAGCGTATCGGGCGAGCAGAGCGCGCCCGCATTGTCCTCGCTGCCGTCGATCCCGTCCGTATCGCACGCAATGGCGTGGATGCCGCGCGCACCACGGAGCGCGAGCGCGAGCGCGAGGATGAACTCGCTGTTGGGGCCGCCGCGCCCGCGGCCACGCACCGTCACGGTCGTCTCGCCACCCGATAGCAGCACCGCCGGAAGCGAGAGCGCGTACTCGCCAGCGACGAGTCGCCCGGCGGCAGCCTGGCGCGCGATCCCGGCCATGACCTTCGCCACCTCGCGTGCTTCGCCCTCGATGCGGTCGCCGAGCACGATAGGCGTCAGCCCCTCGGCCCGCGCCACCGCGGCGGCCCGCTCGAGCGCCACCTGCGGCGTCGCGACGAGCCGGTAGCTGCAACGCGCGAACACCGGGTCGCCGGGCTTTGGCGTCTCGTCCTCGCCCGCCGCAAGCCGACGCGCTACGGCAGGCGGCAGCGTAATGGCGTAGCGCGCGAGGATAGCACGCGCCTCGGCGAAGGTCGTGGGATCGGGCACGGTCGGACCCGAGCCGATGACGGCGGGATCATCGCCCGCAACGTCGGAGATCGCGAGTGTCACGACCGTTGCGGGCGCGGCGGCCGCGGCAAGCCTGCCGCCCTTGATCGCGGAGAGATGCTTGCGTACACAATTTATTTCGCTGATATCGGCGCCCGAGCGCAGCAGCGTCTGCGTCACCGCGCGCTTGTCGTCGAGAGTGAGGCCCTCGGCAGGCAGCGCGAGAAGTGCCGACGCGCCACCCGAGATGAGGCACAGAACGAGGTCGTTGCTCGCGAGCCCCTTGACGGTTGCGAGGATGCGCCGCGCGGCGTCGGCGCCGGCGGCGTCGGGCACCGGGTGGCTCGCTTCGACCACCTCGATGCGGCGGCACGGCACGCCGTGGCCATAGCGCGTGACGACGATGCCTTCGAGTACGCCCGGCCAGTGATCCTCGACCGCGCGCGCCATTGCCGCCGCGGCTTTTCCGGCGCCGACGACCACCGTGCGGCCCTGGGGCGGCGGCGGTAGATGGGGCGGCACGCAGCGCGCGGGGTCGGCCGCCTCGAGCGCGGCGTCGAAAAGGCGTCTCAGCACGGATTCATGCGGGTCGCGCGTGCGATTCATGTTCCGGCAAGATAGGATGGCGGTGGTCCACGACACAACCGCGGCCGACGCCCGCGACTTTCCGAGATGGCGCTTTTCGAACTTTCCTCCGACGATCCGCCGCCTTTGCAGCATTGGCGCGAGAATGGCGCAGCCAATGTCATTCTCGCGTGTGATCACGCCTCGAACCGGGTGCCGCGCGCGCTCGCGGGGCTTGGTCTCGGCGCGACAGAGCTCGAGCGCCACATCGCGTGGGACATTGGCGCCGCCGAGGTGACGCGGCGGCTCGCGGTCCTGCTCGACGCGCCGGCGATCCTCGCCGGCTATTCGCGTCTTGTCATCGATTGCAACCGCGGCCTCGACGACGCAAGCTCGATCCCCGAGACGAGCGACGGCGTCGCCATCCCCGGTAACCGCGCGATCACCCGGTCCGAGCGCGGGGCGCGACAGGAGCAAATCTTCGCGCCCTACCACGCGGCGCTTGAGCGATCGATCGCGGCGCGGATTGCGCTGGGCCGCGTGCCGGCGTTCCTCTCGATCCACAGCTTCACGCCCGTGATGGGCGGAAAGGCACGGCCGTGGCATGTCGGCATCCTGTGGGACGGCGATCCGCGCATCCCCCAGCCGCTGCTCGCGGCGCTTCGCGCCGATGCCGCGCTCGTCGTCGGCGACAACGAGCCCTATTCCGCGCGCGAGCCGCAGGGCTATACGGTGCGCACTCATGCGGTCCAGCGCGGGCTCCCGCACGTCGCGATCGAATTGCGGCAGGATCTGATCGCCGACGATGCCGGCGCCGCGCGCTGGGCCGGGATTCTGCGCGCCGCGCTTGCCCCCATTCTCGCGCGCGCGGACCTCTATCGCGTGAGGGGCGGGGGCTAGACCCGGGGCGGGGCCGATCCCAATATCTAGGGAATGATATCCGGAGTGGAGCGATGGACGACAAAACCCGCACCGAGCTCGAAGCCGCGTCCTTCCGCCGCCTCGTCGAGCACCTGCGCGAGCGCACTGATGTGCAAAATCTCGACCTCATGAACCTCGCCGGCTTCTGCCGCAACTGCCTCTCGCGCTGGTACCGCGAGGCGGCGGAAGCGCGCGGCATCAAGCTTCCCGATCCCGAGGCGCGCAAGATCGTCTACGGCATGCCGTACGACGAGTGGAAGGCGAAGTACCAGAAGGACGAGAAGCAGCAGATCGCGGCACCGAAGCACTGATTTCCCACGCGCTTGCGCCGCGGGCGCGGCTCGTCTAGGGTTCCTTCGTCCATGCGAGCCCGCGATAAAAACAGCTCCGACGGCGCCGTCGCCGGGGAGCGCCTCAAATCGTTCGTCGAGCGTATCGAGCGCCTCGAGGAGGAGAAGCGGGCGCTCGCCGAGGACATCAAGGAAGTCTATTCCGAGGCGAAGGGCGTAGGCTTCGACGTCAAGACCATTCGCGCGCTCGTGCGCCTCCGTAAGATGGACGAGGACGCCCGCGACGAGCAGGAGGCCCTGCTCGATCTCTATATGCGCGCGCTCGGCATGAAGCCGGAGCGCAGCGGCCGCCGCGCCACGGGCTAGGGCGTGGCGCGCCTCGAAGCGCTGTCCGGCGACATCACGCGGCTCGAGGTCGACGCCGTTGTCAATGCCGCAAACGAGACGCTGCTGGGGGGCGGCGGGGTCGATGGCGCGATTCATCGCGCGGCGGGGCCGGAGCTCCTCGCCGAATGCCGCACGGTTGGCGGCTGCCCGACCGGCGGTGCGCGCATCACCAAGGGTTTTCGCCTGAAGGCGCGCCACGTGATCCACGCGGTCGGGCCCGTGTGGCGCGGCGGCGGCAACGGCGAGGAGCAGCTCCTCGCGGGATGCTACCGGGCGAGCCTCGGCCTCGCTCTGAAGCATGGCCTCGCCTCAATCGCGTTTCCGGCGATCTCGACCGGCGTCTACGGATTCCCGAAGCCGCGTGCGGCCGCGATCGCGGTCGCGGAGACGCGTGGCTTTCTCGCCGCCGACAGTGCGGTCGAGCGTGTGCTGTTCTGCTGCTTCGATGCCGAAACGCTCGAGCTCTATCGTCGCGCGCTGGGATTCTGAGCTTCAGTCGAGGCGCTTGCCGTCGAGATCCTTCGCCGCTTTGTCGCGTTCGAGCCGGTCCTTCGTGCGTTCGGCCTTGCCGCGTCCGTGCGCAGCACGGTTGGCGGCGGCGCGTTGCTCTTTCTCGGCGCGTGCCCGCTCCTTGCGGAAACGGTTGAGGTTGATCGGTTCGGCCATTACGCGCTCCTTTTCCGCAATGCTAGGGCGCTTCCTCGTGCGCGGGAAGCTCGCCGCGGCGGTAGCAGTCGCGCACGAAGAGCCGCAGCGCGCTCGAAAGATTGCCGGCGCGGCCCACATCGATCGAGGCGACGAGCGCGCTCATCGAGAGCCCGCGCACCCGTGCGACCGCCGCGAGATCGCGCCAGAACGGCTCCTCGAGCGAGAGGCTCGTGCGGTGCCCGGCGATCACCACCGAGCGCTTCTTTGGGCCGTCGCTCACGCGGTGCCGATCATCGCTTCCGGCCTGACCCAGCGGTCGAAATCGGCGGCCGTGACATAACCCAAGGCGAGCGCTGCATCGCGCAAGGTCGTGCCGTCATGGTGCGCCTTCTTCGCGATCTCGGCCGCCTTGTCGTAGCCGATCCGCGGCGAGAGCGCCGTCACCAGCATGAGCGAGCGCCCGACGAGCTCCGCGATGCGCGCGCGGTCGGCTTCGATACCGGCGACACAATTGTCGGCGAAGCTCGCAGCCGCGTCGGCAATGAGCCCGAGCGACTGCAGCACATTGGCGATGATGACGGGCTTCATCACGTTGAGCTCGAATTGCCCCTGGCTGCCGGCGACCGTGACGGCGACGTGATTGCCCATCACCTGCGTCGCCACCATCGTCACCGCCTCGGCCTGGGTGGGATTGACCTTGCCCGGCATGATCGAGGATCCCGGCTCGTTCTCGGGCAGGCGCAGTTCGCCAATGCCACAGCGCGGACCAGAGCCCATGAGGCGGATGTCGTTGGCGATCTTCATCAGCGACGCGGCGATGACGTTTAGCGCGCCCGACAGCTCGACCATTGCATCGTGCGCGCCGAGCGCCTCGAACTTGTCTTCCGCCGACACGAACGGCAAGCCGGTTAGGCCGTTAAGCTCGCCGATGAAGCGGTCGGCAAATCCTGGAGGCGCGTTGAGGCCGGTGCCGACGGCGGTGCCGCCCTGCGCCAGCGGATAAAGCCGCGGCAGGCATGCTTTAATCCGCGCGATACCCAATTCGATCTGGCGTCGGTAGGCGCCGAATTCGGCGCCGAGCGGCAACGGCGTTGCGTCCTGGAGATGGGTCCGGCCGATCTTAACGATGGCGGCGAATTCGCGCGCTTTGGCGTCAAGCGCCCCGCGCAGCTTGTCGAGCGCGGGCAGCAAGTGCGCGTCGATCTCGCGCGCCGCGGCGATGTGCATCGCGGTCGGGAAGCTGTCGTTCGAGGACTGCCCAAGATTGACGTGATCGTTCGGATGGACGGGCTGCTGCGCGCCGCGCGCGCTGCCGAGCGCTTCATTGGCGAGGTTCGCCAGCACCTCGTTCATGTTCATGTTGGTCTGCGTGCCCGACCCCGTCTGCCATACGACGAGCGGGAATTCGTCGTCATACTTGCCGTCGATCACCTGCTGCGCTGCTGCTGCAATGGCCTCGCCGAGCCGACGGTCGAGCTGCCCGAGGGCCGTGTTGGCAAGCGCCGCGGCCTTTTTCTGGAGCGCCAGCGCGCGAATAAGCGGAAGCGGCATGCGCTGGCCGCCGATGCGAAAGTTCTGGCGCGAGCGCTCCGTCTGCGCGCCCCAATAGCGCTCATCCGGCACGGCAACGGTGCCCATGCTGTCGCGCTCGAGTCTCGTCTCTGCCATCGCCGGTCTCCTTCGCGGGGACGGGCTAGATATGGGGCGAGGATGCGCCGGTTCTTAGGCCTGGGTTCAGTGCTGCTGCGGCGCGCCCGGTCGACGCATCGCCAGCTCGGCGAAACGCTGGCGCTGATCAGGGTTGAGCGTCGCAACGAACGTCATCAGGTTCGCCGTCATCTTGCCCTGGAAGGTGCGGCGGTTATCCAGCGCAGTATCTGTGAGCTTTGCGATAGCCGCTTGGTCGGGCTGCGTCTTCGCCAACTCTGTCCAAACCTGACGGAAGATCGGCGCGTTGGTCTCGCCGAGCGAACGGCGAAGCTCGCGTGCGGTGCGGGCGAAGGTGCGGAGCGCCGCCTGCTGGTCGGCTGTGAGGTCGAGCGTGCGTGCCGCCGCGACAAGCCGCTCGGCCGGCGGCTCGGGCGCGTGCCGCGGCCCCATCATCGACCAGAACAGGCCGCCCGCGACGAAGACGTTGAGGGTGAGCGAGAGAGCCAGCGCAATCCAGATCGCCCACCCGTGCCGCGGTCCGCGGCCGGAGATGTCGGCGGTCATGGTCACGTCGCCGAGTCGTCGTCTTCGCTGAACAGGCCCGAAGGCGGATCGATGAGCTCGTGCGCTACGCTCTCGGAGACGACCGACGGCTGCGTCAGGTTGGCATAGGCGTTGCTGCCGATCTCGAAGCCAAACATGCTGGTGGCGAGAAGGCTCGCGGCGACGGCGCCCCAGGCGGCGGCATCACGCCAGGTCCTGCGGCGGGCGACGCGCGCACTCGGGAATGGCACGATCTCGGCGGCCGGCGCGAGTGGCGCAGCAGAGCCGGTCCTCGCGACAAGGGCAAGGGCGCGGGCGATCCGTGGCTCCGGCGCCGCGTCAAGGGCGGCGCGTAGCGCCGAGCGCGCGGCCACGATATCGGCGAGCGCGTCAGGATGATCGGCGAGCCAAGCCTCGACCGGCTCGGCCGCGCTTTCATCGAGCTGCCCTTCGGCATAGGCCGCGAGCAGCATAGGATCGACAGGCGGCGCCTCGGCCGAGGTCGCGCGCCAGCGCCGCCAGAACTCCAATTCCTGCGCCAGATCCCCCGGACCACTCATGACCCACTCCTCACATGAGCTTTTAGGCAAGTTGCCATAATTTCATCCCCTCCGCTCGACCTTCGCGGCGCCGTCTCCGGGCGCGAAGTGTTGGCGCAGCTTGAGCATCGCCTTGTGGTGCGTACTGCGCACCGTCTGGGGGTCGACGCCGAGTGCGGCGGCGATCTCGGCGACCTCCATGTCCTTGTCGTAAAGCATTGTCAAAACGAGCTTTTGCCGCGGCGACAGAAGCTCTTCCGGAAGCTTCAGCGGTTCGACATGACGGTCCTCAACCGCAAGTTGGGTCTCCGGTACCGCGTCGATTGGCGTCACTTGTGGGTGGCGCCGGCGCAGCACGTCGCGCGCCGTCGAGCGCGCGACGATGGTCAGCCATGTCGTGAGCCCTGCGCGCGTCGGGTCATAAGTCTTAAGGAGCCGGTAATCATCCTTGCAGAGGCGGACGAACACCTCCTGCATGAGGTCTTCGGCATCGCCTCCCTCGCGCGCGACCGCGCGCACCCCGGCGAGCACGAGCCCGGCATAGCGGCGCACGAACGCGTCCCAGGCCGGTTTGCTGCCGCTCGTGAGGGCTGCGAGATCGACCGCCTCGGCCACGCCGGCTCTCTAGGCGCGCCGCCGCGGGCGGGGCCGTCGCACGCGGGCGCGCGAGCGAGGAGTGCTGCGCCGTTGGGCCGCGGCAAGGGCCGCCGCTGCCCACTGTGCCAGTTCGTCCGGCTCCTCGATGACCTCGGCGGGGACCTGGTGGTAGCCGAGCGCGACACTCCGCCCGGCGCGCGCATAAGAGAACGGCGCCATCCCGGCTGCGATGAAATCCGCCACGTTTTCCGCATCAGTGCGGAAGTAGAGCGTGTCGTCATGGACGAGCGCGAACATGATGCCGCCCCGGAAAAGCCCCGCGCTGCTGAACATGCGCTGCGCCGTGATATCGCCCCCGCCCCAGGGCTGGAGCTGATCGCGCACGTAGTCGATGAACGCCCTCGAGACCGCCATCGCCCGCCTAGACGAGCTTGGCGAAGAAATCGTTGCCTTTGTCGTCGATAACGATGAAGGCCGGGAAATCTTCCACCTCGATGCGCCAGATCGCCTCCATCCCGAGTTCGGGATATGCCAGCGTCTCGACCTTGCGGATGCAGTCCTGCGCAAGCCGCGCCGCCGGCCCGCCGATCGAGCCGAGATAGAATCCGCCATGCTTCTGGCAGGCCGCGCGCACCTCGGCGCCGCGATTGCCCTTGGCGAGCGTAACGTAACTGCCGCCGGCGGCCATGAACTGCTCGACATAGGAATCCATGCGTCCGGCCGTCGTCGGTCCGAACGAGCCCGAGGCGTAGCCCGAGGGAGTCTTCGCTGGCCCCGCATAGTAAATGGGATGATTGCGAAAATAATCCGGCAGCGTGCGGCCCGCATCGAGTTCCGATTTGAGTTTCGCATGCGCCAGGTCGCGCGCGACGATGAGCGGGCCGGTGAGCGCGAGCCGCGTCTTCACCGGGTGTTGCGACAAGGTCTCGCGGATCACGTCCATCGACCGCGTCAGGTCGATGCGCACGACCGATCCCGCCAAGTGTTTCTCGTCGATCTCGGGCAGGAAGTGTGCGGGATTGGTCTCGAGCTGCTCGAGGAACACGCCATCGCGGTCGATGCGGCCGCGGATCTGGCGGTCGGCCGCGCAGGAGACGCCGATGCCGATGGGCAGGCTCGCGCCGTGCCGCGGCAGGCGGATGACGCGCACGTCGTGGCAGAAATACTTGCCGCCGAATTGCGCGCCGATGCCGTTCTTGCGCGTCAGCTCCAGCACTTCGGCTTCGAGCCCGCGGTCGCGGAAGGCCTGGCCGTACTTGTTGCCGGCTTCGGGCAGCGAATCGAGATAGCGGCAGCTCGCGAGCTTCACGGTCTTCAGGTTGAGCTCGGCCGAGGTGCCGCCGATGACGATCGCGAGGTGATAGGGCGGGCACGCGGCCGTGCCGAGCGTGCGGATGCGCTCGTCGAGGAATTTCAAAAGCGCCTTCGGGTTGAGCGTCGCCGGCGTCGCCTGGAACAGGAACGATTTGTTGGCCGAGCCACCGCCCTTGGCGATGAAAAGGAAATGATATTCGTCGCCATCGTCGGCGAAAAGATCGATCTGCGCCGGCAGGTTGTCGCCGGTGTTGACCTCGCTGAACATCGAGGTGGGCGCAAGCTGGCTGTAGCGCAGGTTGGTCTCGGTGTATGTGCGCCTGATGCCGGCCGCGAGCGCGCCAGCATCGCCGCCGCCCGTCCAAACGCGCTGCCCCTTCTTGCCCATCACGATCGCCGTGCCGGTGTCCTGGCACATCGGCAGCACCTTGCCGGCGGCGATGTTGGCGTTCTTCAGCATGTCGAAGGCGACGAAGCGGTCGTTGTCGGACGCCTCGGGATCGTCGAGGATCGTGCGCAGCTGCCGCAGATGGCCGGGGCGCAGCAGATGCTGGCAATCGACCATCGCTTGCTGGGCCAGGAGCGTCAGCGCCGGCAGCTCGACCTTCAGCACCGAATCTCCGGCGAACGCGGCTTGCGACACATGCTCGCCGGTGAGCTTGCGGTAGGGCGTCTCATCGGCGCCCAGAGGGAAAAGCTCGTGGAAGACGAAATCGCTCATCGCGCGCGCATCCGGATCAGCCCTTGTCGTTGGTCGGTGATTGTCCCGGTTATCGCAGCAAAGAACAGCGCAAAATTGCGGCTACTTCTTGCGGAAGGCGTCGAGCGTCACAACCTGCGCTTCTTTCGCGGGTGCGGACTTGGCGGCCGCCTTCGGATCGGCGTCAGCGGCCGACGCGCCTTCCGCGAGTTCGCCCGCCGGTGCCGCCTGGAACTGCAGGCCAAATTTCACCGCCGGATCGGCGAACGCGGTGATCGACTCGAACGGGATGGTGAGTCGCTCCGGCCGGTTCTTGAAGCTCAGCGTGACGGAGAAGCGGTCTTCCTTGACTTCGAGATCCCAAAATTGGTGCTCGAGCACCACGGTCATCTCGTCGGGATACTCGGCACGCAGACTGTCGGGGATGACGACACCCGGATGCGCAGTCTTGAGCGTAATGTAAAAGTGATGAGCGCCGGGCAGGCCGCTCGCCGCGGTGCGCGCCAATACCTCGCGCACCACTCCCCGGAGCGCCGCCTCGACCATCTTGTCGTATCGGATGAGGTCTTTCACGAGCGCTCCCGAGATTGAAGTGGGGGGCTTCTGTTGCCCGGTGCCCCCCGAACCGCGAAACACTCTAGGCTGTCATTCCCGTAAGGGAATTAGGCCGCGAGAGCCTCTTGTGCGAAGTTATCGTTCGCAACTCAGTGTTGGCCCGATATCGGTGGTACCATGCCGGGCGACGACCACATCTTTACTACGCGCGTCGATCCTGATTCGCCCCCTTAAGGATGGTGGAGGCGCCGGGTACTGCCCCCGGGTCCGCTACGCTTATTCCATGCGCCGTTTATCGCCATAGCCGGTTTCCCAGCCCTTCCAATATAGGTCATCGCATGATTTCGACAAGCAGAACCCAGGCGTTCCAGACCGCGGCGATGAAGCAGAGCATGAGCGCCGGCGGCACGACATAAAGGGCGCCCCAATGGCCGGCCAGGATGGCCACGCCCGCCAGCGCGATGGGTAGGGTCGCGGCCTGACCGATGACGATCGGCAGCACCAGTTTCCACATATGGTCCGGGTGGAAGCGCGTGCGCGTGCGCACGCGGTTGACGGTCGGACAGAGCCACATGCCGAGTCCGCAGACGAGATACTCGGCGCCGAGCCAGCCTTCGGGCTGACCCGGCACGAGTCCGGCGCTGCACAGGATGAGCGCCCCCACGAGCATGGCGAGGCTCTCCGCGGCGCGGCCGGGCAGGTGCGGATAGTTGAGGATGCGCGCGAGGTTGATCGAGATTGCGACGAAGAGGAGCCCCAGCAATGCCGCCGCGGCGCCCGCCTCGGCGATGAAGAAATTGGTCCAGGCGTCGAGGGGAGCGGCAGCCATCGCCTGATTATCGCATGGGGCCTGGACGATTCGCAGTGGCGCTTTCCCGATCCGCCCGCGCGCTTGTAGACTCAGGCTCATGCCCTTGACGCCCGAGCAGCAGGCCGAGATCGCGCGATTGCGCGCGGAGAGCGCGCTGACGCGGCGCGCCACCGTCCCTGCGCTCGAGGAGATTCTCTACGAAGCCGTTCCCGTGCTCGATCACGGCTTCGTCCGCGTCATCGACTATATGGGCGATGATGCGGCGGTGGTGCAGGCCGCGCGCGTCTCCTATGGCAAAGGCACGAAGCGTGTCTCGGAAGATCGTGGGCTCATCAACTACCTGATGCGGCACCGCCACACGACGCCGTTCGAGATGTGCGAGATCAAGTTTCACGTGAAACTTCCGATCTTCGTCGCGCGGCAATGGATCCGCCATCGCACCGCCAACGTGAACGAGTACTCGGCGCGCTATTCGATCCTCGACAACGAGTTCTACGTTCCGGCGCCGGCGCAGCTCGCGGCGCAGTCGCGCAGCAACCGGCAGGGCAGGGGCGACGTGCTCGAAGGCGCCGAAGCCGCGCGCGTGCTGGCGCTTTTGCGCGAGGATTCCGAGAAGGCATATCGCGGCTATGTCGAGCTCCTCAACGAGCGCGAGGACGGCACACCGCGCGATCCCGCGCGCCAGGGCCTCGCGCGTGAGCTCGCGCGCATGAACCTCTCGCTTAATTTCTATACGCAATGGTATTGGAAGATCGATCTCTACAACCTCATGCACTTCCTCTCCCTGCGCGCCGACACCCACGCGCAGTACGAGATCCGCGTCTATGCCGACGCAATGCTGGCTATGCTGGAGCGCTGGGTCCCGCTGACGGCCGACGCGTTCCGCCAGCACGGCATGGGCGGCGCCCATCTCTCCGCCGCCGCGCTCGCGGTAGTGAAGCGGATGCTTGTCGGCGAGACCGTCACGCACGAGGGGAGCGGTCTCTCCAAACGCGAGTGGACCGAGCTGATGGCGACGCTCGGGCGGAGCTAGGCGGGCTGACGGACCGAACGGGAGGTCCTATTTCACGAACTCGTTCGTGAAGATCTTGGTGTAGGACGACAGCATATCCTCGCGCTTCATGAAGCCCGCTTCGACGTTCATGCGGTCGGCGGTCGCGAGTTCCTGAGCGTCGAGTTGGGCGGTCTCGGGCGTCGCCTCGAGCGTGTGCTTGAAGGCCTCAGCGAGCACCGCCGGATCGGTCACGTTGACGCGCTTGCCGAGAATCTCCATCGCCTCTTTCTGATGCTGATGCATGAAAAGCAGCGCCTTGGCGGTCGCGTGCCCCATCTTCTCGCACACAGTGCGGCGCTTCTCGCAGGTGTCGGGTCGCGTCAGCACGACGTTGGCGGCGACATCCTTCAGCCAGTCGGGGTCCTTGTTGCCATCGGTGATGATGACGCCAATGCCGTCCTTCACGGCCTGCTCGACGATCGGCGGGCCGGCCGACACACCGTCGACGGCGCCATGCTCGAGCGACGCGAGCTGATCCGTCGGCATCATCGCGGTGACGAGATAGTCCTTGGTCGGATCGAGCCCGCCCACGGCGGCGATGTCATTGAGATAGGCGTGCGGGATCGCCTGGATGCTGCCGCCCACCGCCCAGCGCAAGCCCTTCAGCAGCTTCGCGCGCTCGGCAAGTGGCGCGTTAGCGTCGAAATGCCCAGCTTCGGCGATCTTTTTGCTCACGACGAGCCAGAACCCGGTGTGCTGGTAGGTGCGCGCGATGCCCAGAATCGGTTGGTTGTGCGCCGACGCGCGCGTCAACGTCACGCCCGAGGCATAGCCGAAATCCATCGAGCCGGCGATCACGGCGTTGGTCGCGCCGATGCCGGCGATGACCTGTTCCTTCACGTCGAGGCCTTCGGCCTTATAGATGCCGGCATCCTGGGCGATGTATTCAGTCGCGAAGATCATGGCGACCGCCGGCATCGCCACGGTCGCATGCTCGACATCGGCCCGGGCGGGCGCGGATAAGGCCGCGAGCGCCAGCGCGCCAACGGCGATGGTGGATCGAAACGTCGTCATATTGCTTCCCCCTTAGGAGCCGCCAAGCCGCTTGGCCGCATCCTCGACCGGCCCAAGATCGACGTATTTCGGCGCCACCGTCAAGGTGTCATGGATAAGCCCGTATTTCATCTCGACATCGAGCGCGTGCTGTGTCCCCGCCACGTCGGGCTTGCCGTCGGGCGCGTGGTAGGAATCGTCCTTGGTGTAGGCGAAGTCGAGCGTCTCGGGCTTGAGCTTCGTCACCTCCGAGATGAGGTCGACCGCCTCCTTGTGGTGCGCGGCGCTTGTGAGCCACTGCACGGCGCGGATGTGATCCTCAAGGAAATCGACGAGCGCCGCGCGGTGTGCCGCGATCTGGTCGGCGCGCATCGCCCATAGCACCGCCTGGATGCGGCCATAGCCCTGCACCGCGCGGAAGAGCACGCGGTACTTACCCTCTTTCACCATGTACTCGTATTGCGGCACCAGGATGATCATGTCGACCTTGCCATCGTCGAGCATCGCCGGCATGGTCGGGAACGGCGCTTCGACCGAGGTAATGTCGCGATCGGATATGCCGTGCAGGCGCAGGTTGACGCGCATGGCCGAATCGCCGAATGACCCGATCGCGTTGGTCGCGACGCGCTTGCCCTTGAGGTCGTCGATGGTCTTGATCGGGCTGTCGGCCTTAACCGCGAACGTGATGCTGGAATAGCCGGGCACGCCGTCCTGAAACACGTCGGCGATCATGCGCACGTCGAGATGAGCGTTGTCGACCGCGAGCGCCAGGGCCTCGGGTCCGAACGATGCGATCTCGAGTTCGTTGATGGCGAGCGCCTGGATCTGCGGTGTCGTGCCCTGGAAATGAACGCCGGCCGCAACATAGCTTTGGCCGAAATGGTGGAAGAGTTCGGGGTGGCGCTTCTGCAGCTCGTCGATCACCGGCTGCATGTGGCCAGGCGTGGTGACCCACCCGACGCGGATCTTCCACGGGTCGGCCGAAGCCGCATGCGACGCCGCAAAGGCAAGCGCGAACGCAGCAATCGCCGTCGAAGCAACGATGCGCATGTTTCCTCCCCCAGTGAATTGGTCTCGTTGCCGCCATAATGCCCGAAATCGGCGGCACAACAAGAGAGTTGCCTCTAGCCTACTGTACGACGATGCGAGGCGCGGCTCGTGGACCGCCCGAGGCGCCGGCGCCGAGCTTTTCCCAAATGCGCCGCGCGATCGCGCGATAGACCTCGGCGTGTGCGCCCGTCGGATCGGCGACGACGATCGGATTGCCGCTGTCGGAAGTCTCGCGGATCGCGACATCGAGCGGCAGCTCGCCGAGGAAGTCGCAGCCCAAGGCTTCGGCCTCGCGCCGCGCGCCGCCATGGCTGAAGATGTCGGTGCGCTCGCCGCAGTGCGGGCACAGGAAATAGCTCATGTTCTCGATGATGCCGAGTACCGGCACGTCGACCTTGCGGAACATGTTGAGGCCCTTGCGCGCGTCGAGGAGCGCAATGTCTTGCGGCGTCGAGACGATGACGGCGCCGGCCAAGGGCACTTGCTGCGCCATCGTCAGCTGCGCGTCGCCGGTGCCGGGCGGCATATCCACGACCATGACGTCGAGCTCGCCCCAATTCACGTCGCGCAGCATCTGCTGCAGCGCGCTCATCACCATCGGCCCGCGCCAGATCATCGGCGTGTCCTCCGGCACGAGAAAACCCATCGACATGCATTTGACGCCGTGGTTCTGCATCGGCTCCAGCCGCTTGCTATCGGCCATGCGCGGCTTGCCGGAGATGCCGAGCATGCGCGGCATCGAAGGGCCGTAGATATCGGCGTCGAGAACGCCAACCTTCTGGCCGTTGGCATTGAGGGCGAGGGCAAGATTGGCGGCGGTGGTTGACTTGCCGACGCCACCCTTGCCGCTCGCAACGGCGATGATGGCGCGTACGCCGGGGACGAGCGGCTTCTTCGCCTCTTGCTGCGGCGCCTGCGGATGTGCGGCGGGGCCGCCCTGACGCCCGCGCGGCGCCTCGGCGGTCAGGACGGCCGAGACCGACAGCACGCCGTCGAGCGCTTCGACTGCGCGCTCGGCCGCCTGGCGTAACGGCTCGAGCTTGGGTGCACGCGCGCGCTCCACCTCAAGCGCGAAGGCGACGTGGCCCTCGCGCACTTGCAGCCCGGCGATCATGCCGAGCGTCACGATATCCTCGCCACGCTCCGGATCCTTGACCATGCGCAGCGCAGCAAGGACTTCGTTCTCGGTAACGCTCATGCCCGCCCCATCGACTTCTGCTGACATATAAGGAGAAGTCGGGCATTCTGCAAAGCGAGCGGTGGGCGCGTTGCCGCTCGGAAAGGACCCACATGTCGTGGAATCAGGGCGGCGGCCCTTGGGGCGGTGGACAAAGCCCCTGGGGACGCGGGCCGCAGCCTCCCAACATCGAGGAGATGCTGCGCCGGAGCCAGGATCGCCTGCGCCGGCTTTTGCCCGGCGGAATGGGGCGCGGCCGCGGCATAGCGCTCGTCGTCCTCGCCGTCGTTCTCATCCTGATTGGCGCCTCGAGCGTCTATACGGTGGCGCCCGACGAGCTCGGTGTCGTGCTACGGTTCGGCGCCTACAACCGCACGACCACGCCGGGCCTTGGCCTCAAGCTGCCGTTCATCGAGGACGTGCTGCTGCCCAAGGTGACACGCGTCAATCGCGTCGAAGTCGGCTTCCGCGCCACAGGCGCCGAAGGCCGCACCAGCGAGCTGCCGGAAGAGTCGTTGATGCTTACCGGCGACGAAAATATCGTCGACGTCAATTTCATCGTGCTGTGGGTCATCAACGACGCCAAGGGCTATCTCTTCAACATTCGCAATCCCGACGGCACGGTGAAGTCCGCGGCCGAGAGCGCGATGCGCGAAGTGATCGGCCACAGCGAGATCGCGAGCGCCTTGACCGGCGGGCGTCCCAAGATCGAGAGCGAAACGCAGCAGCTCATGCAGGCGATCCTCGACTCCTATCACGCCGGGATCGCGATCACGAGCGTGCAGCTCCAGAAGGTCGATCCGCCGTCCCAGGTGATCGACGCGTTCCGCGACGTGCAGAGCGCCAAGATCGACCAGCAGCGTCTCATCAACGAAGCAGAGGCCTATCGCAACAATGTCGTGCCGGTGGCGCACGGCGACGGTGCCCGCATCGTACAAGAGGCCGAGGCCTATCGCGCGCAGATCGTCCTCAACGCGCAAGGCGATGCCGCGCGCTTCCTCTCGGTACTCGATTCCTACAAGTTGGCCCAGGATGTGACCGCGCGCCGCCTCTACATCGAGACGATGCAAAGCATTTTGCAGAACACCAACAAGATCATCCTCGACAAGGGCGCCGCCGGAACGGGCGTCCTTCCCTACTTGCCGCTGCCGCAGCTCAACACCATACCGGCGCCGCCACGGCCCGCACCGCAGCCGGCTCCCACGCCCCAGCCTCAGCCCGGAGCAAGGGCGGGAGGCGGACGATGAGCTCGCGCATGATCGCCGCGCTGAGCGCCGCCATCGTCGTGGTGCTCATCGTCGCCTGGAGCAGCTTCTTCGTCGTGTCCCAGGTGCAGGAGGGACTTGTTCTGCAATTCGGCAATCCCATCGATGTCGTGACCGAACCCGGCCTTCACGTCAAGCTGCCGTGGCAGGATGTGGTCGAGTACGACCGCCGCATCCTCGATTTCGAGCCGCCCGCCGAGGAAGTGATCGCGTCCGACCAGAAGCGACTGGTCGTCGACACCTATATCCGCTTCCGCATCGTCAATCCGCTGCAGTTCTATCAGAGCGTCGGCACCGAGCTCGTCGCCTGGCAGCGCGTCGGCGCGATCATGACCGGCGCGCTGCGCCGCATCATCGGCGGCATCGAGCTCCAGGACGTTATCTCGCAGCGTCGCGCGGAGATCATGCAACAGGTCAAGACCGAGGTGAACGAGCAATCGAAAGGCTTCGGCATCGATGTCGTCGACGTACGTATCAAGCGCGCCGATCTGCCCGAGCAGAACAGCGAAGCGGTTTACGCGCGGATGAAGTCGGAGCGTCAGCGCGAGGCGGCCGGCTACCGCGCCGAAGGCGCGCGCCAGGCACAGCAGATCCGCGCCGATGCCGACCGCCAGCGCATCGAGATCATCGCCGACTCCAACAAGCAGTCGCAGATCCTGCGCGGTCAGGGCGATGGCGACGCCATCCGCATCACCGCTGAGGCCTATGGCAAGGATGAGGGATTCTTCTCCTACTACCGCTCGCTCGAGGCATATCGCGCGGCGCTGAGCGGCCAGGACACGACGTTCGTCCTGTCGCCGGACAGCCCGTTCTTCAAGTATCTTGAGAACGGGCCGGAGCAGGCGCCTCCGTCGCGCGCGGCGGCGACGGCAGGCACCGATGTCGCGAAATCGCCAAAGTGAGGCGTGTTCGTTGCCCGATGGCGCTTTCGCGCGCCCGTGTTCTCACGTAAGATCGATCATTCCCCAGCCCGCCGAGGGAGTGCGTTTTCTTGCCATCCGCCAGCGCCAGCCGGTCCTGCCGCCGGAACCAAACGCGTGCCGGGCCGGCTCTTGTGGGGCTCGCGACGCGGATCATGGCGGCCGGGGTGCTCGTCCTTGCCCTCCTGGGGCCGGCCTGGGCCAAGCCCGCGCCTGACAGCTTCGCCGATCTCGCGGCCAAGCTCCTGCCGGCGGTCGTGAACATCTCGACGACGCAGACGATCAAGTCCGACAAGGGCGGCGCTACCGGCCCGGACATGCCACAATTCCCGCCCGGCTCGCCGTTCGAGGAGTTCTTCAAGGACTTCCTCAACCGCAACCATGGCGACGGCAGCACGCCGCAGGCGCTGCCGCGCCATGCCACCTCGCTCGGCTCGGGCTTCATCATCGATCCCTCGGGCCTCGTCGTGACCAACAATCACGTCATCGCCGACGCCGACCAGATCACGGTCACGCTTCAGGACGACACGAATTTCAAGGCCGAGGTTGTGGGCCGCGACACCAAGATCGACGTGGCGCTCCTGCGCATCAAATCGTCTAAGCCGTTGCCTGCGGTCAAGTTCGGCGACAGCGACCAGACGCGGATTGGCGATTGGGTGCTGGCGATCGGGAACCCTTTCGGCCTCGGCGGCACCGTCACCGCCGGAATCCTCTCGGCCCGGGCGCGCGAGATCAATGCCGGTCCTTATGACGATTTCCTGCAGACCGACGCCGCGATCAACCGCGGCAACTCCGGCGGCCCGATGTTCAACATGAACGGCGAGGTGATCGGCATCAACACCGCGATTTATTCGCCCTCGGGCGGCTCGATCGGCATCGGTTTCGCGTTGCCGTCGAACGAGGCCCGCCCGGTGGTCGAGCAGATCCGCGACTTCGGCCATCCGCGTCGCGGCTGGCTCGGCGTCAACATCCAGAGCGTGACCGACGAGATCGCCGAAAGCCTCGGCCTCGACAAGCCCAAGGGCGCACTCATCGCCAGCGTCAAGGATGGCGGCCCGGCCCAGGTGGCTGGCATCCAGCCCGGCGACGTAGTCCTCGACTTCGACGGCAAGGAGGTGACGGACATGCGCCACCTGCCGCGCCTCGTGGCCGAGACGCCGATCGACAAGACGGTCAAGGTGACGGTCTGGCGCAAGCGCAAGGAAGAGTCGCTCGACGTCAAGGTCGGCGAGCTCAAGGAGGACGAGGAACAGGCGGCGCTGCCGGCGCAGGACCAGAAGAAGCAGGATGCGCCGGTGCCCGGTGTGCAAGTGCTGGGACTGTCGCTGGCGAACATGACGCCCGACCTGCGCGAGCGCTACGCCCTCGCCGAGAACGCGGTGGGCGTCGTGGTGACCGATGTCGAGGCCAAGAGTCAAGCCGCGGAAAAAGGCGTCCACGCGGGCGACGTGATCGTCGAGGTGGCCCAGGAGGACGTGAAGAACGCAAGCCAGATCAACGATCTCGTCGAGGCGGCGAAGAAGCAGGGCCGGAAATCCGTGCTGCTGCTCGTCGATCGCCAGGGCGATCTCCGCTTCGTCGCACTGAAGATCGACCAAAGCTAACTAGCGCTCGACGATCTCCTCGACCCGGTAGCCCTGGGCATAGAGGAGCGCGCGCAGATCGGCGTGGTCGATCCTCCAACGTGCTTCGGCCCGCACGGCCGGCCGGCCGTGGAATGCGATCCCCAATCCCGCCGCCTTTAGCATCGGCAGGTCATTGGCGCCGTCGCCCGCGGCAAGCGTCGCCGCCAGCGGCAGGCCCAGCTCGGCTGCGAGCTTCTTGAGCGTCGCGAGCTTTGCCTCGCGCCCGAAGACTGGCGGCACGAGCCGGCCAGTGATCTGTCCGGCTTTCACCTCGAGCGAGTTGGCGACCACGATGTCGCATTCGAGCTGCTCGCGCACCGGCTCCGCGAAGACGCGGAATCCGCCGGAGACAATGGCACAGGTGGCGCCGCTCGCGCGCATGGTGCGGACGAGCGCGGCCGCGCCCGGCATGAGCCGGATGCGCGCGGCGGCGGTCTCGAGAATGGTCGACGGCTGGCCGCTGAGCAGCCCCACGCGCTCGTTAAGCGCATCCAGAAAATCGATTTCGCCGTTCATGGCACGCCGCGTGATCGCGGCGACATGGTCCCTGACGCCGGCGAACGCGGCCAGCTCCTCGAGCATCTCATTCTCGATCAGAGTCGATTCGAGATCGATGACGAGAAGCTTCTTGCGCCGGCCGAGCGCGGGCTGGGCGATGACGTCGAGCGCTCGTCCGGGAAATGCATCGCGCACCGCGTGCTCCGCAGACTCGGGCGCGATTTCTTCGAACGGAAGATCGAACGCTTCGGGTGCAAGCGAATTCGGCATGCCAACGGTGGCGCCTGCCTGCCGGAGCGCCGTCGCCGCCATCTCCGCGTCGGCGGGCGCGGCAGCGACGAGCGTCAACACGAATTCCGGCATGGGTCCTTATCGGCCGCGGCTCCGCCAAAGGCAAGGCGCGGTGCTAGAACCGCTGCATGTCTGATGTGGTGATCGTCGCGGGGCCTACCGCAAGTGGAAAATCGGCGCTTGCTCTGGCGCTCGCCGAGGAGTTTTCCGGCACGGTCATAAATGCCGACAGCATGCAGGTTTATCGCGACCTCCACGTGCTGACGGCGCGGCCGGGGCGGGAGGAAGAGGCGCGCGCGCCCCATCGCCTCTATGGCGTGATCGACGCGGCCGAGGCGTGCTCGGCCGGCCGCTGGCGCAACATGGCGCGGGTCGAGGTCGAGGCCGCGCAGGCGGCGGGACGGCTGCCGATCCTTGCGGGTGGCACCGGGCTTTACCTCCACGCCTGGCTGCATGGGCTTGCCGCCGTGCCGGAGGTGCCGCAGTCGGCGCGTGCGGCGGCGCGGGCGCTCCATGCGGAACTCGGCGGCGCGGCGTTTCGCGCGCGTCTCGCGGAGCTCGATCCGGCCGCGGCCGTGCGGCTTCCTGCCGGCGACACGCAGCGCCTCGTTCGCGCGTACGAGGTCGTGACCGCGACCGGGCGCACGCTCGGCGAATGGCAACAACTCGCGGTGCCGCCGTCGCGGGCCGCCTCGGCGCCAATCGCGATCGTGCTGCTGCCGCCGCGCGCGGCGCTCTATGCCGCGTGCGATGCGCGCGTCATCGCCATGGTCGAAGACGGCGCGCTCGAGGAGGTGGCGGCGCTCCGTGCCCGGGGCCTGCCGCCCGAACTGCCGGCGCTGAAGGCGGTGGGGCTGCGGGAGCTCGCTCTCTGCCTCGACGGCATGACGACGCGTGCGGACGCTATTGCTGCAGCGCAGCAAGCGACGCGCCGCTACGCCAAGAGGCAGTACACGTGGCTCCGCCACCGCATGGCGGGGATGCGTACGCTCCCCGTCGAGGCGCAATTTTCGGAAAGTTTGCTTCCCGGAATATTTTCATTTATTCGTCAGTCACTATTGACCGGCAAGATTTAGCTCACTAGGTTGCGGAGTTGCGCAAGGAGCGGGGGTTATGTCCCTGAGGCAAATGACGGGAGCGGAAATGGTCATCAAAGCCCTGGTGGATCAGGGCGTTGATGTCGTTTTCGGCTATCCCGGCGGGGCCGTGCTGCCGATTTATGACGCGCTCTTCAAGCAGAATCAGCTGCGCCATGTGCTGGTGCGGCACGAGCAAGGTGCGGTCCATGCGGCCGAAGGCTATGCCCGCACCACCGGCAAGGTCGGCGCGGTGCTTGTGACGAGCGGCCCGGGCGCCACCAACGCAGTCACGGGCCTCACCGACGCGCTCATGGACTCGGTCCCGATCGTGTGTTTGACGGGTCAGGTGCCGACCCACCTCATCGGCAACGACGCGTTCCAGGAGGCGGACACCACAGGCATCACGCGGCCCTGCACCAAACACAATTACCTGGTGAAGGACGCGAACGACCTTGGCCGGATCATGCACGAGGCATTCTATGTCGCGCGCACCGGGCGGCCGGGACCCGTCGTGGTCGATCTGCCGAAGGACGTGCTGTTCGCGACCGGGACCTATGTGCCGCCGGAGGCCGTTGGCGCCCGCAAAACCTATCGCCCGCAGACGAGGCCTGATCCCGCCCGCATCGAGGAAGCGGCGGAGCTCATCGCCAAGGCCGAGCGGCCGCTCTTCTACGGCGGCGGCGGCATCATCAATTCCGGGCCGCGGGCGTGCGAGCTGTTCGCCGAGCTCGTCAAGAAGACGGGTTTTCCATGCACGCTGACCCTGATGGGGCTTGGCGCGTTCCCCGGTTCGGACAAGCAATATCTCGGCCTCGTCGGCATGCATGGCACGTTCGAGGCCAACAACGCGATGCACGACTGTGATGTGATGATCTGCGTCGGCGCGCGGTTTGACGATCGCGTCACCGGCCGGATCAACGCGTTCTCGCCAGGCTCGAAGAAAATTCACATCGACATCGATCCGTCATCGATCAACAAGAACGTGCGCGTCAACGTGCCGGTGCTGGGCGACGTGGCGCAGGCGCTCGAGGCACTGTCCGACGCGCTGAAGCGCCGGAACTTCAAGCCCACGCGCGAGCGCGTCGCGAAATGGTGGAAGGCGATCGAGGGCTGGCGGGCGCGCAACTGCCTCGCCTATGCGAAGTCCGATCAGATCATCAAGCCCCAATACGCGATCGAGCGACTCTATGCGCTGACCCGCGGCAGGGATCCCTACATCACGACCGAGGTCGGCCAACACCAGATGTGGGCGGCACAGCTCTTCAAGTTCGAGGCGCCCTATCACTGGATGACGTCGGGCGGGCTCGGCACGATGGGCTACGGGCTTCCGGCAGCGGTGGGCGTGCAGATCGCGCGGCCCGATGCGCTCGTCATCGACATCGCCGGCGAGGCCTCGATCCTTATGAACATTCAGGAGATGTCGACGATCTGCCAGTACCGGCTGCCGGTCAAAGGCTTCATCCTCAACAACCAGTACATGGGCATGGTGCGGCAGTGGCAGGAGCTGCTGCACGGCGCGCGCTACAGCGAGAGCTATACCGCCTCGCTCCCCGATTTCGTGAAGCTCGCCGAGGCGTTCGGCGCGGTGGGATTGCGCGCCGAGAAGCCTGATGATGTCGACCGCGTCATCACCGAGATGCTGGCGGTCGACCGGCCGGTGCTGGTCGACGTGGTGGTCGACCAGATGGAGAATTGCTTCCCGATGATTCCGTCGGGCGCCGCCCACAACGAGATGCTGCTGGGCCCCGAGGACCGCAAGCTCGAAGGATCGGTCTCGGAAGAAGGCATGGTCCTCGTATAGGCGGGGGCGGTGAGCGAGATCGAGCAGCACACCATCGCGGTGCTCGTCGACAACGAGCCAGGTGTCTTGGCGCGAGTCATCGGGCTCTTTTCGGGGCGCGGCTACAATATCGAAAGCCTGACGGTGGCCGAAACCGACCGCGCGAACAACCTGTCGCGCATCACCGTCGTAACCTCCGGCACGCGCATGATCATCGAGCAGATCAAGGCGCAGCTCTCGCGCCTGGTCCCGGTTCATGCCGTGCGCGATCTGACCGACGAGGGGCCGCATGTCGAGCGCGAGCTCGCCCTCATCAAGGTTGCGGGCACCGGCGAGAAGCGCATCGAGTGCCTGCGCCTGGCCGATATCTTCCGTGCGCGTGTCGTCGATTCGACAACCGAGAGCTTCGTCTTCGAGATGACCGGTTCGACCGAGAAGCTGAATGCTTTCGTCGCACTGATGGAGCCGTTGGGGCTCGTCGACGTGTCCCGCACCGGCGTCGTCGCCATCGCCCGCGGCGCCAAGAGGATCTGAGGAGGGAAAGATGCGCGTTTATTACGATCGCGATGCCGATGTAAATCTCATCAAGAGCAAGAAGGTTCTGGTCGTCGGCTATGGCAGCCAGGGCCATGCGCACGCGATGAACCTGCGCGACAGCGGCGTCAAGGACGTGCGTGTGGCGCTCCGTCCGGGCTCGGCCACGGCGAAGAAGGCCGAGGCCGCGAAGTTCCAAGTGGTGGCGCCGGGCGAAGGCGCGAAATGGGCCGACGTCGTCATGATCCTCACGCCCGACGAACTGCAGGCGGCGCTCTATCGCGACGATCTCCGGCCCAACATGCGGCCCGACACGGCCTTGGCCTTTGCGCACGGCTTCAACATCCATTTCAAGCTCGTGGAGCCGCGTCCCGACATGGACGTGTTCATGATCGCGCCCAAGGGGCCGGGTCATACCGTGCGCTCGGAATATGTGCGTGGCGCGGGCGTGCCGTGCCTCATCGCGGTCGAGCAGAATCCATCGCAGAACGCCGTCGAGCTCGCGCTGTCCTATGGCTGCGCGCTTGGCGCGGGCCGCGCCGGCATCATCGAGACGACGTTCCGCGAGGAATGCGAGACCGATCTTTTCGGCGAGCAGTGCGTGCTCTGCGGCGGACTCTCGGCGCTCATCATGGCGGGCTATGAGACGCTCGTGAATGCGGGCTACGCGCCCGAGATGGCGTATTTCGAATGCCTGCACGAGGTGAAGCTCATCGTCGATCTCATCTACGAGGGCGGCATCGCCAACATGCGCTACTCGGTCTCGAACACGGCTGAGTACGGCGACTATACGCGCGGGCCCCGCATCATCGACGAGCATGTGCGGGCCGAGATGAAGCGCGTGCTCGACGAGATTCAGCAAGGCCGCTTCGCACGCGACTGGGTGCTCGAGAACGCGGCCGGGCAGGCGAGCTTCAAGGCGATGCGCCGCCGCGCCGCCGAGCAGGATATCGAGAAGGTCGGCGAGAAGCTCCGCGCCATGATGCCGTGGATCGGCCAGAACCGCCTCGTCGATAAGTCCCGGAACTAGCACGCGCGCAAGCTGTTGCCGAGGGTGCGGGCTGCTTGCTAGCGGCAAGCGCGCGTCCGCGCTATCTTTGAGCAATTCCTGAGTTCATGCCCGAGGAGCCATGTTCGACCGCCGCCCCAATTTCTTCCGCGCCGACGATGAGCGCGGGGCCGCGCGTCAGGTCGACGCCACGGTGAAATGGTTCAACTCGGCGAAAGGATTCGGCTTCGTCGCCTTGGATGACGGCTCGCCCGACGCGTTCCTGCCGATGGCGGCCGTACGCCGTGCCGGCTACGACGACGTGCGCGAGGGTGCCGCGATCCGGTGCGAGATCGGCGCGGGCGCCAAGGGGCCGCTCGTCGTGACCGTGCTCGAAATCGACAATAGCGCCGCGCCGGCGCGCCCCGCGACGCGCCCGGTACGAAGTGTCGCTGGCTCAGGCACACGGCCGGCAGCGCAGACGCTCGAAGGCGCCGTCAAATGGTTCGAGGCGGAGCGCGGCTTCGGTTTCATCGCGCCCGACGGCGGCGGCAAGGACATCTTCGTCCACGTCACGACGCTGCGCCGCAGCGGCGTCGAGGCGCTGGGTCCGGGTCAACGCGTGCGCGTCGGCGTGATCGGCGGCCGCAAAGGGCTCGAGGCGGACCGCGTCACTTTGATCTGAGCGGCGGGGGCTGGAGAACGGACGCGGGCCGGAGGCCCGCGCGAGAAACTGGGCCTGAGGGGGCACGGGATGGAGCTGGAGCAGACACTCAAGACCTATCGTCTCTTCGCCGGACCCTATGATCTTGTGTTCGGGCCGGTGTTTCACCCCGGGCGCAAGGATGCGGTGCGTATCGCCAACGATTCCCCTGGCCAGCGCATCCTCGAAGTGGGCGTCGGCACGGGTTTGTCGCTGCCGTTCTTCCGCGCTGATGCCGAAGTGACCGGCATTGACGTTTCGGCCGAAATGCTGGCGAGGGCGCGCAAGCGCGTCGCGCGCCAGGATCTGAGGCAGGTGAAGGCGCTTGTCGAGATGGATGCCGAAAACCTGTCCTTCGCCGACAACAGCTTTGATGCGGTGCTGGCGCTTTATGTCGCCTCGGTCGTTCCCGATCCTGCGCGCTTTGCCGCGGAAATGCGCCGCGTGTGCCGTCCGCGCGGCACGATCGTCATCGTCAACCACTTCATGAGCGACGGCTTCGTCATGCGCCACGTCGAGGAGTGGCTCGCGCCGCTGGCAGGCAAGATCGGCTTTCATGCCGATTTCTCGCTCGAGAAGTTCCTCGCCTCGGGCAAGCTCGCGGTGCGCGAAATCCGGCCGAGCAACCTCTTCGGCTACTGGAAACTGCTGCGCTGCGTCAACGACAAGCCCGCCTAAAGCAGATCAAGATCGAAGCCTGTCACCGTTGCGCCGCCGCGGATCGCCGGCAGGAGCGCGGGCCCTTGCGGCAGGAAATGCTCGGCGAAGAAGCGCGATGTGGCGATCTTGGCGTGAAGGAATTGCCGATCGCCGCGGCCTTCTTCGATACGGCGCAAGGCGGCAAGCGCGCTCTTCGCCATGAGCCAGCCGCCGCTGACGATGCCCATGAGCCGCAGATAGGGAACGGACCCCGCCAAGGCCTGCGCCGCGTCGGTCTCGTGCGTTGCGAGGAGCGCTGCAGTCGCCTGTTCGAGAGCGTCGATGCCGGCGGCGAGCGGTGCCCCGAGAGCGCTCGTACCCGCGGCCGCCGCGACGAGTTCCTCGACCGTCGCGCGCATGTCGGCGACGAGTTCGCGGGCGGCCGCGCCGCGGTCGCGCACGAGCTTGCGGCCGACGAGGTCGTTTGCCTGGATGCCGTTGGTGCCCTCGTAGATGAGGGCGATGCGCGCGTCGCGGAAATGCTGCGCGGCGCCGGTCTCCTCGATGAAGCCCATGCCGCCATGGACCTGGATGTTGGTGGACGCGGCTTCGAGGCCGAGATCGCTGCTCCACGCCTTGACCACCGGGATGAGAAGATCAACGCGCCGCTGCGCCGCGGCGCGCGCTGCCTCGTCCGGAGCGGTGTGCGCGCGGTCGGTCTCGCCCGCGGCGTAGTAGGCCAAGGCGCGCGAGGCCTCGCTCGCGGCGCGCAGCCACAGGAGCATGCGCTTCACGTCGGCATGCTCGAGGATGGGCGTCGCGGCGCTGCTTTCGGACGCGCCCGCCGGGCGGCCCTGCACGCGCGTCCGGGCATAGGCGCGCGCTTGCTGATAGGCGCGCTCGGCGATCGCAATGCCCTGCAGGCCAACATCGAGGCGCGCGCGGTTCATCATCGTGAACATCGCGTGCAGGCCGCGATTTGGCTCGCCGACGAGCCAGCCGATCGCGCCCTCGTTGTCGCCATAGGCCATGACGCAGGTCGGACTCGCGTGAATGCCGAGCTTGTGCTCGAGGCTGACGCAGCGCAAATCGTTGCGCGCACCGAGCTTGCCATCGGGCCCGACCAGGAACTTCGGCACTAGGAACATCGAGATGCCGCGCGTGCCGGGCGGCGCGTCAGGAAGCCGTGCCAGCACGAGATGGACGATGTTGGGTGTCCAGTCGTGCTCGCCGTAAGTGATAAAGATCTTCTGGCCCTTGATGCGGAAGCGATCGCCGTCCGGAACAGCGCGCGTCCGCAAGGCGCCGAGATCGGAGCCTGCCTGCGGCTCGGTGAGGCCCATGGCGCAGGTCCATTCGCCGCTCGCGAGTTGCGGCAGATAGAGCCGCTTCTGCTCGGCCGTGCCGAAATTCTCGAGCACCGCCGCGCCGCTGATCGTCAAGGTCGGGCAGAGCGCGAACGCCACATTGGCGCTCGACCACATCTCGGCGACAGCGGTCGCGATCGAATGGGGCAGGTTCTGTCCGCCAAGCTCCTCCGAGAAGCTGATCGCGTTCCAGCCGCCCCGGACGAACTGCGCGTAAGCCTCGGGAAAGCCCTTGGGCGTGCGCACGACGCCATTCTCGATGACGCAGCCGGCGACATCGCCGGGATGGTTCAGCGGGGCCAGCACCTCGCCCGCGAGCTTGCCCGCGCCCTCGAGCACGGCATCGATAAGGTCGGGGGCGATGCCGTCGAGCCCGGCGATCTCGTCGAGCGCGAAGCGCATCTCTGCGAGCGGCGCGGCATACTCGCTCATGGGGCGATGACCTTGCCCGGGTTCATGATCCCGTCGGGGTCGAGCGCATGCTTGATGCGCCGCATCAGGTCGAGCGCGGGTGCGGGCTTGTAGTGTGCAAGCTCGTCGCGCTTCAGGCGGCCGATCCCGTGCTCGGCGCTGATCGATCCCGCATAAGACGTGGCGATGTCGTGCACGATGCGATTGAGCGCTTCCGTCTCGGCGATGAAGGCCGCGGGCGCGGACGAGACCGGCTGCGCCAGATTGAAGTGGATGTTGCCGTCGCCGACGTGCCCGAACGGAATCGCGCGGGTGCCGGGCGCGTGCGCGGCGACCGCACGCGACGCCTCGATGATGAAGTCCGCGACCTTGCTCACCGGCACCGAGACGTCGTGCTTGATGCCGGCGCCGATCTGCTTCTGCGCTTCGACCATGCCTTCGCGGATGCGCCAGAGCGCCGTCGCCTGGGCCTGGCTCTCGGCGATCGTGCCGTCCTCGACGAGGCCCGCATCGAGCGCGGACGCGAGGAGATTGTCGAGCGCCTGGCGCAAGCCCCGGCCTTCCTGGCTCGAGGACAGCTCTATCAGCACGTACCACGTATGCGGATGCGCCAGCGGATCGGCGACGCCCGGGATATGCGCCATCGCGATCTCGAGGCCGATGCGCGGGACGAGCTCGAAGGCCGTGAGCTGATCGCCGGTCGCGGCGCGCGCCTTGGCGAAGAGCGTCATCGCATCCTCGACGCGCGCGAGGCCCAAAAACGCCGTCTCGATCTCGTGCGGCCGCGGAAAGAGCTTCAAGGTCGCCGCGGTGATGATGCCGAGCGTGCCTTCGCCGCCGATGAAGAGCTGCTTCAGGTCATAGCCGGTGTTGTCCTTGCGCAGGCCGTTGAGGCCGTCCCACACCGTGCCGTCCGCCAGCACGACCTCGAGGCCGAGCGTCAGCTCGCGCGTGTTGCCATAGCGCAGCACGGCGATGCCGCCCGCGTTCGTCGAGAGATTGCCGCCGATCTGGCACGTGCCTTCGGCGCCGAGGCTCAGCGGAAAAAGTCGATCGGCGGCGGCGGCGGCGCGCTGCACCTCGGCGAGGATGACGCCCGCCTCGACGGTGATCGTGAAATTGATGGCATCGAGCGCCCGCATGCGGTTCATGCGCCCGAGGCCCAAGACGATACCGCGTCCGTCCTCGTCCGGCACAGCGCCGCCGCAGAGCCCGGTATTGCCGCCCTGCGGGTAGATCGGGAGGCCGGCGGCGGCGCACAGTCGCACGACGGCCGCGACCTCTGCGGTCGAACGCGGCCGTACGACGAGATGTGCCGCGCCGCGATAGAGCCCGCGCTCCTCGCGCAAGTAGGGCGCCATGTCGGCGGCATTGGCGATGAAGCCCTGCGGCCCGACCGCGTCCTTGATGCGGTCGAGCGTCTCGTCGAGACGGCTTGCGGCGAGCGCGGTCACGCGAATCCTCTAACGCGCGCCGCCCTCGCCCGCAAGCGCCGGGCGCGGCGCCGCCGCCCGGCGCAGCCGGTCGTTGATGGCAAGGCCGAGTCCGATCTCCGGGATAGGCATCACCGCGATCGCGCGATAGTCCGCGCGATCGAGCGCGCGTAATGCTGCGAAGAGATTGGCCGCTGCCTCGGTGACGTCGCCTGTCGCACTGAGCTGGATCATGCGCGCCGCGCCCGGCGGGACATTGCCCCCGAAAGCAATGAGCGCCTCGTCCGCGGCGACGCTCGTCGCCGCGAGCCGCAGCGGCAGGGATGGCGCGTAGTGGCTTCCGAGCATGCCGGGCGAGCGCAGCACGCCGGCCGTGTCGCGGCCGCGCGCGATCGGGCCGATCAGCGCCTCGATCGCCTCGAGCGCGAGTCCCCCGGGACGCAGCAGACGCGCCTCGCCGCCAGCGAGTTCGAGCACGGTCGATTCGAGTCCGATCCGGCATGGGCCGCCATCGAGGATGGCGGCGATGCGGCCGTCGAGCTCGGCTGCGACGTGGTCGGCCGTGGTGGGGCTGACGCGGCCGGAGCGGTTGGCGCTCGGCGCGGCGATCGGCGTCCCAGCAGCGCGGATGAGGTGCCGCGCCGTTTCTTGCGCGGGCACGCGCAGCGCCACCGTGTCGAGCCCTGCGCAGGCGAGCAGCGATACGGGGCAGTCTGCGCGCCGCCGTAGCACAAGACTGAGCGGCCCCGGCCAGAAGCGCGCCGCAAGAGTCGCCGCGCGATCGTCGAAATGGGCGAGCGCTGCGGCCGCTTCGGCGTCGGCCACGTGAACGATGAGCGGGTTGATGCGCGGTCGGTCTTTCGCCGCGAAGATGGCGGCGACGGCGCGGTCGTTCGTGGCGTCGCCGCCCAGCCCATAGACGGTTTCGGTCGGAAACGCCACGAGCTCGCCCGCGCGGATGAGCCGCGCGGCCTCGTCGAGTTCGTGGGGTCCCAAGCGAAGTGTCACGCGCGCGAAGCTAGCGTGAGGCTGCACAAAATTCGATCCGTCCATGAATTGTCGCGCAGTGCCATTGGTGCTTCGGTTATACTCATTGGCGAATCGAGTAGCGCGTTCGCGCGCCTTGGGGGCCTCACCATGTCGGCCAACATCATTACCATCGCACAGCAGAAAGGCGGTGCCGGCAAGACCACGCTCGCCGCGCATTTGGCGCTTGCGTGGCTCGCGACAGGCCATCGCGTGTCGGTCGTCGATATCGATCCCCAGGCCAGTCTCTCGTCGTGGTTCCGTCTCCGGCGCGAGCGGCGCCGCGCGAACGGGCCCGACATCGAGGTGGCCGCCATCACCGGCTGGCGCGTTGCCGCCGAGGTCGAACGCCAGGCGCGAACCCACGACGTGGTGTTGATCGACAGCCCGCCGCACGCCGCGACCGAAGCGCGAATCGCCGTGCGCAGTGCGAGCCTCGTGCTCGTCCCGGTGCAGCCCTCGCCGATGGATTTGTGGGCGACGCGCGCGACGCTCGAATTGGCGCGCAGCGAGCGCGTGCCGGCGCTCCTCGTTTTGAACCGCGTGCCGCCGCGCGCCAACCTCACGGACGCGATGCTGGCGGAGTTCCTCGCGCTCGGCGTGCCGATCGCGAAGAGCCAGATCGGCAACCGGGTGGCGCTCGCGGCGGCGCTTGCCGAAGGGCGCGGCATCCTCGAAAGCGCGCCGCAGAACCGAGGCGCCGAGGAGATCGCGGCGCTTGCCGAGGAAATTCTCGGATTTGCGGGCGCCGCGCTGCAGGTGGCCTGAGCCGCCCGCTCACCCGCCTTTGCGGATCTCCGCCACGAGCCTGCGCAGTGCGTCGGCATCAGGCACGCCCTGCAGAAGGTGGCTGCCGACGACGAAGGCCGGAGTGCCGTCAATGTTGAGCGACTCGGCAAGGGCGTAATTCGCCTTGATGATGCGGTCGATCTCGGGCGCATCGATCATGCCGTCGAGCGTCTTCATGTCGATGCCGCTCGCGGCGGCGGTGCGCCGCACCACGTCCTCGTCGATCGTGCCGCGAACCGCCATCATGGCGCGGTGGAACTCATCATATTTGCCTTGCGCGCGCGCCGCGAGCGCCACGTGCGTGGCATAGACCGAGGCTCGTCCCAGAATCGGAAACTCCTTGTAGACGAACCGGATGCCGCGATCATCCTTGAGCAGCGCCTCGAGCGAGGGCTCGACCTCCTTGCAGTAGGGGCAGCGATAGTCGAAGAACTCGACGATCGTCACGTCCCCGTTGGGATTGCCGCCGACGGGAGAGGCGGGATCGGCGACGAGCTGGTCGTGCCGGGCGGCGATCACCTTGCTCACGTTCGCCGCCGCCTCGGCATCGCTCTTTGCTTGCGCCGCCTTGAGTGCGTCGATCACGATCTCGGGATGCTCGGCGATCGTGTTGCGGATCAACTGCTCGACCGCGTCCTTCTGCTCGGGTGTGAGCGGGTCGGCGGCGACGGGAAGCGCCATGGCGCATGTTGCGAGCGCGATGGTGGCGAGGAAACGCAGCCGCATGGAAAGTCGCGCGTTAATCAATTGTTGCGCTCGCGCTCGCGGGTCGCATCGTCGGCGAGGTCTTGGGCGCGTTGACGCTGCGCGCCCGGCGGCAGGAGCCTGATGGCGCGCGCCGCCTGTTGCCGCGCGCCCCTCCAGTCGCCGTTGGCCATGCTCTGCTCGGCGAGCGAGAGCGACATCATGCCCATATTGCCCGTTCGCCCATAGGCGATGGCGAGGAAGCGCCACAGATCGGGATTGTCGCTCTCGATATGTGATGCCTCATTAAGCTGGACCATGGCGGGGCCAAGGAGCTTCGCATCCTCGCATTCGAGTTCCACCTGGGCCGCCTCGATCTTGAGGAGCGCGCTGTCGGGCGCGAGCGCCACCGCCTGCTGATAGGGCGCCACCGCGTCGGCCACATGCCCGTTCTCGAACAGCATCTGGCCCTTCAGCTCCTGGAAGTAGGGATTGCGCGGCTCGGCGGCGATCAGTCCGTCGATGAGCGCCAGCGCCTGCTTCAACTCGGGCACGCGGTAATAGGCGATGGCGCGCGCATAGCGCGCGGGGATCGACTGGTCGTCGGCCTTGTAACGCGCCAGCACCTGCGCGGGCGCGTTCATGAAGGCGTCGAGCTTCGCCTTCATGATCTTATGCATCTCGATCCATTCGGGCGGGTCCTTGGCATCGGACCATTGCGAATGCGCGACATGGTCGCGCACATAGTTGACGCGATCCTGGGTCAGCGGATGGTCGCGCAGATAGGGATCCTCCTTGAGGCCCGCGAGCATCTCGTCCTGCTGCAGCATCTCGAAGAATTGCAGGAGGCCGCGCGCCGATTGGTGCGAGCGATCGAGGAAGCTGAGCGCAGCGTGGTCGGCCGAGGCTTCTTGGCCGACCGAGAACGCCATGAAATTGCGCTCGCCCATTTCGGCGCCGCCGAGCACGCCGGCCGCCGCCGCATCCGAATTATGCCCGGCGACACCGGCGGCAAGGCCCGCGGCCATGGCGATGATGCTGGCGATCATCGCCTTGGTCATCGCGCGGTCGCTGCGCACGAGGTGCCCGCCGGCGATATGGCCCGTTTCGTGCGCCATGATGCCGACGACCTGGTTCGGCGACTGGCTGCGCAGGAGCAGGCCGGTGTTGAGGAACAGGTTCTGCCCGCCGGCGACGAAAGAATTGATCTCCGGATCCTGGACGATGTAGATGTGGGTGGCCTGCGGGTCGAGGCTTGCCGCGCGCAAAATCGGCGTCCACCAGGTGCGGATGATGCCTTCGATCTCGGCGTCGCGAATGATCTGCGGCTGATCCGACGAGTTGCTATCCTGCGCGAAGGCCATCGGCATAAAGCCGGCGCGCGCCGCCAATACGATCGAGAAAGCCGTGATAATTGTGCGAAACCGCACGCCAATCTGCTCCTTGCCGCAGCGAATCTTCGAACATTGGGGCGGGAGTCGTCAACCGCCCATTCGCTTTCCGGCGCGCATTTGCCGATGGCGCTGAAGCTCGCGCGGCGCGCGGCGATCGCGCCTTTCATCGTCATGGACGTGTTGCGCGCCGCGAACGAGCGCGCGGCCGCCGGCGCCGACGTGCTCCATCTCGAGATCGGCCAACCCGGGACGGCGGCGCCCGCGCCCGTGCGCGAAGCGGCTCGCCGCGCCCTCGAGGAGGATGTGCTCGGATATACCGAGACGCTCGGTCTGCCGCCGCTGCGCGAGGCGATTGCGCGGCATTATCGCGACAGCTACGGCGCCGCCGTCGATCCGGCGCGGGTCGTCGTCACGACCGGCTCGTCGGCGGCCTTCATCCTGGCGTTCCTCGCGGCCTTCGAGCCCGGCGACCGTGTCGCGCTCGCCGCGCCCGGCTATCCCGCCTATCGCAACATCCTGACCGCACTCGACCTCGTGCCGGTCGAGCTCGCCACGGGCCCGGCCGAGCGCTTTCAGCCGACGGTCGAGCTGCTGCAGCGCGAGCGCGACCTCGCCGGTCTCGTCGTCGCGAGCCCGGCCAATCCCACCGGCACGATGATCGACGAGCCGACACTCGCGGCGATTGCGCGCTACTGCGCCGGCGCCGGGATCCGCCTCGTCTCGGACGAGATCTATCACGGCATCACTTATGGCGCGCGCGCGGCGACGGCGCTCGGCATGAGCGATAGCGCCATCGTCATCAACAGCTTCTCCAAATATTTCTCGATGACCGGCTGGCGCATCGGCTGGATGGTGGCGCCGCCCGACATGGTGCGCGCGATCGAGTGCCTGGCGCAGAATCTTTTCATCTCGCCGCCGTCGCTATCGCAGCACGCGGCGCTCGCCGCGTTCTCGTGTCACGAAGAGCTTCGCTCCTATGTCGCGCGCTATGCCGAGAACCGCGCGCTCCTGCTCGAGGAATTGCCCAAGGCAGGACTGGACCGTTTCGCCCCCGCCGATGGCGCCTTCTATCTCTATGCCGACATCGCGCATCTGACCAACGACAGCAGCGAATTCTGTCGCCGCATGCTGCGCGAGATCGGTGTGGCCGCCACCCCCGGCATCGACTTCGACCCGGCGCGCGGCCACCAGACGCTGCGGCTTTGCTTCGCTGGCGATGCACCGACCATCGCCGAGGCGGCGCGCCGCCTCACGGGCTGGCGGCGTTAGCGGCGCCTAGCGCCGCCACCAGCCGCGGCGCGGGTTAGGCGGCTTGCCGCTCACCTCGCGTGGCGGCGAGACGTTGTAGGCAGCGGCGCGCTGCGAATTCTCGGCCGGGTTCTCTGCCTCCGGCGCCTCGTCGCCGTCGGCGACCGGGACGCTGCCGGGATCGAGCCCGGTCGCAGACGGCGGCGCGGGCGGCGCGGCAAACGCTTCCGCGACGGCATCGGCCGCCTGGTCGTGCTGCCGTTCCGGCGGGATCAGCTCGATCGTTTCCGTCTCGGGCCGCTCGTGCCCTTGCTCGAACGGCTCTGGTTCAGTGTAGTCGCGCTCCGGGCGCGCATTCAGCGCGGCGGCCTCGTCCTGGCGCGGCTGCCCATCGCGGCGGCGGCGGCGTCCGCCACGCCGGCCGCGACGCCGGTGGCGGCGCTCGGCATCCGCAGCCTCGCCGGCGGGTACGTCGCCGCGCGCCTCCTCGTGCGGCGAAGCAGCTTCGTCCTGCCCGTCGGCAAACACCGCGTCGTTGGGCTCGGCGCCTTCCTCGGCCGGCGCGGGCCGGCGCTCGGACGGACGCGGCGGCTCGGCGTGGCGGCGATCGTCGTGGCGGCCGCGCCGGCGGCGGCGCCGGCTCCTGCCTTCGCGAGCCTCGCGCCCGCCCTCGCGGCTTTCGCGCGGCTCCGGCGTCTCATGCTCCTCCGACGTCTCGCCCTCGGCGAGCAGATCGACCGGCAGCCCCTGCGGCCGCGCCGGCGGAGGCATGAAAGCGTCCTCTTCCCCGGGGCCGACCTCGTCCTCATCCTCCTCCGGCTCGGGCGCCGGCGGCAGGGCGGTGGGCAGTGCCGCGAGCTCGGCCGGCGTCAAAGCGCGCACGCGCTCGAGGCGGAAGGCGGGCGGCACGAGCGTCTCGTCGCTGCTGAAGCTCACATGGATGCCGAAGCGCGCCTCGATCTGCTGCAGGGCCGCACGCTTCTGGTTCAGCACGTAGAGCGCGACCTTGGGGGGCACGCTCACCGCGATCTCCGCGGAGCGGCGGCGCATGCCTTCCTCCTCAATCGCGCGCAACACATGGAGGGCTGTCGATTCGATCGAGCGGATGTGGCCGGTACCGTTGCAGTAGGGGCATGGCATGGTCGATGCCTCGACGAGCGAGGGGCGCAGCCGCTGGCGCGAGAGCTCGAGCAGTCCGAACGGGGTGATGCGGCCCAACTGGATGCGCGCGCGGTCGTGCCGCATCGCCTCCTTGAGCCGGCGCTCGACCTGGCCGCGGTTGCGGTGCTCCTCCATGTCGATGAAGTCGATGACGATGAGGCCGGCGAGATCGCGCAGGCGCAGCTGGCGCGCGATTTCCTCGGCCGCTTCGACATTGGTCTTGAGCGCCGTCTCCTCGATGTTGCGCTCGCGCGTCGAGCGGCCCGAATTGACGTCGATGGCGACGAGCGCCTCGGTCGGGTTGATGACGATGTAGCCGCCCGAGGGAAGCTGCACGACCGGCGAATGGATCGCGTCGATCTGCTGCTCGATCTGGTAGCGGTGAAGAAGGGGCACGCCGATGTCGCGGTAGAGCTTCACGCGCTTGGCGTGGCTCGGCATCAGCATCTTCATGAAGGTCTTGGCGGTCTTGTAGCCTTCCTCGCCGTCGATCACGACCTCGTCGATGTCGCGTGCATAAAGATCGCGGATCGACCGCTTTATAAGATTGCCTTCCTCATAAATGAGTGCGGGCGCGGTCGATTTGAGCGTCAGCTCGCGGATCTCGTCCCAAAGCCGCAGCAAATACTCGAAGTCGCGCTTGATCTCGGCGCGGGAGCGCTCGCTGCCGG
>Ga0335078_10000528_pt1 | contig 58964 bp, 43 predicted proteins | sample Lox_Sample_32_FD_206711 | JGI IMG/M metagenome (GOLD analysis project Ga0335078, IMG submission 206711) | Soil microbial communities from Loxahatchee National Wildlife Refuge, Florida, United States - Lox_Sample_3.2 | ecosystem: Environmental > Terrestrial > Soil > Wetlands | place: USA... | reverse complement strand
GACGGTGGTTGACGAAGGCCCGTAACTCTATGAAAACATGGTAGCGCTAACGGGAATCGAACCCGTATTTAAGCCTTGAGAGGGCTCCGTCCTAACCGTTAGACGATAGCGCCGCGCGGCAGAATTTCATCTTAGCAGAATCCGTTCCGATCGCATACGCTCAGTGGCTCAACAGAATTATCCAATGCAAGATGAGCATGAAACTGGGTTGTGGATTGGACTGGTCATTTCCACCGGCCCGACTACAGCTTCTTATCGAAAACCAAACCCAAAGAAAGGACATCGGCCGCTGCGCGGCCTCACCCTCTCCCTACCGCAGTCGGACAGAACCGATTTCATGCTCATCCTTCGATTGGAAAATGCTCAACGGGCTCAACGTGCCCCATGCTCGCCGGTCTGGACGGCCATCGCCCGGCACCGGTCTCCACGCCGGCGGCCCGTCCTCGGTCGATCCCGCGGGATAATGGAAGAGCCATGCGGCGGCTCTCCCTGCTCTTCCTATTGTCCGGCCTTCTTGCCGCCGAGGGTCACTGGATCAAGTTCAGTTCAGGACCGTTCGAGGTATTGACCGATGCCGGCCAGAGCGGGCGTCCAACTCTGGTGCGCTTCGAAGAGTTCCGCCACGCGCTGGGCGCCGTGGTGGGGGAAACCGATCTGCAGACACCGCAGCCGGTGCGCATTCTGCTATTCAAGACCGCCGGCGCCTGGGCGACGAATGAATCCATCCTCCAGGGCCGCGACCGCTACGCCATCGTACTCGAGGATAAAGCCAGCATTTCGCCGGCGGTGTGGAGCGACCTGACTCGCCTGTTTCTCGCCACCAATACCGCGCAGATGCCGCCGGCTTTCGAAAAGGGCCTGATCGAGTTCTTCTCTACGTTCGAGGTCAAGGGCATCCGGATCACGGTCGGCACGCCGCCGCCGCAGCCGGATCTCGATTGGGCGCGCATCCACCTGTTGGTCATCGACCCGGAATACTATGGCCGGCTCAAAGTGCTGCTCTACAACCTGCGCAAGGGTGTGGACGAGGATCCGGCTTATCACAACGCTTACGGCAAATCCGGCGCGGAAATCGAGGCCGCCGTCGAGCGGCATTTCCAGGCAGGCAATTTCCAGCCCGGTACGATCTCCAGTCTGCCGATGGCGCCGAAGGATTTCGTCGAACGGCCGGTCGCCGACTCCGACGCCCGCCTGGCACGCGCCGACCTTCTGGCGGGCGATCGATCGGCCGCTGAGTATGAGACCCTGCTGCGCGCCCACGTGAGAATCGCGGAGTCCGAGGAAGGCCTTGGGTTGCTGGCGCTGCGCGATCATCATCAAGAGGAGGCCCTGCGCCATTTTTCGGCCGCGATGAATGCGGGCTGCACCAACGCGCGCTGCTACATCGAGTATGCGAAAATCGAGCCAAACAACGCCAAAGCAGCACAGGCACTGCTGCGGGCCGCCGGAATGAACCCCAAGCTCGACGAGCCGTTCGCTCTCTTGGCCGCGCGTGACACGGATCCCGCCAAACGCACGGCGCACTGGAAGGCCGCGGCGGAACGCAATCCGCGCAATCCCACGTATTGGAAGGCGCTGGCGGAGTGCTACCTGGCCGACCACAACTACACGGAGGCGGCTAAGGCCTGGACGGCCGGCGAGCAGGCCGCCACCGATCCCGCCGAGCGTGAGCGGATGCGCAAGGCGCGTTTTGCGATCGAGCAGCAGCGCGGCGATTACGAGGCCGCTGAAAGGGAGCGCCAAGCCGATGAAGACGCCCGCGCGCTTGCTCAACTGAAGCACCAGGCGCTTGCCGATGTGCGCGCGCTCGAAGCCAAGTACAACAACGGCTCCGCGCAGCCCGCCGCCGACGTGGTGCCGTGGTGGAATGGCCCCAAGCCGGGCGGCAAAGTCCACGGCACGTTGAAGCTGGTGGAGTGCTTCGGATCCCAGGCGCGCGTGAGCGTCGAGAGTGACGGCCATAAAACGGTCAAGCTTCTGGTGACCGATTCCGCCAAGGTGGCGATCCTGGGCGCCGGCGGACAGACGCTGGGCTGCGGCCGGCAGACGCCACGCCTGGTGTCGATCGAGTATTTTCCGAAACCCAATGGCCGGCTGGGCACCGCGGGCGAAGTGGCCACCATCGAGTTCCAGTGACCTATTCCGATGACGCGGCGCCCGCCCGCTGGCTGCTGCTGGGTGTGTTCCTTCTGTGTTCCGCGATCAACTACCTGGACCGCCAGTCGCTGGCCACGCTGGCGCCCCTGGTTCGGGCCGAATTCCACCTCTCGAATGCGGACTACGGGCTAATCCTGGCAGCGTTTTCGATCGTCTACGCCGGCAGCGCGCCGCTGGCCGGAATTCTGATCGACCGCAGCGGCCTGCGCCGCGTCATCACGGTGGCCGTGGGCCTTTGGTCCTGCGCAGGAATTGCCACCGGCTTGACTCACGGGTTCGCCGGGTTGTTGGCGTGCCGCGCGACGTTGGGCGCCGGCGAAGCTGCCGGCATTCCGGCGGCAGGCAAGGCGATCCGCCAATACCTTCGCCCCGCTGAGCGCGCTCTCGGCAACGCACTGAACCAAGCCGCGGTGAGTCTGGGAATGGTGCTGGCGCCGCCGCTAGCGACGTGGATCGCACTTCAGGCCGGCTGGCGCGCCGCCTTCGTCGCCACCGGCGCGCTGGGGCTGCTCTGGATCCCCATGTGGAACTGGGCGGCGTGCCGCGGCGGGCCTGCGCGGCCTGCGCAGGTTGCCGCCGGCGAGGCCGCTGAACTGGTACGCGACCGCCGCCTCTGGGCCTTCGTCATTGCCAACGCTCTCAGCATGATTGGCTACTCGCTCTGGACTAACTGGACTACGCTCTATCTTGTGGACGTGCATCATTTGACCGTCGCCCAGGCGGCCTGGTATGCCTGGATTCCGCCGGTGGCCGCCACGCTGGGCGGATTCGCCGGTGGCTGGCTGTCGCTGCGAATCATCAACCGCGGCGCGCCCCCGCTGCGGGGACGATTTCGTGTGTGCCTGTTGGCCAGCGTGCTTGCGCTGGTTACGGCCGCCGTGCCCGCCGCGCCCACCGCCGCCTGGGCCGCCGCCGGAATTTCGATCAGCATTTTCGCCGTGGCCGCTTTCAGCGTCAATATGTACACGCTGCCGCTCGATGCCTTCTCCGGAGCCCATGCAGCTTTCGCGGTCTCCTGCCTGGTTGCTTCCTATGGCGCGGTGCAGGCCGCCGTCTCGCCGGTCTTCGGCCGTCTCATCGATCTTTACGGGTACCCGCCCGTGACGGCTATCGCGGCGATCATGCCGCTGGCGGCTTCGGCAGTCCTGTGGGGCACGAGGTCCGTGCGGTGAGAGGGCCGCGCGCATGAACCAGCGGCTCAAGCGCTGGATCTTCTCGCTGCTCGGCAAAGATCCGGAAGCGGTGGTGGTGACATTCTCGACTGGCGACCCCGATCTGTGCCGCCGCATGGCGGAAGAGGTCAGCGCTTTGGTGCCCGGCCGGCGCCATTTTTTCGCGACCGAATCCAACTGGCCTGAGCTGCGGCACGAGCTGCGGCGCTACCGCATCGGGCTGGCTCCGGTGATGCTCACGCGCCAACCCAGCGCCTTGCGCCGCGCCGCGTACCGGATGGCGCCCGGCAGAATTCTGGCCTACAACTCGCGCCTGGAGCGCCACCATCTGCGTCCCACCCTGGCGTCATTTCTGTTTTGGCGCGGCGTGCCGCTGGACCGCATCTACCTGCGTCCCGGTTGGTGGCCCTGGCCTAAGCGCGAGCAGACCGTCACGCCCGAAGGAGACCGCGTATTCGACGGCCGGCCCTGTTCGCCCGGGCGTCGCCGCGTCGCCGTGCTGTCTCCCTATTCTCCCTACCCGCTCGCTCACGGTGGAGCGGTGCGCATATTCCATTTACTGCGCGAGGCTGCGCGTGAATTCGATGTCGAGCTGTTCGCCTTCACCGACAACGATGCGGAGACGCCGGCCGGTCTCGTGCTGGAATTCTGCGCGCGCGTCGTGCTGGTCGCCAAGCCGCGCTACCGTGAGCCCCGCTGGTCCACGCTGCTGCCACCCGAGGTCCACGAGTTTCGGTCGCCGGCGATGCGCCGCGCCATCGAGCGCGAACGGGCCGCTTTCGGTTTTGAAGCCCTGCAGGTCGAATACACCCAGCTCGCCCGTTATGGCGGCGACTCCCTGGTGGAGCACGATGTCACCTTCGATCTGTTTGCCCAGATCGCACGCCGCGAGCGGACTCTCGCCGCATGGTGGGATTGGTTCCGCTGGCGCCGCTTCGAGACCCGCGTCGTCCTCAGCGCGCGCCGCGTGGTGGTGATGTCGCCCAAGGATGCCGGGATGCTTGACCCCAAGGCGCCGGCCGTGGTGATCGAGAACGGCGTCGATCTGGAACGCTTCCAGCCGGCTCCGGAAAGGCCCGGCCAGCGTCTGTTGTTCATCGGGTCTTTCCGCCACTTCCCCAATGTCGCGGCTTACCGTTTCTTCACCGGGCGGGTGTGGCCGCTGCTGCGCGAGAAGTTCCCGCAAATGGAGCTGACCGTGGTGTGCGGGCCCGATCATCTCGTCTATTGGCGCGCCTTTGCCGAGACGCCGGAGCCTGCCGCCGACCCTCGCATCCAACTGCTGGGATTCGTCGACGACGTCCGCCCGCTCTACCGGGAGACCAATCTCGTCATAGTGCCCACGACAGTTTCCGCCGGCACCAACGTGAAAGTCCTCGAAGCCATGGCCATGCAGCGGGCCGTGGTCTCCACCACTTCCGGATGCGCCGGTCTGGGCTTGCTCGATCGCCACAGCGTCTGGATCGCCGATCCGCCGGAGGCCTTCGCCGCCGCCGTCGCCACTCTGATTGCCGACCCGGTGCGCCGGGCAGCGATCGCCGAAGCCGCCTTTTGGCACGCGAAACGCCACTTCGATTGGCAGGCGATTGGCGAAAAGCAGCGCGCCCTGCTGCGCGAGTTGCTGACTGGCGGGCAGGCAAGTAACGCGGCTCCGGCGCGCTGACACTGGCGCACATTCCGATCCGCAGTGAGGTGCCGCCGATTGCGCCGGCGTTGCGCCTTCCGGGTATGTCAACTCCAGTAGCTGCGGTCGAGACTGCGATATTGCACGGCTTCGGCGATGTGCTTGGCGGTCACGGTTTCGGATTCGGCGAGATCGGCGACGGTCCGCGCCACTTTGAGGATGCGATCATGTACGCGGGCGGAGAAGCTCATGCGGCGAACCGCCATTTCGAGCGTACGCTCGCCGGCGTCGTCGAGCGCGCACAATTTGCGTATCAGCGGGACGGGCATCTCGGAATTGTAGAAACCGCGCGCCCGCTGGAGGGCGCGTGCGCTTTCGACGCGGGCACGGATGCGGGCGGAGGGTTCGGCGGGAGCGCTTTCGCGCAGCTCCTTGAAGGGAACCGCCGGCACTTCGACATGGATATCGATGCGATCCAGCAGCGGCCCGGAGATCCTGCTGAGGTACCGCTGAATGATCGCCGGTGTGCAGCGGCACTCGCGCCCGCTATCGCCATAAAACCCGCACGGGCAAGGGTTCATCGCGGAGACCAGCATGAAATTGGACGGGAAGCAGACCGTCATCACGGAGCGGGCGATGGTGACCGACCCGTCTTCGATAGGCTGGCGCAGCATCTCGAGCACGTCGCGGGGGAACTCCGGGAACTCGTCGAGGAAGAGGACGCCGTTGTGCGCCAGGCTCACTTCTCCCGGCCGGGGCGTGCCGATTCCGCCGCCGATCAATCCCGCGTCGGAGATCGTGTGATGGGGCGCGCGGAAGGGGCGCTGATGGAGCAGGCCGCCGCCCGAGCCCAGCAGGCCGGCAATGCTGTGGACCTTGGTGGTCTCGATCGCCTCCTCGAAGGTGAGGGGCGGCAAAACGCCGGCGAGGCGCTTGGCGAGCATGGTCTTTCCCGAGCCGGGCGGCCCGATCATGAGGACGTTATGAGCACCAGCGGCGGCCACTTCCAGGGAACGCTTGGCCATGGTCTGGCCGCGCACATCGCCGAAGTCCGGCGCAGAGGGCGAATCGGTTACGCGGCCATTCAAGGCCGGCACCGCAGGCGTGAATTCCAGGGGACGCGACAACAAGGCCACGACCTCGGCGAGGTGGCGCATTCCATAGACGTTGACGCCCTCCACCACGGCCGCTTCGGCGGCGTTCTCAGCGGGAAGTATCAGGTTGGCAATGCCCTCTGCGCGGGCGCACGTTGCGATGGATAGGGCGCCACGAATCGGCCGGATGGCGCCATCGAGCGAGAGTTCGCCCGCCAGGATGTGCTGGTCCAGTCCCTTCACGACTCCCATCGCGCCGAGGATGCCGAGCGCCACCGGCAAATCGAACCCGCCGCCTTCCTTGCGCACGCTGGCCGGCGCGAGATTGATCGTGAGAGTCTTGTTGGGATATCCGAAGCCGGAGTTTATCAGCGCGGATTTGATGCGTTCGCGGCTTTCGCGCACGGCGACGTCGGGCATGCCGACCATGCGCGAATCGCGCGGCGAGCCATTGGCATACATGTCGACTTCGACGTCGATACGATGCGCGTCTATTCCGTAGACGGCCGCACTTTGCGTTTTGAAGAGCGCCATGGATGAGAATGCGGTTAAGAACTGAGTGCGTCGGGCGGCGGAGGTTTCTCAATAACCTGGCGCGGCAATGATGCTCCTGCCGGTCCGCGGGATGCAAAAAGTAAATCAGAGAAACAGGGCTGGAATTTCTTCCGTCCGCGTCAAGGGGTAAACTGGTTCAGGAGGTTTGCGTCGATGGAAGCAAAAGCGCCTGACCTGGACCTGCCGCGCCCCATCATGACCCAATCGTCCGGACAACTCACGGCGGGTATCGGATGGGCATTCATTTGCCGCGTGTTAGCGGCCGTTGCCGTCACCCTTGTGTGGTTGGCCCTGAGCACGCTCCCGGCGGCGGGCGCCGCGGGCAGCAATGATGCGACCACGCCGGCGATTACCGCGGTGCTGAATAATTACAGCTACATTTTGCCGGGTTCTCCGTATTACGGCATCGCACCCGGTAGCATATTCGTTATCTTCGGCACGGGCTTGGCAACGCCGGGCGCATCCGCCGACTTGCAGGACAGCACCAAGGGCCTGCCGCTGAAGCTGAATGGCGCCAGCGTTGCCGTGACTGTTTCCGGTCTCACGGTATACCCTGCGCTCTACTACGCGACCCCGACACAGATCGCCGCCGTGCTTCCTTCCACCACGCCGCTCGGAGCCGGCACCGTCACGGTGACTTACAACGGAGTCAGCAGCCCGCCGGCGACGACTCAAGTAGTTCAGAGCGCCCTGGGACTTGCCACCATGAGCGGCGACGGGACCGGCCTGGTGATGGCGACGGACGCGAACTACCATTTCATTTCGCCCATGAACTCGGCGGCGGGCGGACAAATCATCACCCTTTGGGGGACCGGCCTGGGTGCCAGTCCTGAGGACAGCGACACTACTTATACGTCGACTCCACACCAGGTTGCCGGTGTTCTCATAGCCATTATCTTCGGCAGTCAGCAAATGCCGGTGGTATGGGCTGGCAGGAGCGGCTATCCGGGACTGGACCAAATTAATGTCCAACTGCCGGTGCCCAACTATACGCCAGCGGTTTGCGGCGAGACAACCTGCACTCAGGCATCATGGGTCACGCTTCCGCTGGGCTGCGTCACGACGCTGAGCGAGGCGGCGGTCAACACCGGCGTGGGCAGCAATACCGTGGAGCTGCCGATCAGCATTGCCGGTGGGGCGTGCACCCAGCCACCGTTCGTTCTCCCTGCTGAGGTGGCGCAAGCGGTCAGCGGCCAGGCCACTGTAAACTTCGGGTCCCTGTCGTTATCGGAAGGCGCGCAACCGATGGCAGGCGGCTCCTTTTACAGCATATCGGGGGTTGCGTTGGCCGCTTTCGGAGGCAGCGGGACCGGTTCGACCGGAAGTTGCGTCATCGCTCCAACGGGTGCTGCGCCTGAGACCACCAACCTGAGCACGGGTGGTTACCTCGCTGTTAATGCGCCGGGAGGAAACCAAGCGCTCGCGACCGTCGATTATGCAAATTATGGTGGAGTGGTACCCGCATCGCTGATTCCCCCAGCCGGAGCAATGTTCACATTCGTCAACGAGGGCTCGCAGTACGCTACCATCGGCCAGTTTACTGCCGCCGTGACCTATCCCAATCCGCTCACCTGGACCAACCAGGATTCCATCGGAAAGATCAGCCGCGCGCAGGGCGTGCAGCTCACCTGGACCGGCGGCGACGCCGACGGAGTGGTGGCCATTCGCGGAAGCTCGTTTGCCGCTGCCGGATCGCAAACTCCGAGTGCGAGCTTTCTGTGCTCGGTGCCGGCGAGCGCCGGCCAGTTTACCGTTCCTGCCTCCATTCTGCAGTCCCTTCCAGCGGGCGCAGGCACTTTAACGGTCGAGAACCAGAGCGCTGCACAGCCGATATCGGCCAGCGGGCTGGGCCTTGGCTACGCATTCGCCGGCGCGGTGTTCACCATTAACACCGCATACAATTGAGCCGCAGCGGGCCGGTGATTTCGCGGAATAACGAAAACGCCGTCCACCTGTCTGCGCCATGAGTCGCGCGCACCCCGGCCCGAGCGCCGAGGCGCTGGACTTCGGCTACGCTCTCGTCGCCGCGACGTTCACCCTTATAACGCCGTCTGCCATTGACCCGGGCGGTCACTTGTTCTCGAACTTGATTCCCGACGACGCCTCGAAGCGGCGATAGTCGCGAAAGACGGTCTCATTGCGCACGATGAGTTTGCCTTGCCTGAGTTGCAGGACGGAGCGCAGCGGCAATAGGAAATCGTCGGATCCGATGCGCACCATTCCGTACTCCAGCGAGAAGGAAGGCGATTGCAGGGGGAAACTAGGCGGCAGCCCCTCTCCCTCGATGGTGAGGCGGCGCACCAGGCCGGTTTCATCGTCGACAAAGACGCGGCCTTTGTAGCCGGCGGGCTCTCCCGCCCGGTTGAAGGTGAGTGTGAAGTTCGATTTGGCCCGAGCCACGCCGATCTCGAAGACCTGGCAGACGACGCCCATCGCCATGGCCCGGCCGGCCCACTTGTAGGTTGCGCTGACGTCGGGATCGAACAGCCCCATCAGCATCGAACCGAACTCCCCTTTGGAATGGACGCCGCCTAGGTCGCCGGGCGTCGCCTCCGTTCTGGTGCCGTTGATCTCGATGACGCGGTAGCTTTCCCGGCCATCCTCGAAGGTCAATTCGTCGCGAAAGGAGTCGGACTCCTTCAATTGATCCGCCTTGGCAACGGGTCCGGTGAACCGGTGCGTCTCCTGGGTGCAGCGGAAATTGGGCAGGTGCGAAGAATATTCACGCGCATTCGTCGCCGCCTGTTCCCAAAGCCGCTTCTGTTCGTCTTTCGCCATCGCCAGGCCGCTCGAATCGATAGTGGCCGGCTCGATTTCGGGCAGCACCACCACGCCATCCTCCGCCGGGGCATCCGCGCGTCTGGATAGGGTCTTTTCCGGCGTGGCGGCTGCGGCTGGTTCGCGGCCTTCCCCCACAACACGAAACGGCGCGTTACGGGTAATCACGCTCTTGCCCTGCCGGATGGTCACGATAGCGTCATAGTCGCCGGCGGAGAGTTTGCTGCCATTCACATCAGCGAGGTAGGGAAAGGCGCGCGCCAGGCCGCCCATCATGGGCGCGGCGCTGATGCCCATCGTGTTCGCCTTGCCTTCCAGCGCGGGCTCCAGGAGCTTGGTCTTGAACTGCATCGGCATGCGGATTACCACGTGGCCCTCCCGGGCGATTTCGAGACTCATGTCCGGCTGGCTGCCGTGGATATCCGGGTAAAGGATGAGGTATAGCTGGAGCTTGAATTCCTCTCCGGCCTGGAAGACGGGATCGAGCATAGGAGAGAGGGCTTCGCCCTCGTAGGCGAGCACCTCGTCGGCCTCGAATTTGTCGGTGGATCGTTTGAACGGACGCACGAACAGCAGGTCGCTGGCCATTAGACCCGGCGCGCCCTGGCCGGCGCGCAGCGGCGTCTCGATGTGGCCCGAGGTTCCCGCCAGCAGGTCCTCCACCTTGGCATCAATCGTAAAGCGATCGCGGCCGGGAACGGAGAGTTCCCGCTCGAAAACGAGGTTGCCCTTTTGCCGCAGGCTGATGTCGCGCAGCGGGCCGCGGATTTCGAGCTCCTTTTGAGCGCTCCACACGGGAGCGCCTTTCGAGTTGCGTACAATCGCGATCACTCTGGCTCGGGCCAGATAGGTGCCGGCATTGTCATCCGTCTGGAATTTCAGAGCGCTCAGCGGCGATTCCACCAGGATGATGCCCCGCATCGGGCCGCTCGCGTCGTTGGCCTCGTAAGCGCGCTCGTTCATCTGTACGCCGGTGCCGACGCCGGACGGGCCACTCCCGACAACCGATTCAATGCCCGAGGTGCCGGCGCTTGCGGTTGAAGAAGTGCGAATGAAGCGCGCACGAACGGGAATGTGGCTCTGCGCAGCCGCTTGCGCCAGCGTCATGGAGGTGTCGGCAGGTTTTGCGGGAGCCGCGGGGACGTTAGTCTTGGGAGCCTCCGCCAACGCCGTCTGCGCGACAGCCATGAGGCTGGCTTCCAGATCGCCTGCCTGGCGCACCCAGGCGCCCCCGGTGTTCTTGGACAGCAGTTCCAATGGGGATGGGACCGCCTTTGCGCCCGGCTCGACGATATCGAGCACCATGACGCGCACCGAATCGGCCTGGCACAAGCCCACCAGGTGTTCGACGGTCCGCTCCATGTCGCTCGAAAGGGGAGGGCTGTTCAGCGCCGCGATGACGATTTTCACCCCGGGACGGAGCGCAGTGGCCTGCACCGCGGCGTCCAGCGATCTGAGAAAAGTGACCGGGTCGGTGGCGCGTGCCGCGATCGCCGCTTCGAGGAAGGCCTCCTCCATCTCCTTCTGGGTCATTTTTGGCTCGATGAGCCGCCCGTCCAGGCTACCCGAGCGCCGGAGCTCGATCGTTGCTTTTGTCGTCCCGAACCAACGGCGAGAGGCCGCAGCAGCGGCGCGCGCGCCTTGCCGGGCGGTTCCCGCGAAACCCGGACCGAACACGAACGTCAGGGAATAATCCCCAGACAGATGCACCACTGTATCCTGCGCGTGAAACGCGGTCACACCTGCAAGGGAAACCAAAAGCCCGATTCCGATGATGCGATGCAAAACTCTCATTTTGACAAACCTGCCTAATGCATTGTCTCTCAAGTCGCGCCCGATGTGTAGTTGGCAAAGGGGAGCAGAATTCTGCAATGCAAGATGAGCCTGAAACTGGGGCGGAGCCTGGAACGGTATCCCATGCGGAAGTCGACCGCGCCGACGAGCCTTGGAGCGGGCCGGCGACGCGGTTCATTGCCGGCTGCCGCGCGGCCCGCTCCATTCTCTTGCTCGCTGCTCACCCGCACGCCGAATTTCAGCGTCATGGTTCGATTGGAAAATGCTGAGCGCGCCTTCTGATAACCTGATCGCTTCATGCGTTTAAACGCCACCCTGCTGAGAAGCACTGTAGTAGCCGCGCTGGGCGGGCTGCTCTTTGGTTTTGACTCCGCGGTTATTGCCGGCGCTACCCACGCGCTCAGCGAGCTGTTCCGGCTGTCGCACTGGATGCTCGGCTTTACCGTGGCCGCGGCCCTGTGTGGAACCGTAGTCGGCTCGGTGTCGGCCGGCTACCCCGGCGACCGGCTGGGCCGCCGCGACGGCCTGCGGGTGATGGCGCTGCTGTACCTGGCCAGCGCGCTCGGCTGTGCATTCGCCTGGGACTGGTATTCACTGCTCATTTTCCGCTTCATCGGCGGTCTTGGCATTGGCGGTTCTTCCGTATTAGGGCCCATGTACATCGCCGAAGTTTCGCCCGCGAAATGGCGAGGACGCCTGGTAGGCTTTTTCCAGTTCAATGTGGTTTCCGGAATTCTGCTGGCCTACTTGTCCAACTACGTCCTCGGGCAGCTCAGACTGGGAGACGCGGAATGGCGCTGGAAGCTGGGCGTTTCCACCTTTCCGGCCTTGCTCTTCCTGGCGATGCTTTTGCGCATTCCGCGCAGCCCGCGCTGGTTGGCGCAGAAGCGCCGGGTGACGGAGGCGCGCCACACACTCGCCGCCATCGGCGCTGAGAAAGCCGACAGCGAGCTGGCGGAAATCGTCGCCTCACTCGAGGCCCAACAGGGGAATGACCGGGAGCGCCTGTTCAGCCGCACGTACCGCGTGCCAGTTCTCCTGGCGATTTCGCTCGCCATGTTCAACCAGCTTTCCGGCATCAACGCGATTCTCTATTATTTGAACGACATCTTCGCCAAGGCGGGCTTCAGCAAGGTCTCGGGCGACCTTCAGGCGGTAGCCATCGGCGCTACCAACCTGCTGTTCACCATGATTGCCATGTCGGTGATCGACCGCATCGGCCGAAAAGTGCTGCTGCTGGTGGGTGCGGCAGGCACGGCCGCTTGCCTGGGCGGCGTATCGTACATTTTCGCCAGCGCGCGCCATGAATCGCTGCTGGTGTGGCTGCTGGTGGGTTTCATCGGCTTTTTCGCCTTCTCGCAGGGCGCCGTGATCTGGGTGTATTTAAGCGAAATCTTCCCCAACCGGGTGCGCGCGCAGGGCCAGAGCCTGGGTAGTTTCACGCATTGGATGATGAACGCGTTGATCTCGTTTCTGTTCCCCGGGGTCGCGGCCGCCTCCGGCGCTCTGCCGTTTGCTTTCTTTGCCGTCATGATGGTGGTGCAATTTGGTGTCGTCCTCGTCTACTTTCCCGAGACGAAGGGCGCATCGCTCGAACAAATGCAGAAGCGCCTGGGAATCGCCTGAACTGATCGGGCAGCAGCGGGCGGCGGGCTGCCCGCCTGCGATACCATAGGCACTTGTCCCAACCCCTGCCACGGTTACGGCCTGATTTGGATTTTATGGCATCGCCGGCCGCGGACCACCCCGGGCTGCTGATTCGCGATGGGCGCCACTTCTCGGATGCTGTGCTGATTATTCCGCCCCTGCTGGTGGAATGTCTATCGTGCTTCGATGGCGAGAAAACGGACCTTGACCTGCGAGCCCTGCTGGTGCGGCTGATCAACGATCTCGAGGTGGGCGATATTGCCAAGAGCCTGGCCGACGCGCTGAGCGCAGCGGGTTTTCTGCAAGACGAGAATGCTGCGCGCATGGAACAGGAGCGGCGCCAACGATTCGCCGCCGAGCGGGTGCGCGAACCGGCTCACGCGGGCGGCGCCTACCCGGCCGGCGCCGATGTCCTCGGCCAGACCCTGGCGCGTTACCTGAATGGCGGTGCACCGCCTGAGAGTAGCAGGCGGCCGATGGCGATCGCCGCGCCTCACGCGAGCCCCGAGGGCGCCGCGAAATCGTACCGCGCCGCTTACCGTCTGTTGCGCCCTGAGGATCGCGACCGGACTTTCGTGGTCCTGGCAACCTCGCACTACGGTGCGCCGGAGAAGTTCGGCCTGACCCGCAAGAACTTCCTCACCCCACTTGGCGAATCGACGACCGACGTTCGCCTGGTGAACTGGCTGGCAGAACGGGCCCCCGGCGCCATTGAGATGGAAGATTTCTGCCATTCCTTCGAACACACCGTGGAACTCGAGCTGATCTTTTTGCAACACGTTCTCGGGCCCCAGGCGCGCATTCTGCCGATTCTTTGCGGCGGTTTCGCCAAGGGCCTGCTGGATGGCGGCAAGCCGGAAAAAGACGATGGAGTGCAGCGCTTTATCGACGCACTGTCGGAACTCCGCGAGCGGGAAGGCGATCGCCTTTTCTGGATTCTGGGAGTCGACATGGCGCACATGGGTGTTCGTTATCATGACCCGTTCCAGGCCCGCGCCGGCCAGGGCTTGATGAGCGAGGTGGAAGCGCGCGACCGCGATCGAATCGCGCGCATCAACTCGGGCGACGCGGACGGCTTCTGGGAGCTGGTGCGGGAGAATCGCGACGACCTGAAGTGGTGCGGGTCTTCGCCATTCTACACGTTCCTCCGTCTGGCCCCTCGGGCGCGCGGCGAACTGCTCCACTATGAACAGTGGAACATCGACGATTCGAGTGTGGTGAGCTTCGCCGGCATGGCGTTCCACGCGCCGGATTAGATTCGCAGTCGCCGCTTGTTTGCTTCTTCGAACCGCGCTTCCTACCGCTGGCTGCGATTCCAGGCACGGGAGTTCACCCTGACCGAACCCGAGTCCCAAACCCGCCCGTGACGATCACTCCTTGAATTCCCGGCGCACCACGCGCCGTGTTCAGTTGACGGAGATTTCGCTTCCGTTGACGTAGACTTTGCAGCCCGACGTCCGGCATGTGATGTTGCTATGAGTTGCGTCGGCGTCGGTCAGAGACGTCAGATAGGAGGTTCCCGCCGCTACCCACTTGCTGGCGCTGTCTAATGAGAGGGCAACGGTCTTTCCAGTATCTAGAGTATTGATTGCCCCGGTGAGTGTGGAGCCGGCGCCGGAGCTGTCTTCATAGAGGTAAATGGAGGCTGTGCTGCCGGTATCGCGGCTGGTGCAGGACGTATCCAGGCAGGTGCCTCCCACGATGATGTTGCCGCTGAGCGCCACGCCATAGACCTTGAACACCGCGTATCCGAAGGCGTTGGAATTCGACCATTGGTCGTTGTAACCGGAGAGCAGCAGCGTGCCGCAACGGTTGTTGATGGTGACGTCGGTCAGGATCACCAGAGAGGTCTGATTGTAGACTTCGAAGGCGGTGCAGTTGTTGGCCGGATCGGTGTCGCCGCTGGTGGTGTCGGTGTAGTTGATGACGCCGTTGGTCATGACGAAGCAATCGCCGGTGGCGATCGATTCGCAGGTGCTGCTGGTGTTGTTGGCATCGCCCGACATGCTCTGGTAAAGGAAGATGCCGCGATGTGTGCCGCTCGACGCGCTGTTCAACGTGACGTTGGTGAGGGTGATCGAGTTGTCCCCTTCGATGACTGCGGCCTCGGCTGCCGTGGAGGTAAACGTCGCGTTGTAGCCGTAAATCCGGCCCGTCGAGTAGATGCCCGCCGACTTTGTGCCGGTCGCTTCGTAAGTGCCGCCGTTGACGGTTACCGTGCCGCCCCCGTTGTCGGTGGCCACGATGGAACTGGAGGCACCGGAACTGGTCGCGGTGACGTTGCTGGCGACGATCGTTCCCGCGCCCGCGGCATAGATCCCGTGGCCGTTGTTGGACGAAGTCGAATTGAGCGTGGCATTGCTGATCGTAATCGCGCCTGTGCCGTACGCGTAGACCAGATTGCCGCCCGCGCCGCTAGTGCTCACGGTGCCGCCATCGATGGTGATCGTGCCGCCGTTATAGTCGAGCACCGCCGCGTTCAATCCATACCAGCTCACATCGCCGTCCAGATTGGTCAGCTCGCTGGATTTGCTGACAATGGCCGGGTCGATCATTGTCAGGTAGGCGCTGGTGCCTTCCACGCAGATCGCGTTCTCATCGGTGCCGTTTGCCAGATCGTAAGTCGTGCCGGAGGTAGTCAGCATGCCCGACTTGAGCACATAGTCCGCGGTGGCCGAGTCCGGAGTGTAACCGCAGGAGGCGTAACTGGTGAAGCTGCCGGCCGCGGCTGCGGTCACCGTAATGGCTACCGAACTCGAGGTCGTCGATGCGTAGGTCGCGGTGATTGTGTGGGAGCCGAGGGCCAGAGAGGTGACCGTCAGCGCCGCCACCGACTGGGCGCTCAACGCGACCGCGCCCAATGTGGATGAAGTCGAGATATCGGTGAAGGTGACCATGCCGGCCGAGCCGACGGGCGTGACGTTCGCGATCAAGGCCGTGCCGCTGCCGTATGCGATCCTCGCCGGAGAGGCTAAGAGGGTGATTGCTAGGGGACTCGTGGGAGCTGCAGTCACCGTTTCGGTAACTACGCTGGACGTGCTACCCGCATAGCCGGTGTCGCCGCCATAGACGGCGGTCAGCGAATAAGTTCCGGCGGTGGTGAACGTGGTGGTCAGCGCCGCCACACCCGAACTCAGCGTGCCCGTCCCCAGACTGGCGCCCCCTGCATAGAACGTAACCGTCCCGCTGGCAGCTGAGGGCGACACCGCGGCGGTCAGCGTGATGCTGCCGCCGGTCGTCGTCGAGGTGCTGGACGCGGTCAACGTGGTCGTCGTCACCGTCGTGGCGGACGCCGTGACGGTTACCGTGACCGCGCTCGATGTCGAACCAGCATAGCCGCTGGCTCCGCCATAGGAAGCCGTGATGCTGTGCGTGCCGACGGCCAGTGCAGAGGTGCTCAGGCTCGCCGAACCCGAATTGAGCGCGCTCGATCCGAGCGAAATCGTGCCGTCATAGAAAGTGACTGTGCCCGTGGCTGCGTTTGGCGACACGGTAGCCGTGAACGTCACTTTGTTTCCGTACGTCGCCGACGTGGGGGAAGCAGTCAGCGCGACGTTCGTGGAGGCAGCGGTTGTAGAACCGCTGACGTAGAGATAGGCGTCGGCTTGCGATGTGACTCCGTTGACTGTCAGCGTCACCACGTTGTCGCCTTCCGTCACGCTCGGCACAACGATATTGAACTGGTATTCTCCCGACGTCACGAGCCCGGCGTATTCCACCGTCGCGGCCACTCCGCCGATCGTTGCCGTCACGGTATCGGCGGTAGGAACCGCAGTAGTTACGGCCTGGCTGAAGTCCGTGGTGGGGTTGGTGGGGCCGAACCCCGTGCCGAACAGCAGCAGGATGTCGCCTGGTTTTGCCGGCTCGGTAACGCCGGGGTAGAGCGCTGTCGGCCCTATATACTGGCCGTCGGACCGGACTGCCGCGCGTTATCGGCGGGGAACAGGAAGAGGGCGGGGCTGAACGAGGCTTCCGTGGTGTTTAGCGAATTGCTGGTCGCGTTGGCGTAGGCAACCTGTACGGCCACCGGTCCGACGACAGTATCGGCAGGCGCCAGCGCATTGATCTGCGTGGGGCTGATGTAGTAGATGTAGGCGGATTTCCCGTCGACAGTGACGCTGACTTCGTCGAGTGAAGTGGGAAGACTGGTTCCGTTGAAATCGGCGCTCGTCCAGCTACGGGTGGTTCCCGCGAGGTTGCTGCCGAAAATCGTGATCCAAGAGCCTTGCGTAAATCCCGCAAGAAAGCTGGCGCCATTCACGACGCCGGTGATCGTGGGAGCGCTGGCGGCTGCCATGGGACCGTCAGCTTCGCGATCTCGCGGAGATTCGGCGGCGCCAGCCGCGAATCGCGCGAGGAGCAGAACGGTCCAGGCGGAGCAGTGAAGATGAGTAGTATGTCTCATGATGTGGGGATCTCCCGGTCGGGTGATCAGGCGGACTCCAGCCCGCAAGACAGGACGCTTACTTGTGTTAGACGAGAACCGCCAGGAAGGGGTTTACGCAGATCTGGTTTTCAGAGATTAGATCCTACATACCCGAATATGGTCAATACCGTCCCTGCGCCATCTTTTGGGCGCCTATCTGTCGATCGCTTCGAGTGCCGTGGCGAACGGTGTTCCTCCGCCTGGCCCCTCAGGCGCGCGGCGAACTGCTCCACTAACAGCGGAACATCGACGATTCGAGTGTGGTGAGCTTCGCCGGTATGGCGTTCCGCGTGCCGGATTAGATTCGCGCTCGCCGTTTGTTAGCTTCCTCGAACCGCGCTTCCTTTGGGGCGCGCCTGCCGCCTATAGACCGCTGCCGGGCCGCAAGCAGCCGTTGGTGAACCTGGGTCCCTATCGATTCGCCCAGCCTCAACAAACCACATAACTTAGCGGTGCGAAAGGTGCACTTTGCACCGCACCCCTAACATTCGTTAACATCCCTGTGCTTGCCAAATTCGGCCTCGAAATGATGCTTATGCTGAGCTACTTTTAAGATCTATCTTGCTGCGTCGCGGAGGGAGTTATGAAGTGGCTTAGGCTGGCCCTGGTTTGCCTCATGGCCGGTTGTCTCGGCATGGCGGCGGACGCTCCGGACAACCCGAGAACTGCGGCCGGCCAGGCGTCACAAAAAGTTGCGCCCGCTCCCGTGCCGCCGGTTATGCGGGACACTGACCAGGATACAGGCGACGTAGTGGTGCAATTACCCGGAGCGGCCGCCCCCAAAGCGGAGGCGCTCAAAGATGAACCAGCTGCTGCTGTTACGCCGCCGGAGCCGTCCAAGGCCAGTGGCATCGCGCCTGCTGCCATCGCCCCCCACCCTTCTCCAAAGGTGTTCTATCCCCCGGCCTTCGAACAAAATAGCGCGGTTTTCTGCCAGAAGATGATCGGCCAGTGGACCGAGGATGACGCCCGGTTCCTGCTCGGCCAACCAATCCGCCAGCGCCCCGCATACGGCGACAACCAGACCGTCAACGGCCACATTTTCGCCTTTTCCGATCCAACCGGGCGCTACAAGGAGCTGGAGCTGGATTTTGAATCCGGGACGGGCCTGCTGAGGACCGTCTTTGTCTATCCACTGAACATGACCTGGCAGGAATGCCGCCGCCAATGGGGCGGCGAGGTCAGCGCCACAGAAGCCAACAAAGGCCGCAAGTTCTATTCCTACATGGACCGGCGCCTTGATGTGCTGGTGGACCCATCGGGTAAAGTCATCAGCCTCGGCCTGTACTGAAAAAGCGCCATTTTGGCTGAAACCACACGCCGCGCCGCGACGTTAAATCAGTGAACGCCACACTTAATGAGCAGATTCGGGCGTATAGTGTATGTAGAGGGAGTTCCCCCAATGAAGCGCCGCCCCCGTCCTGCATCCCTGGTGATCACTCTCGCCGCGCTCAGCCTGCTGGCTGGCGGCGTGTACGGCGATGACACCAAAAACAAGAACAACGATCCCGACGCCATTGGGGATCGCGACGTTGGCAGCGGTATCAACTTTTACTCGCTGGAGAAGGAGATTGCGCTTGGCAAACAGTTGGCGACCGAGGTAGAACGCCAGGCCAAGGTCGTCGACGACCCGATCATTGCCGAGTACATCAACCGGGTCGGCCAGAATATCGTCCGCAACTCCGACGCCAAGGTGCCGTTCACCATCAAGGTGCTCGACACCGAGGAAGTCAACGCTTTCGCTCTGCCGGGGGGATTCTTTTTTGTCAACTCCGGTCTCATCCTCAAGGCCGAAACCGAGGCAGAACTGGCCGGCGTGATGGCCCACGAGATCGCCCACGTGGCCTGCCGCCATGCCACGCGCCAGCAAACCAAAGGCGACCTGATGGAGATTGGTGCGATCGCGGGCTCGATTTTCACCGGCTGGACTTGGACCGGCTATGCCATTCGGCAGGGCATGAGCCTGGCGATCCCGATGACCATGCTGCAGTTCACCAGGGCCGAAGAGAGACAGGCGGATCATTTTGGTTTGCAGTACCTCTACAAATCCGGCTATGACCCTACAGCCTTTGTCGACTTCTTTGAAAAACTCGAGACCATGGAGAAAAGGAAGCCGGGTTCTATCTCCAAGGTCTTTATGACCCATCCAATGAATGAGGACCGGATCAAAGCGGCGCAAGCGGAAATCCAGACCGAGTTGAAGCCCAAAGAGGAGTACGTAGTCAATACTTCGGAGTTCAACGACGTCAGGTCCCGGCTGGCGATGCTGCACAACCGCCATAAGGTGGACTCGAAGGAAGATCCGAACCGGCCGCGTCTGCGCCGCGCTCCCGGCAGTGGAACCGGACCGGTCGACGATGGCACAGGCACCAGCACCACTACCGACGACAGCGACCGCCCGACTTTGAAACGGCGCGACGGCAGCCAGCAGTAGAGCCTTCGTTTGGAGCGGTTCAAGAATCACTTTGTTCTCGCCGGCGTGGAGTAGTGTGCGCCCCCTCTGCGGGTCAAGGCAGCCGCGGATCGGCTCTTTCCTCGTCTGATGGCTCAATCGACTCGGCTCGCGCCGCGTGACCAACACACAAGCGGCCCCGAGCCAAGCGTTACACTCGACGTTTGAGATCCTATATGCACTTTTGCAAACTGCTTGCTATCGCCAATCGCCCGGTGGGCCGCCAATGACCCCGGAACAATTCCGCACGTGCGGCCATAAGGCCGTCGATTGGGTGGCTGAATATCTGGCTGATTCCGGAAGCTACCCGGTGCTGGCACCCATCCAGCCGGGCGAGCTCACTGCCGCCCTTCCCGCCCGCGGGCCGGAACAGGGCGAGCCGCCGGAGTGCCTGCTGGCCGATTTCGAGCGCATCATCCTGCCGGCAGTGACTCACTGGAACCACCCTGGCTTTATGGCATATTTCGCCAATTCCGGTACCGGGCCCGGCATTCTCGGCGAATTGCTCGCCGCCGCGCTCAACCTCAACGGCATGTTGTGGAAGTCAAGCCCTGCGGTCGTCGAGCTCGAACAGGTGACGTTGCGCTGGCTGCGCCAGTGGACCGGTTTGCCCGAGGATTGGTTCGGCCAGATTCTCGATACGGCGTCCGTGGGCAGTATGCATGCCCTGGCCGCCGCGCGTGAAGCCGTAGACCCGAATTCGCGCACCAAAGGGATGCCGCCCGATCTGGTAGTCTACACTTCCGAGCAGGCGCATTCCTCGATCGAAAAAGGCGCTATCGCCATCGGCTTCGGCCAGGAGCGCGTGCGCAAAGTTCCGGTGGACGCCGAATTCCGCCTCCGGCCCGACGCACTGTCCGCCATGATCGACCGCGATCTAGCTGCCGGGCTGCGTCCTTGCGCGGTCGCCGCCACCGTGGGGACCACCGCCACCACCAGCGTGGATCCCGTGCCCGCCATCGCGGAGATCTGCCGGGCGCGCAACATCTGGCTGCACGTCGATGCTGCGTATGCGGGCTCGGCCGCGGTCGCGGAAGAATTCCGCTGGGCGCTCGCCGGCTGCGAGCAGGCCGATTCCATGGTCACCAATCCGCACAAGTGGATGTTCACGCCCGTGGATTGCAGCGTGTTTTACACGCGCCACCCGGACGTGCTGCGGCGGGCATTCTCGCTGGTGCCCGACTATCTCGCCACCGCCGACGACCCCCGCGCCGTCAACCTCATGGATTACGGTGTCGCGCTCGGCCGCCGCTTCCGCGCTTTGAAGCTCTGGTTCGTGATGCGCAGCTACGGGCGCGCGGGAATTGCTGCGCTGATCCGCGAGCAGGTCCGCATGGCGCAGCACCTGGCGGCCCACGTCGATGCCCATCCCCTTTTTGAGCGCACCGCGCCCACGCCTTTCTCCACGATCTGCTTCCGCTACCAGGGCACCGACGACGAGAACCGGCTGATCCAGGAGCGCGTCAACGAAACCGGCGAGTTTTTCATTTCCGGCACCAGACTGCACGGCCGGTTCACGCTCCGCCTGGCGATCGGCAATATCGCTACCGCGCAGGCTCACATCGACCGCGTGTGGAAGCTGATCCAGGGCGAGGCCGCGAAGCTGGCCGGCTGATTGCGCTCTTGGGCCGGCGCGCGCCGGGCCGACGCCGCCCCCCTACGCCCACTCCTCCCACTTCACCCCGCCCATATCGCCGGTGCGGGCAAACTGGCGGTGCATGGCGAAGGCGCGGCTCAGCGATTGCGGCGTATGGCCCTGCTTGACCAGGTCGATGTACTCGAGCAGCTGCAGGCGGAAGCGCGGATGGGCGCAATTCTCGATGATCAGGCGCGCGCGGGCGTGCGGGTCCTGGCCGCGCAGGTCGGCCACGCCCTGTTCGGTGATCACCACCTGCACCGAATGCTCGCTGTGATCGACGTGCGTCACCAGCGGAACGATCGTCGAAATCTTACCGCCCTTGGCAGTGGAGGCGCAACTGAAGATCGACAGGTAAGCGTTGCGGGTGAAGTCGCCTGAGCCGCCGATCCCGTTCATCATCTGCTTCCCCATCACGTGGGTGGAATTGACGTTGCCAAAGAGGTCGACTTCGATGGCGGTATTCATCGAGATGATGCCCAGACGCCTCACGACCTCCGGGTGATTGGAAATCTCCTGCGGCCGCATCAAAACCCTGGCGCGGAACAGGTTGAGTTGGCCGACGACGCGGCGCATTGCCGCCGGGCTGAGCGTCAGCGAGCAGGTTGAGGCAAAACGGCAGCGTCCGCTTTCCAGCAGATCGACCACCGAATCCTGCAGCACCTCGGTGTACATTTCGAAAGCCGGTATTTCCGGCAGACGCCCGAGCGCGCCCAGCACGCTGTTGGCGACATCCCCTACGCCGGACTGCAGCGGGAGGAAGCTCTTCGGGATCCGTCCTGCGCGCATCTCGCCAGCCAGAAACTCGGCTACGTTCTGCCCGATCTGTTCGGTCGCCGGCGTCGGCGGGCTGAACGGGGCGCATTCATCGTCCAGGTCGGTTTCCACTACGCCGACGATTTTCGACGGATCGACCGCCACCAGCGGCGAGCCGATGCGGTCAGACGCGTGGTAAATCGGGATCTCATGGCGAAACGGCGGGTCCGCCGGTTCGTAGATATCATGCATACCAAGCAGCGCTGGCGGATGCTTCCGGTTGAGCTCGACCAGCACTTTTTGGGCCCGTGCGAGGAAGGTCGGCGCCGCCCCGACGGAACTGGTGAGCACGATGCCGCCGCCCGCAGTGAGGTCGCAGGCCTCCACCACGGCCCAATCCACGGGGCCCAGGAAGCCATAGCGCACACTCTGCGGCAGCATCGAAAGGTGCATGTCGACAAAACGCGTTTCGCCCTTGTTGATCGACGAGCGCAGTGCGGCATTCGACTGGTAGGGCGTCCGGAAACTGATTGCATTGGCCTCGGCGAGCGCGCCATCGAGCGACGGCCCGGTGGAGGCGCCCGTCAGCACACCGATCTGGAACTCGCGCCCCGCTTCGTGTTCCCGCCGTGCGTGCCTGGCAAGCTCGAGCGGGATCGCCTTGGGCGCGCCGGCCGGAGTGAAGCCGCTGAAACCCACCGTCTGGCCGTGTTGGAAATGGCTGGCGGCTTCAGCAGCCGTCAGCCGGGGGAAGGAAAATGACATGGCAGATTATCTCTCCTGCGAACGATAAATATGAAGTAATTCGCGGCTGGCGGCGAACGGCGTCACCTGCCCGCAGCTGACCGCCTCTTCCAGGCGCGGCAGCCTCGCCGCTACGGCCCGGTGGCCGCGGAAAGAATCCTCGAGCGCAATCGAAACCAGCTCCCGCATCCATTCGAGCGCCTGCCCGCTGCGCCGGGCGGCCAGGTGGCCGGACGCTTCGAGTATTTGGCGGTGTTCCAGCACCATGTCCCAGCTCTCGCTCACCCCTTCGCCGTGCAGCGCCGAGCAGGTGAGCACCCGCGGAGTCCAGCCATCGGCCGAAGCAGGGAACAGGTGCAGGGCGTTCGAAAACTCCACGCGGGCCCGCTCGGCCTTGCGCCTGTTGTCGCCATCGGACTTGTTGATCACCATGCCGTCGATCATCTCGATGATGCCGCGCTTGATGCCCTGCAGTTCGTCACCGGCGCCGGCCAGCATCAACAGCAGAAAGAAATCCGTCATCGAGCGCACGGCCGTTTCCGACTGGCCCACCCCGACCGTTTCCACCAGCACGTTATCGAAGCCCGCGGCCTCGCACAGCAAAATGGTTTCGCGTGTGCGGCGCGCCACGCCACCCAGGTGGCGGCGCGCCGGCGACGGCCTGATGAAGGCACGATCCTCCACGCTGAGGCGTTCCATGCGGGTCTTGTCGCCGAGGATGCTGCCCCCTGAAATGGGGCTCGAAGGATCCACGCTGAGCACGGCCACGCGCTCGCCGCGCTCGTGAATCAGGTGCATGCCCAGAGCGTCGATAAAGGTGCTTTTGCCCACGCCGGGAACGCCGGTGATACCGACGCGCCGCGATCTGCCGGTGGCGGGCAAGATCGCATCGAGCAGCCGCTGCGCCAGTTCGCCATCGGCGGGGAGGTCGCTTTCCACCACGGTGATGGCGCGCGCCAGGGTAACGCGGTCGCCGCGCAGAATGCCCTCGGCATAACGCTCGAGCGGCAGCCGTCCGCGGCGATGATGGGTGGAGCTAGCGGCCATGTCTCTGGTTCGCGCCGCAAGGTACGCCAGGCCATCGCTTTTCGCAGCCTGTCACGCCTCGCTGCTGTGCACTACCTGGCAGACGGCGGAAACCGGTTGTCAGTCCTGCCCCGGCGCTACGCCGCACGAACCGTACCCATCAGCGCGTGTAGAATCTTCTGGGCGCACACCGGGATCACCGTGCCCGGGCCAAAAACCCCGGCCACGCCCGCCTGCTCCAGGTATCCATAATCCTGAGGCGGAATCACACCGCCCACATATACCAGAATATCGTCGCGGCCGAACTTGCGCAGTTCGGCGATCACTTCCGGCACCAGCGTCTTGTGCCCTCCGGCGAGGCTCGATACCCCGAGCACGTGCACGTCGTTTTCCACAGCCATGCGCGCCGCTTCGCGCGGCGTCTGGAACAGCGGCCCCACATCCACATCGAAGCCCAGATCGGCGAAGGCGGTGGCGATCACTTTGGCGCCGCGGTCGTGGCCGTCCTGCCCCATCTTAGCGATCAGAATACGCGGCCGCCTCCCTTCGGTCTTGCCGAATTCGTCCGCCAGCCGGCGCGCTTTCTGGAACTCGGGATCGGCCAGGCTCTCCGAAGAGTATACGCCCGAAATGGTGCGTCCCACCGCCTGGTAGCGGCCGAACGTTTTTTCCAGCGCGGCCGAGATTTCGCCCAGAGTGGCGCGCGCGCGCGCAGCCTGAACCGCCTCTTCCAACAGGTTGCCATTGCCGTTCGCGGCGCTCGCCGTCAAAGCCGCCAGAGCTTCTTCCACCGCGCGGCCGTCGCGTGCAGCCTTCACTTGCGCCAGGCGCCGCAATTGCGACTCGCGCACCGCGCCATTGTCTACTTCCAGCGTCTCGATGTGCTCTTCACGGCTGGTCTGGTACTGATTCACGCCCACGATGATCTCGCGGCCGGAATCGATACGGGCCTGCCGCCGCGCCGCCGCCTCTTCAATGCGCATCTTGGGAATGCCGGTTTCGATCGCCTTGGCCATGCCGCCCAGGCTTTCGACTTCCTGAATATGATGCCAGGCTTTGTGCATCAGCTCGTGGGTGAGGCTCTCGACGTAGTAGCTGCCTGCCCAGGGGTCCACCGCGTGCGTGATCCCGGTCTCCTGTTGCAGGTAAATTTGCGTATTGCGCGCGATGCGCGCGGAAAAATCCGTGGGCAAGGCGATCGCTTCGTCGAGCGCGTTCGTGTGCAGCGATTGCGTGTGCCCCAGCGCAGCCGCCAGCGCTTCCACCGTGGTGCGCGCGACATTGTTGAATACGTCCTGGGCTGCCAGGCTCCAACCCGAAGTCTGAGAATGAGTGCGCAGCGCCATCGACTTCGGATTCTTCGGACCGAATCCGTGAATCAACTTCGCCCACAGAACTCGCGCCGCCCGAAGCTTGGCGATTTCCATGAAATGATTCATGCCGATGCCCCAGAAGAAGCTCAGCCGCGGGGCAAATGCATCGATATCCAGGCCGGCGGCGATGCCGGTGCGCACGTATTCCACGCCATCGGCCAGCGTGTAGCCGAGCTCGATGTCCGCCGTTGCGCCCGCCTCCTGCATATGGTAGCCGCTGATCGAAATGCAGTTGTACTTCGGCATCCGTGTTGCCGAATAGCGAAAGATGTCACCGATGATCCGCATCGAAGGCGCCGGCGGGTAGATGTACGTGTTGCGGACCATGAACTCCTTCAGAATGTCGTTCTGAATGGTTCCAGTGAGCTGCTCAGGCTTCACGCCCTGCTCCTCGGCCGCCACAATATAAAACGCCATCACAGGCAGCACCGCGCCGTTCATGGTCATTGAGACCGACATCTGGCCGAGCGGAATCTGGTCGAAGAGAATCTTCATGTCTTCCACCGAATCGATCGCCACCCCCGCCTTGCCGACGTCGCCCACCACTCGCTCGTTGTCGGAATCGTAGCCGCGATGCGTCGCCAGGTCGAATGCGACCGACAAGCCCTTCTGGCCGGCTGCGAGATTGCGCCGGTAAAACGCATTCGATTCTTCGGCGGTCGAAAAACCTGCGTATTGACGAATCGTCCACGGCTGCATCGCGTACATGGTCGAGTACGGCCCGCGCAGGTACGGCGGCAGGCCGGCGGCAAACCCCAGGTGCTCCATCGCGTAGAGATCGCTCGCGGTATAAAAAGGCTTCACCGCGATGCGCTCCACCGTCATCCATTCGCTGCCGGGAGCCGGCGGGAGGGCAGCGGTGTCCCCCTGCGGGCGGTAGTCGATCCTGGAAAAATCGGGCTTCATCGCTTATTCCTCCATCCCCAGCCGCTTCTGCCACTCGGTAAGGGTCTGGACGGCGTCGCTTTGTATGTGAATGAAGCCCGCCACGCCGGCGGCCCTCAGTGCTTCGGCCTGGTCCTTGGGATTCCCCGCCACGATCACCGGCACGCCGGCCGCGGGACACACCTCCTGGGCCAGCGACAGGTATTCCGCGTCGGAGCTGCACAGCACGATCAGATCCGCGCCCCCACCGGCGGACTCCTCCTCTTCGGAGATATTGAAACCGGCACAGCCGAAGAAGTTGAGGCTGAAATTAGCGCGCGCCATGCGCATTTTGAGGTCTCCGCGCTTAAGCAGGAGCACCATGGGCTTCCGGCCCGTCCTGGCCGCGTGGCGTTCCGTGCGGCGGCGGATTTCTTCGAACGCTTCCGCCATACGGAAAGCGGGAAAGACCGTGTCGCTTTCGGCGGGCGCCGCCTCGCCGGCTTTCTCGCTGAGGTTGGGAAAGTTGTTGACCCCCACCAGCGTCGCCCGGCGCGACGCCATTGCCCTTTCGAGCCGCGCCCGGCTTTCTGCCAGCGCGCGCGCGATGGCGCCGGATTCGACAGCTCTGTGGTAGCCTCCCGCTGCCTCCACCTGCTGGAACAGCTTCCACCCCGCTTGCGCCAGCGAATCGGTGAGGGCCTCGATGTAATAGGAGCCCCCCGCCGGATCGGCCACCGCATCCACGTGCGCTTCATGCCGCAGGATGCGCTCCACGTTCACCGCCAGGTGATGGTCGAAAGCGAACGGCTCGACTGTCAGGCGGTCGCAGCCTCCAATCGCAGCTGCCAGCGCTTCGGTCGTCACACGCAGTAAGTTCGTGTAGCGGTCATACACGCTCTTGTTGATACGCGTGGTGCGAACATGGATGCGAGCGCGTGCACACTTCAGGTCCGCCAGCCCGAACGCCGCCGCGGCCTGCGCCCAGACCAGCCGCGCTGCACGAAGCTTGGCGATTTCCAGAAAATAGGTCGAGCTTACGGCGAAGACGAATTCGATCGAGCGCGCGGCTTCGTCCACCGTGCCGGTCGGGGCCAGTGCTTCCAAACGCTCTACCGCCGCCGCCAGCGCATAGCCAAGCTGTTGCACGGCATTGGCGCCGGCTTCCGCCAACTCGTCGGCGCGAATCACGTTGATGCCCGCCGGCACGGTGTCAGCGGCCTCCCACGGCCTGCCGCTGCCGCGCGCAAAGGGGAACGCGCCCGGCGTGGTTTGCGTTTGGGCTTCCAGGCCGGCCAGGTTTTCCGCGCGGTAGTAAGGCCGCACGGCGATGCCTTCATCGGTGCGCCACACCAGCTTCTTGTCGTAGTCCGCGCCCTTCAAGTCCCGGGCGATTGCCGCCTCCCAGTCCGCGGTCGGAACCGGCGGGAAGTCCCGGCCCAGGCTCAAAATCTCGCCGCCGGGCAGGTGCGTGGTTTGCGGAGCTTCAGGCATGACTGCCCTCCTCCACCACCTCAATCAAATAGCCGAATGCCGCGGCTTCGGTAGTCTTGGGGTGAATGAAAAACACCGTGGTCCCGCGCGAGCCCCTGCGCGGAGCTTTATCGATGATCTTGAATCCCCTTTGCTTCAGATGGTCGAACGCTTGCTGAATGCCGGATACGCGCAGCGCGACGTGTGCCAGCCCGCCGCGGCCCCCGTTCTTTTCGATCTGCTTCGCCACCGGGGACTCGGGCGACAACGGTTCGAGGAGTTGCACGAGGTTCGGGCCGCCGCCCACCTGCAGCAGGACTTCGCGAACCTGGTCGCCGCCGAGCACGTCCTCGCGATGCACTTCGCGAAAGCCGAGAGCCTGGTACGCCGCGACGTGCGCCTCCAACTCACCGGGCCGCACGGAAACCGCCACATGATCGAAAAACAGAAATCCGGGTATCTGTCTCAGTTCATCGCTCATTATTCGAACTCCACTACCACCTGTCCGGACTGAACGCTTTCTCCGGCGTTGACCTTGACGGCGGCCAGCTTTCCGGATACCGGAGCCGTGATATTCGTCTCCATCTTCATGGCTTCGAGGACCAGCAGCACGTCGCCCACCTGGATGCTCTGCCCGGCGTGCGCCATCACTCGCACCACGTTGCCGGAAACCGGGCTGCGGCAGACCTTTTCTTCGTTCACCACTCCCGCCGGGCCGGGCGGCGGCGCGAGCGGAGCGGCCGGGACCCGCACCGGGGCCGACTCCATTACATACCCGCGCGGCGGCTGGCTGGGAGCGTCGGCCTCCGCGGCTTCCACTTCCACTTCATAAGTTTTCTGATCGATCTTGATGTTTAGCTTCACGGAAGGTTCCTGACTAATGGAGTCTGTGCGAGGCCTGAATCGACACGCGCCCCTGCTGCGCCCAGGCCGAGGAGCTGATGAGGCGGATCTGGCGCACGTGCACCCGCACGCCGAAATAGGCCGCGAGCGCGCCGGAAATGGCCAGCAGCTCTTCTTCGCTGATCGCCCGCGGATCGGCGGGCGTTTCCACCGCCGGGGGCGGCGCTGGTTCAGCGAGCTGGCCGGGAGCCGCTGCTGCCACTTGCGTTGACTGCCCGCCCGGCGCTTCCAGGAGCGCCACGCGCTGGGCCAGCGCCGCCAGTTGGGCGCGAATCTCGCCGATCAGGGCCTCCAGTTCACTCGCTTGTATCTCGGTGGTCATCGTCGGCCTCGCTCTACAGCGGCATCAAGCCGTGCTTCTTGGGTGGACGCAGCTCCCGCTTGGTGCCCAGGTATTCCAGCGCACGCGCCACGTGGCGGCGGGTCAGCGCCGGCTCAATCACCGCGTCCACCAGGCGGCGCCCTGCGGCCACATAAGGATTCGAAAACGCCTCGCGGTAACGCGCAATCAACTCTTTGCGCTTCGCCGCCTTGTCCTTGGCCTCTTGAATCTCTTTGCGGAACACGATTTCCGCCGCGCCTTCGGCACCCATCACAGCTACTTCCGCGGTGGGCCAGGCGAATACGCGGTCCGCGCCCAGGTCCTTGCCGCACATCGCCAGGTACGCCCCCCCGTAACATTTGCGCAGAATGACCGTGATCTTCGGGACCGTCGCTGCCGAGTAAGCGAACAGCATCTTGGCGCCGTGGCGGATGATGCCGCCGTGCTCCTGCTGCACCCCCGGAAGAAAGCCCGGAACGTCTACGAAGGTGAGTAACGAAATGTTGAATGCGTTGCAGAAGCGGATGAACCGTGAAGCCTTGCTGGAAGCGTTGATGTCGAGGGCGCCCGCGTTGACCGCCGGTTGATTGGCAATCACTCCCACCGAGCGGCCGTTCACCCGCGCAAATCCGATCACGATGTTCTGCGCGAAGCCCGACTGCACCTCCAGAAAATCGCCGAAATCCACCACTGCCAGAATTACGTTGCGCACGTCGTAGGATTTCTTTCCGTCCGTCGGCACCGTGTCATCCAGCGCCGGGTTTGGGTCCACGTTGGCATCGCCCTCCACTTGCGGCGGGTCCTCCATATTGTTGGCAGGCAGGAAGCTGAGCAGCTTCTGACACAGCGCCACAGCGTGCTCGTCGTTTTCCGCGATGAAGTGGATCACGCCCGAGTTCACCATGTGAGCCTCCGGACCCCCTAGCTGCTCCGCGGTGACGTTTTCGCCGGTGACTTGCTTGATTACCGAGGGCCCGGTGATGAACATCTGCGCCTGGCGGGTTTGAATAATGAAATCGGTAAGTGCAGGGCTGTATGCCGCGCCGCCTGCGCAGGGCCCGCAGATGAGCGAAACCTGCGGCACCGCGCCCGACAGCATCACGTTGGCATAAAAGACTTTGCCGTAGCCGGAAAGCGAATCGATGCCCTCCTGCACGCGTGCGCCGCCGGAATCATTGATGAAGACGAACGGCGAGCCGGTCTTCAGCGCCTGCTGCATGACTTCGGCGACCTTGATGGAATGCACCTCCCCGGCCGCGCCGCCCATCACCGTGAAGTCCTGACTGGCCAGGTGGATCAGGCGGCCTCCGACCGACGCCGCGCCGGTGACCACACCATCGGCCGGCATGCTCTTGCCCTCCATGCCGAACATGGTGGCGCGGTGTTCGGCGAACAGGCCGTTTTCTTCGAAGCTCGATGGATCGACCAGCGCGTCGATCCGCTCGCGCGCGGTCAGTTTACCCGACTGGCGCTGCTTTTCCAGCTTGTCCGTTCCGCCGCCCTGCATTACCGTCTCGCGCCGGCGCTTCAGTTCCTCGATTTTCTCTTGCATTACCGTGGTAGTCATATTTCAAGTCCCCGTGTTTTGCGCTTCCTGGTCCTGGCTGATCGCGCCTCTCCACGCCGCCGCGCGGAGACAGTTTCGTTCAGGCCGGCGATACCGTCACCTTGTGCGTGTGACCGTTCAGCTTCACGTCATAAGTAATCGTCGTGGTGACCGGACCCTTTCCGGTCTCCACAGCAGGAGCCGCCACCGGGGCTGGCGCAGGCACAGCCGCCGGATCCTTGCCCAGGTTCTTGGGCCCTTTGGCGCGCGTGGGGAAGAACTTCGGCGCTACGCCCGGAAACATCGCGTAGGTCAGCACGTCTTCGTCCGACCCGTTGCAGCCCTCGAGCGCCAGTGCCGCCGACCGCAACTCCTGCCATTCCGGCTTGAGCAGATCCGCCGGCCGCATACTGATCAGCTGCTTGTTGGTCTGCTTGGCCGCCAACTCCACAACGTGGCGATCTCGCCGGCCGATGGTTTCGCCGTAGTAGCCCAGCATGAGATCGGCGAATTCGCCGGTAAGCACTTTGTACCGGCCCATCATCACGTTGAATACCGCCTGGGTGCCGATAATCTGGCTCGAAGGCGTCACCAGGGGCGGGAACCCCGCGTCTTCGCGCACGCGCGGGACTTCCTCCAGCACCTCTTTCATCCGGTCTCCGGCCTTCTGCTGCCTGAGCTGGCTCTCCAGGTTGGAGATCATTCCTCCGGGAATCTGGCTATCGAAGATTTCCGTGTCCACGCCGGTGATATTGGAAAGGAACTCCCGGTAGCGCGGGCGGATCTTGTCGAAGTGGGCCTTGATCGCCAGCAGACGCCTCTTGTCCACGCGGGTCGAGTACGGCGTGCCTTCCAGCATCTCCATCAGGCTTTCCGTGGGATTGTGCCCGGGGCCCAGGCTGAGCGAGCTGATCGAGGTGTCGACGCAGTCCGCCCCCGCCTCGATGGCCTTCATCAGGCTCACCATGGTGACGCCTGTGGTGGCGTGCACGTGCACGTGAATGCGCGTTTCCTCGCCGCACGCCTGCTTGATGGCTTTCACCAGGTCGTAAGCCGGTTGCGGCTTCAGCAACGCCGCCATATCTTTGATGCAGATCGAATCGCAGCCGAGTTCCAGCAGCCGCTCCGCCATCTCCACAAAGCCTGTTATGGTGTGTAGCGGACTCACCGTGTAGCAAATCGTGCCCTGGGCGTGTTTGCCCGCGCGCCTCACGGCCGCCACCGCGCGCCGCACGTTGCGGATATCGTTCAACGCATCGAACACGCGGAATACGTCCATGCCATTCGCCGCTGCCTTCTCGACGAAGCGGTCCACTACGGTGTCTTCGTAGTGCCGGTAGCCGAGCAGGTTCTGCCCCCGGAGCAGCATCTGCAGCCGGGTGTTCGGCATCAGCTTGCGGAACGTGCGCAGCCTCTCCCAGGGATCTTCGTTCAGGAAACGAATGCAGGCGTCAAAAGTGGCGCCACCCCAACATTCCGCCGACCAGTAGCCTGCTTTGTCTATGTCCTCGCAGGCCGGAACCATGTCTTCCATCGCCATCCGCGTGGCCAGCAGGCTCTGATGGCCGTCCCTAAGGATAAGTTCAGTGATATCTATAGCCTTCGTCATGACGTGACCTCAATGACCCTCAGCAGGAGCCGTTCTGGGCTATCGCAAGAGTGCTAAAAAATGCTCTACTCTATTGTCTCTCGAATCGTGCAGGTTCGGGATAAAAAGATGCAGCGGTCCTGAATCGAAATTGTAAATAGTGGATGCGGGCGAGGTCCCTTTTGCCCACCAGACTCCTGATTCACGAGAGGTTCGCGGCCAGTTTTTCACATAGTGACGAAATTGTCGGCATACAAAACCGCGCGATCGGTTAGTGGCGCCGATCGCGCGCAACACAGGGTGAAGGGATAGTTGACCAGTGATGACTGAGATCTGCCGGCCGGCACAAGGGCCGCGGGCACTTACTTCTCGACGAACAGCCTGAGTCGGGCCAGCGCCTGGTCCCACTGTTCGGAAACCAGGTCCAGGTATCCTCTAACTTCTTGCATCGGCCGTGGATCGAATTCGAACAGCTTCTGCCGGCCCGCACGGACGCCGTGCACGATTCCGGCGTGTTCGAGCACCCGCAGGTGCTTGCTGATCGCCTGGCGGGTCAAGCGCGAGCCGCCGGTCAACTGGGAAATCGAGCAGGGCGGCCCGGCGGAGAGCCTGGCAACCAGCGATAGCCGCGTTTCGTCGCCCAGGGCGGCAAAGACAGGCGCAGGAGCGTTGGGATTTCCTCCGCGGCGGTTACGGCTTTTGTGCCACATGGCTTTCGACGTTCTGCATTTGCTCGGTCCAGCCACCGTCGTTGCGGCGGAATGCTTCCAAGCGGCGGTCGCTCGGAATCTTGTCGAAGCCGGATTCGGTGAGCACCAGCAGCGTGCCGCCGGCGGTTTTCTCCAGCTTGAACTCGACCAGGGTGGGGGTCTCCTTCGAATAGTCTGTTTTGGGGTCAACGGCATACGGGTGCCATGTAAAGGAAAAAAGCCGCTCCGGCTCCAGTTTCTGTAACACGGCTTCCCACTTTACGTGCTCGTAACCAGGGTAGGTGATATGCCCCCGCGAGACTTCGCCGGGCACGAACGGGCCGTCTAGTTTCACGCGGAACCATGCGCCGAACTCACGGTAGTCCGTTAGCGCGCGCCAGACCCGCGAGAGCGGCGCCTTGAGCTCAATCCGTTTCTCGATGCGATCGTTCATCCTGAAGCAACCTCCAGGTTGCATATTAACCCAGCACACCCAAATAAGCAACCAAGTAGTTGCACTTTATGGATTGCGCCAACCGCTCCCGCGGCCGCGACCCTGAAAGCGGAGCGGAGCCCCGTTCGTTCGGGGCCGCGGGTCCCTAGTTTAGTGCGAATGCCCTTCGTGTCCCTCTGACGAGACGGGAATCGCACAGCCGTTTTCGCAAATCGCGCAGGTCGCGTGTTCGAACTGCACTGTGCTGTGGAAGATGTGGAACCGATCGGCCAGCACCTGGTTCAACCGGCGCAGCACCACGTCGCTGGCCGACGCGGGAATGTCGGCAATCGTGGCGTGGCAGCTCAGTGCGCGCGTGCTCGACCCCAGGCTCCAGATGTGCAGGTCGTGAACGTCCAAAACACCCTCCACGCCTCTCATCGTCGTGACGACATCGCTCAAACGCAGCCCTCGCGGCAGCCCTTCCAGCAGGATGTTCAACGACTCGCGGATGATGTCCCATGCGGTCCAGACGATCAGCAGGGCGATCAGCATCGAAAGCCAGGGGTCAATCTGGCGCCAGCCGGTGATCCGTATGGCCGCCGCGCCGATGACGATGGCGATCGATCCGAGCGCGTCACCCAGCATATGGACGAAGGCGCTCCGCACGTTGAGGTCGTCCCGCGAGGATTGGCGCAGCGCCGCCATGATCCCCCCATTAACCACCAGGCCCAGCGCCGCCACCGACATCATGATGACTTCGCCGACCGGCGCCGGGTGGCGGAGCCGCTCGACGCTTTCCCAGAGAATCCAGATCGACAGCGCCACCAGGGTAAGCGCATTGACGAACGCCGCCAGCACGCCGGCCCGGTGATAGCCGTAGGTCTTGATCTCATCCGCCGGCTTCGACTGAAAGAAAACGCCGAACCAGGCGAGCAGCAGCGCCAGGGCATCCGTGAAGTTGTGCCCGGCGTCGGAAAGCAGGGCCAGGGAACCGGCGCGGATTCCGGCCGCGACCTCCACGACAACAAACAACACGGTGGCCGCCAGCGACCAGCGCAAAACGCCGCCCGCATCCGCTGCATGGGAGTGGTTGTGGGAGTGCAAGAGAATCCCTTGAGCCCTGGGCCGGAAGCGGCGGCAAAAGCCTCCGCCGGCGACCTTTCCTTATCTTAACCGCTTGTGGCGGCCGGCGGCCTGGCCGCTACCGCAGTTCAATCCATTCGGGCATCATGCGCAGCATGCCGCCGCGCAACCAGGCGCGGAACGGCACCCGCCCGAACACCTGGCGCAGCCTGCCCTCGAGCGCGTCGTCCTGCGAGCGCTTCAGCCAGATATCGAGCAGGCTGCGGCGCCCCGGGTAAAGCAGCAAGCCGACGTCTTCGCCAGCGGCAATGCCGGCCTTCCTCTTAAGCAGCGCGATGGCGGCGTCCAGGCCGCCCAATTCGTCCACCAGCCCGCGCGGCTGGGCCTGCGATCCCAGCCAGACCCTCCCCTCGGCGACCGGCTCGATTTCGGAATAGGGGCGGCGGCGTGCGGTGGCGACCTTGGAGACGAATTCGCGGTAGCTCTGGTCGATGCCGTGCTGCAGCAAGGCGCGCTGTTCGGTATTGAGGGAGGCGTAATCGGAATCGATGCCGGCGTTGCGGCCGCGCTCAACCGCGTCCTTGGTGACCCCCAGCTTGTCGTATAGCCCGTGCAGATTTGGTTTGCCGAAAACGACCCCGATGGAGCCGGTTTCGGTCTCCGCATAGGCCACAATCGGATCGCCGGTCAGCGCCATGTAGTAGCCGCCCGAAGCGGCCACGTCGGACATGGAGATCACCAGCGGCTTCTTCCGGTCCGTCAGGCTCATCTCACGCCACATTTCGTCGGATGCCGTGACCTCACCTCCCGGCGAATCGATGCGTACCAGGATGCCATCGGCCTGCGGATCGGCCGCGGCCTGGCGCAGCAGCTTGTTGAACCCGTACGAGGTAAGCCCTTCGCTGCCATCGTCATTGGGATCGCCGCGCACGATGTCACCCTCGGCAACGACGAAGGCAAAATGTTTGCGCGGCACAGCGAGCGGCGCGGCCTTCAGGTAGCGGGCGAGCGGCGTCTTATTGAGTTGCCCGGCTTGCAAGCGCTGCCGCAATTCGCCCCACAGCTGGTCCTCGAAGCGCAATTCATCTACCAGCCCTGCCTGCAAGGCGTCGGGAGCGCTGAATGGCCCGCGGTCGATGAGTTCCCGCACATCGGCAGGCGTCTTGCGGCGCGCAATGGCGATGCGCTCCACCAGGTTGCCGTAGAGCGAATCGACCAGCGAGTTGAGGACTTCCCTGGTTTCCGGACTCATATCGGCGCGGGTGAACATGTCGCCGAAATCCTTGTACTTGCCGTCGTGCTCGACATCCACGGTAATTCCCAGCTTGGCCAGAGTGTTCTTGAAGTAGGGGATTTCCGCGCGCATGCCCTTCAGCATGAGCGGATCCTCCGGCCCGAGGTAGATGCGGTCGGAGGCCAGCGCCAGGTAGTATTCGCGCGCCGTGGGAGCGCGCAGGTAGGAGAACACCGGTTTCCCAGACTTGCGGAACTGCTCGACATCACCGCGAATCTCTTCCAGCTTGGCCCAGCCAACCGAGAGATTTTCCGGTTCCAGCACGACTGCACGGATCCGGCTATCCTGCGCTGCGCGGCGCAGTGCGCTCCACACGCCGGCGACGGTGATCGCGGAGCGCGGGTTCTCGAAAAACGGCAAGTCCGCCGCGGGTTTTTCCGGAATCTCGCCTGCCAGGCGGACCATGAGCACGGAATTGGACGCGATGTCCGGGGGCCTGTCGCGATACGCAAACAGCATGACCAGGAGCAACAGGCCGCCCAAAAACACCAGCAAAACGCCGGTAAACAGGCCCAGCAGAAACTTCAACATGCTACTTCGAAGGTAGCACGTCGAAGCGCGCGCGACGCCTCATCGGCGGCCGGTATTGTCCGGTCCGGTCTTCGGGGCGGGGCGGGGACGCGCTGCGCTCTGCCTGACAGATTTGCTGCCGATAAGTAGAATAGGACAAGAGCGGCATGCCGGATAGCGTAGTTTCCATCTCGGGCAATCGCCAGGGTGCATACGTACTTTTGGAAGCGGCACTGCCGGGCGCGCTCCCGCGTCACATCGGAGTCATTCTCGTCGACCCGGCCAACGACCGCGGTTGGGTGAAGCTGCGCGGGCGCTATGACGACTTCGCGGCCCCGGAGGACGCCGAAGTGCTGGAGGCGCTGGAGGCCGATTTGCGGTTCAAGTTGGCGGAAATGGGTGCGGAGGCCTGTCTGGCAGCGCTGGAAGACTCACTCTCGAACGTGCTTCGAGTGGGCGGCCGGCAGACGGTAGCCGTGGATGCGTTCTCGCGTGTCATCGAGCGGCTCTACGGTGAACACGTTGAGCCAGTCGCCATCCAGCGTTTCACCACCCACCTGCCCCTCTACAGCTTGCGCGCCGCGGCCGGGCGGTTGGGCGAGGAGATGGAATCGATCGAAGAAGACTGGGTGCCCGCACCCGAGGGTTTGCGGCTGACTCCGGACCTGTTCGTGGCCCACGTAGTCGGCCGGTCCATGGAGCCGCGCATCCCTGACGGCAGCCTCAACCTGTTCCGCTTTCGCCCCGTGGGTTCCCGCCAGAACAAGATTCTGCTGATTCAGCGCTTCGGCGCGCTCGATGACACAGCCCGCTTCACAGTGAAGAAGTACACCAGCCGAAAGGTTGAGACGGGGGAAGACCAGTGGCGGCATGAGCGGATTCGGCTGGAACCGCTCAACCCGGAATTTGCCGCCTGGGACGCGGGGCCGGAAGATTTTGCGGTGGTCGCCGAATGGCTGCGCGTCATCGAGTAAGCCGCCCGGTATCGACCCTGCTGGCCGAGTGGTACGCTCAGGGGCATCGCGATCTGCCGTGGCGGCGCAGCGCAGATCCATACCGCATCTGGGTCTCCGAAGTCATGCTCCAGCAGACCCGCGTCTCGGCGGTGGTCCCTTATTACCATCGCTTCCTGGCGCGTTTCCCGGCAGTGGAGGCGCTCGCGGCTGCCCAGGAACAGGAAGTCCTGGCGCTGTGGAGCGGCCTGGGCTATTATTCGCGCGCCCGCAACCTGCTGCGTGCCGCGCGCCAGATCGCGGGACGCGGTTCGTTTCCGCGCCGTTACGACGAGCTGCGCCAGTTGGCCGGCGCCGGCGATTACACCGCCGCGGCAGTGGCGAGCATTGCGTTTGGCGAACCGCGGGCGGTCCTTGACGGCAACGTGCTGCGGGTAGTTGCCCGCATGGAAAACGACGCCGGGGACATTCGGGCTTCCGGGACCCGCAAACGACTTCGCGGCACGGTCGAAAAATGGCTGGACCCGCGCCAACCCGGCGTCTTCAACCAGGCACTCATGGAACTGGGCGCCACGATTTGCCTGCCGCGGCGCCCGCTCTGTTCGCAGTGCCCGCTGCGCGACCGATGCCGCGCCCGGCAAGAGGGAACCGAGGACCGTTTGCCCGTTAAATCAGGGGCTCCCCAGCCGGAGCGCCTGGAAACCGTCTTGCTGCTGGTGCGCCGTGGGCGGCGCGTTCTGCTGCGCCAGCGCCCTGCCTTGGCGCGCCGCATGCCAGGATTTTGGGACCTGCCAACCGCGGAGGACTTAACGGGCGTCATGCCCGGCGTCGCGATCGGCCGGTTCCGCCATACGATCACGCATCATCACTACTCCGTTACGGTGAAAACGGCGGCGGCGCCGCGACGTCTTCCCGCCGGTCCGGTTTTCCGCTGGCTGGACCCGAGCCAGGCCGCGGCCAGGATCCCGCTCAGCACCACAGCAAGGAAAGCACTGCGGCTGGCGGAAATGCTGTAGCGGCCTTTCACAGCGCGAAAGTCGCTAATGTTCCGGCGCGGCGGGCGAATCCGGTGGCTTTTCCACGGGCGGCGGTGCGTCGAGAATGGCGACCCGCTGGCTGCCCCAGGAGCTGAAGAAGAACAGCCACTGGTAGGTGCTCGCCACTTTGGTATCCACCGTCAGTATCATCAGGTCCTGGCCGATCAGCGCGAGGCCGTCGCCGTTCACGCCTGGCGGGTTGGTGCTTTGCTGGATCCGGTAGCCGCGGTCGATCCACACCATTAAAGTCGGGTCCAAGCCAAAGATCGCTCCCGAGAAAAACAGCTTGGTCTTGTCGCCTTCGATGCGCCGGATCACCTGCACGCCTTGGCGAAGATCGTAAGTCTGATATTCGAGCGACCAGTCGGGGCCGCACAGCGGGAAGGTCAAGCGCAGCAGCATGCTGATCTCGGTCCTCACCGCGGCTCGATCTACGCTGACGTTGGCCCAAACCTGCTTGGCCGGGTCCGGCCCCGGCGAGTAGGTTACGCCGGACGGCACGCACCGGCTGTCGATGGCAAGAACCGGGCGGGCCAGTTCCCCCAGAGCGTCCATAAGTGACGGGGCCGTCCCGGTTTCGCGAAGTTCTCCCACGGCGCGCGCGCGGCCGTTTTCCCTGGGGCCCAGCAGCATGCGGATTACGTATGCGGTTTTGGTGGGAATGATCTGGGTGCCCTGGATCGACAGCAACGGCAGATCGAACTTGCTGCAAGGATGGATGCAAAGCTCCTGAGAAGGTCCATACCTGCCGTTGAGAACAGCCGTGGTGGCCAGCGCCTTGAGCGGCACCTGGATCTGCATAGCGCGCGACGATTTAAGGACCAGCCCCGTCTCACGGCCGGCATAAACCTGATCGCCCATAATGACTGAAGTCCCGGTGAAGAAGTTGTCGCCGTTCACCACGACCACAGCCGTCTCCCCGACCCGATGACACTCAATATCGTCAATGACGGGGTGAAGTCCGTCCTCAATCGACTTGGTCTTCAGCACTTGAATGGCTTGCGCGGCGCTCCACGCTGATTCGACCGGCCGGTTGGTGAGCAGGGCGCGCCAGCCGCAGCGGTCGGTAACCGTGAGGGTGGTGGAATTGAACTCCCGCCAGAGGGTGCGGGTCTCGATGCTCAAGTTCACCGGCTCGCCGCCTTCGTCGGCCTGCGCCAGCGAGACCACCGCCAGCATCTGGCGGACTCCCGGTGCCACCGAGGGACAGCCCACGCCGGGGAAAAACTCCCAGCCGAAAATCAGCTCGTTCGGACTGGCGTCTTCCCTCTGAAACGCAACGGTGTCAACCGTACGCCGGATCGCCGAGGTATCGTGCGAGCTGTCCACACTGCCGCTGGCGCCCGCCCCGGCCTGGGTCGAGGAAACCGAGATGCCGGTGCGCCGATGGCCGCTGATGGCGGTGTTATAAGTATCCTCTTGAGGAAACAGCACGACCAGGGACAGGGGATAAGCAGCCCTCAGACGGACTTCGACGATGGCGGCGCAACCGGCCGCGTAAGCGGGCGGATCGAGTGATATGGGAATTCCGAGCACGGCCTGAACCCGGCCCGGCTGGCGCTTCTCGCCGGCAGCGCCTTCCTCGCCCGATTCGCCCCAATCACCCGACTTGGTTTCCTCCAGAGGCATCATCCGGTCCGAAATGGCGCGCTCCAGTAGCAGTTGGAGATTGAAGATGTCGTAGTTGAGGTTGACCTGGTCGGCGAGCAGGTCGGAGGCGCGTTCGCTCCACTTGAGCGCCGGGGCCTCGGTGGCTTTGGCATCGCTATCCGAAGCAGTCCCCGCGTCATGCCTGGCGCCTGGCGTCTCTTTGCCGTCGCCGGGGATGGTGATGCCGGCCGAGACCTTCGTGGACGCGCTCGATGACGCCTGCTGCGCGCCAATGGCGTCGGATGGCTTCGGACCATCCAGCTTCTGCATCTCTTTCAACTGGTCTTTCAACTGCTCCAGCATCAACACCAGGGACCGGTTGTCGTAGACTTTGGTGTCTCCCACCGCGATGCCGGTGTGTTTCAGGCGCGGCGGAAGGATGGCGGTGCGGCGCCAGAGAACGCGCCCGACTATGAGGGCAGCGAGCATCAGGCCGGCAGCTTGCGCCAGTAGCGGCCACGACGCCAAAAGCGGGCTCAGCATGTCCAGCAACTATATCATGCGATTTCGCTGCGGGAGTTTCCAGGCGCTCGATGAGTAAGGCGGATTTCACGCACCGCCTGCGCTGCATCGTGCCAACCGAATGCGTCGTGAAGCGCCGCAATACGCTCATCCTGCGGCGCCGTTGAAACATCCTTTCAATTCCGGCCGTGACCTACCGGACCTGCCCTTTCAGGGCGGCGTCGACCGAGATGTCGTGGGCTTCGAGAATCGTGCCGGTGGCGCGGTCGAGGGCGGCGCGGGCTTTGACATACGAACTCCTGGCAGCGACCTCGGTGGATCTTGCTTGCGCCAGCAGGCTTTCGTACTGGATGACGAAGAAGGCGGTGGAGGCGCCGACCTCGAAGCGGGTTTGCTCGGCTTCGAGCGACTCCTGCTGGTACTTACGCGCCTGAACCGCAGCTTCCCAGGACGCTCGCGCGCGCCGCATGGCGATGAGCGCATCCTCCACCTCCAGGCTGGCCTGGTTCCGTAGCTGTTGTGCGCGAACCCGGGATTGTTTGACCTGCAATTCATCACGCGCAAGGTCGGCCTCGGCGATTCGATTGTGAATCGGCAGGGTGACCTGCAAGCCGATGCCATAAGTCGGGTAGTCGCGCGCCAGGGCCTGCCCGAGCGCGCTGCCATATCCGCCGGCAAGTGGCAGGCTTACGCCCGGGAAATTACCCGTCGCTTGCCCGGCGAGTCCGTTATTCTGCATGATGCCGACCAGGTCGAGCTCGGGCCGGATAGCGTTGCGGGAGCCTTCGAGACTGATGACCGAGTTTTCCACCTGTAGCTGCGCCTGCCCCAGGTCCGGGCGGCGGGCGAGAGCCTCGGCCACCTGGTCCTCGAGGGGCCGCACCTCGTCTTGATCCGGTATGGTGAGCGTGTCGGTGGGGACGATGTGGATGCCGCGCAGCCCGGCGCCGGCGTTGCGCGTCAGGACGCTTTTCAGGATGATCTCCTGCTCTTCCAGCAGGCCGCGCGAGTTGATCAAATCCTGTTCGGTGGAAAACACCTGTGCCTTGGCGCGGGTCAGCTCGACCGGCGCCAGCGTGCCCTCATCCACCTGCACCTGGGTATCGGCCAGCAATTTGCTCGCGGAGCGCAGCGTCTCTTCCTTCACCTTGACGTCTTCATAGAGCGCGACAAAATCCGTATACAGCCGGATGACGCCGTAGACGGTGAGGATGAGCTGCTGTTGGAAAAGCAGGCTGGTGATCTTGCGCTCATTGCCGGCGATGCGGATGAAGCGCCGGTTGAGCGCCCGGCCGAAGCCGCGCAGCAACGGCTGCGTCGCCGTCAGCCCGAGGGTGGCGCCCGAGACGGGGTTGTAGGCCGTGGTGGTTGCGTTGACCGATTGGTGGAGATTATCGAAGCTAAAAGCCACCTGCGTTCCAGTGGAAAACCCTTGCTGGATGCCGGCGTTGGCAAGGAATCCCTGTTGCACCAGGTTGCTGGTGCCATAGGCGTTGGGGTCGGTCTCGAGCGTGGATTGATGAGACCAGTTCAATTGGCCGAACACGGACGGGTCATACACCGGAACCGGAGAGCCGGACGATTGCGCAACGCCGCCCTGCATCGAATAGTTGTCGACCGGCTCGCCAAGCACGCCGAGCTCGAGGGCGTTGGTCGGAACCGCGGTGCCGTTGGGTCCGTTGCTCGAAGCGGGCGCCACCACCAGCGGGCTGAGCGGACCGCCGACGCCCACGGGCGCCTCCTGCAGCGTGTAAGTGAGGCCGCGATTGGTGCCGCCGCCCTGGGCGCGCCGCAGTTCGGTGTCTCCTTGCGGAACCGAAAAGCGCTCGAGCTCGACGTCCAGATTATTCTCGATGGCCAAGGCCAGCGCGTCTTGGACACTCAAGTACAAACTGCCGGCGCGGATCAGATCGCGAATACGCTGCGAGTCGCCGGGGTCCGAGGAGGTCGCCGAACCCGGCCGCGATGGCGGTTGATCCTGCAAGGGCGTCTGGGGCGCACCCACGCCGAAGCCGGGGCACAACAGGAAGGAAAGCAAAAGGCTGAGAAACGGTTTGCGAGTCATGGAGGTCCAGAGATTTTGCTAAGGCCCGGCCGCCTGCGTGCCGGGCGCCTAAGGGGCGGCGGGTCTTTCCGTGCGCAGTGGCTTCACTTTCACGCCTTCGCGAACGGAGTCGCTGGGATTGACAGCCAGCAATTGGCCCGGTTCGAGACCCGAAAGCACTTCCAAACGGTCGCCGAGATCGCGCCCAAGCTGGATGCGCTGGAAATGAACCGTGCCGTCGCCGGCGACCACGGCCGCCTGGGTGACGTTATCGCGCACCACCAGGGTATCGCCGGGAATCACCAAAGGCGGCTCTTTGCGCGGAACTGCGAGGTCGACCTGTGCGTACATTCCGGGCAGAAGCACGCCGGCTGACGGAGCCTGCACCTCGACCAGCAGCGTGCGGCTGGAGGGATCGAGGGCATTGGCAGTGCGGGTGACGATGCCGGTGAACCGGCGGCCCGCGAGGTCCGGAATCACCAGCGCAGCGGTTTGGCCGGGCCGGACAGAATCGGCGTCGGCTTGCGGCACGTTCAAATACGTGCGCAGACGATCGGTCTGGGCGATGCGGTAAAGCAGGGTGTTGCCGTCCGTGACCAGCGCACCCACATCCACGTTTCGCAGCGTGATCACACCGGCAAAAGGTGCGCGCACCGTCTGATAGCTCTGCAGATCGTTCAACCGCGCCAGATTGGCCTCGGCGGCGCCGAGATTGCTGCGCGCGGCGGCAACCGCTTTCGTCAAGGCGTCTACGTTGGCTTGCTGGGCGGCCCATTGCGCCTGGTAGGTGTCGTTTTCCTGGCGCGAGACTACGCCCTTGTCGAACAGCTTTTGCCAGCGGTTCTTGGTGACTTCGGCCAGCTGCAGGTTCGCCTGGCCCTGCACCAGGTTGGCCTGGGCCTGCTGGATGGCCGCCGCCGACTGATCCACCTGGGCTTTCGCCTGCCGGATCTGTTGATCGATTTCCGGCGCTTCGATTTCCGCCAGCACCTGGCCGGCGCCCACACGATCGCCGATATCGACCAGGCGCTTGACAATATAGCCGGAGGCGCGCGCCAGCACCGGAGCCTCGGTCACGGCTTCGATGCTGCCGGGCAGCACCAGGCTGGTTTGGGCGCTGGACCGCCTGACCTCGGCGACGTTCACCTCAAGCAAGCTCTGGGAAGAGGCGCGCGATTCGGCCGCCAGCACGCCCTCGCGACGATGGCGCGGCGCGTAGCCGAGGAAGTAGCCGGCGGCAGCCAGCGCCACCAGCAGGAGCAGGACAACCGCCAGGGTGCGTCCCGAGGGTCCGGCAGCCGTATCTCGCGCCGCCAGTTCCTGCTTCTGCTGCTCCAACTGCCGCTTGAGGTTCTCGACCTCCGCGCGCAACCTCTCTTCACTGGTATTCAGATCGTTCATTCAGCACCCTCACGGAGCATCAATTCGTCCCGCAAGTATTCATGTTCTTCCTCGACGATACGGCGCTCGTGGTCTACCGGCGGCTTAGTCCGTAACAGGCTGTACACTAATGGAACCACAAACAGAGTGGTGATGGTGGCCAGGATCAGGCCGCCGATGACGGCGCGGCCAAGAGGGGCGTTCTGCTCGCCGCCTTCGCCCATGCCGAGCGCCATGGGCAGCATGCCAATAATCATCGCAGCCGCCGTCATGATGACCGGGCGGATTCGGGTGTGGCCGGCGGAGAGCGCTGCGGCGCGTGCGTCCATGCCTTCCTCGCGCTGATCGTTGGCGAACACCACCATGAGGATACTGTTGGAGGTGGCCACGCCGATGCACATGATCGACCCCATCAGCGAGGGGACACTGAAGGTGGTCTGCGTGAGAAACAGAATCCACACAATGCCGGCCATCGCACCGGGCAGTGCCATGAGAATAATGAAGGGGTCGAGCCATGACTGGAAATTCACGGCCATCAGGAGATAGACCAGCACCACGGCGAAGGCCATGCCGAGTCCAAGGCGGTAGAAAGAGTTCTGCATGGTGGAGTACTGGCCGCGCACATCGATGGTCGTGCCGCGCGGCAGGTGGGATGACGCCTTCTTGACGATCTGGTCGACGGCCTCCCCGACTGAGCCCAGGTCGCGGCGGTAGACGTTGGCGAAAACGTCGAAGACTGGCGTCACGTTGTAATGATTGACGATTTCCGGAGCCACACCGCGCGTCACCCCGGCCAGGTTCGAGAGCAGTTGGGGTCCGCCGGCCGCGGTCCCGGGGTTGCCGTAGGCGGCGGAATTCTGATTGGGGCTGGCGCCCGTGGCCGCATTGCTTCCATTGGCAATCCCGGCCATCGAGTTGGGCGTGTTGAAGTTGAAGTTGGCGGCCAGCGGCGCGATCGGAGTGCTCATCAGCGCCGACATGCTGTCCATGCGGTATTGGGGCGTCTGCACGGCAACGAAGTAGCTCACGCCATTCCGCCAGTCGAGCCACTGGGTGGGTGCGATCTGGCTGCTGGAAGCGAGCGAAATCAGCAGGCTGTTGCTGACATCGCGCTGGGTGACGCCAACCAGGCCGGCTTTACCGCGGTCCACATTCACATCGATTTCCGGCCAGTCGACCACCTGGTGAATGTGCGGGTCCGCCACGCCGGGAATGCGCGCGATCGAGGCTTCGAGATCCTGGGCAATTCTGTAATTGGCCTGCGCGCTGCGTCCCACCACCTGCACGTCGATCGGGGCGGGCAGCCCGAAATTCAAAATCTGGTTAGTGATGTTGGCGGCTTCGAAGAAGAACACCACGTCAGGGAACTTGTCATGCAGGCGGCGCCGCAGACGGCCAACGTACTCTTCGGTGGGGCCGTGGTCTTCCGCCTTGAGGGAGATCAGGATGTCGCCGTCGGCGACCCCAATTGTCGGGCTGTCGCCGTACGCGAGGTTTACGCTGCTGTTGGGAATGCCGATGTTGTCGATAATGCTGTCGATCTCTCGCGCCGGGATTTCATTGCGAATCTCCCGCTCGATACCGGCGAAAATCGCTTCGGTCTGCTCGATGCGGGTCCCGGAGGGCGCACGGGCGTGGAGGCGCATCTGCCCGGAGTCCACGGTGGGGAAGAAATCGCGCCCGACGAGCGGGGCGAGCATCAACGAGGCGCCAATGAAGATGGCGAAGCCGGCCAGTACCGCGGTGCGATGATCGAGACACCAATCGAGCAGGGCGGCGTAGGAACTGCGCATCCGCTCGAAACGGCGGTTGAAGATGTAGTGCGTTTTCCAGATGGGGCCCGTGCCGCCGGCGGTTTCGCCATGTGATCCCTGCGCGTAGAGCTTCGTTTCCGGCCGCAGCATGTAGTGCACCATGTTCGGGATCAGGGTGCGGGAAAGCAGGTAAGAGGCGAGCATGGCGAAAACCACCGCCATGGCGAGCGGCGTGAACAGGTACTTGGCCGCGCCCGTGAGCAGCAGGACCGGCACGAAAACGATGCAGATGGAAAGCGTGGAAACGAAGGCCGGAGCCGCAATCTGCTGTGCGCCATCGAGCACCGCGCGCACCAGCGGCTTTTTCATCGCCATATTGCGATGGGTATTTTCGATTTCCACCGTGGCGTCGTCGACCAGGATGCCGACCGCCAGAGCCAGGCCTCCCAGCGTCATCACGTTGATCGTGTCTCCAATGCCATAGAGCACGATCAGCGAAACCAGGATGGAAAGCGGGATGGAAATACAAACGATCACCGTGCTGCGCCAGCTCCCTAGAAATACCAGGATCATCAGGCCGGTCAGGAACGCGGCGGTGACCGCTTCGCGCACTACACCGTTGATGGCGGCGCGCACGAACAGGGACTGATCGAACAATTGCCGCACCTGGAGCGCAGGGGGCAAACTGGCCAGGATTTTGGGCAGCGCCCGCTTCACTGCGTTCACCACCGCCAGCGTGGAGGCTTTCCCGTTGCGCATCACGGTGAGCAGGGCGCCGCGCGTGCCGTTGGTGCGCACAATGCAGGTTTGCACGCCATAGCCGTCACGCACCTGTGCCACGTCACCCAGCCTCACCGTGGCGCCATTCACCACTTTCAGCGGGAGTGCGTTCATCTCGCTCAGGATCCGAGGGCTGGAATTGAGCTTGACCTGGTAGTCCTTGGCGCCGATCTTGATATCGCCCGCGGGCAGAATCAGGTTCTGATTGGCCAGCGCGTTGGATACGTCGGTGGGCGAAAGGTTCTTGGCGAACATCTGCTCCGGAATCAGGTCCACCATCACCTCGCGGAACTTGCCGCCGTATGGCAACGGCACAGCGGCCCCCGGGATGGTGGCAAGCTGCGTGCGAATGAAGTTCTGGCCCAGGTCGAATAATTCCTGCTCGCTCAACGTCTTGCTCTCGAGCCCCAATTGCAGGATGGGCACGCTCGAGGCGTCGTACTTGAGAATGTTCGGCGGCGTAGTGCCGGGCGGAAAAATGCGCAGCAGCGTCTGCGAAATCGCTGTGACCTGGGAAAGCGCCACTTCAACCTTGGCGTTGGGCTGAAAATATACGCGCGTGACCGAAACACCCGAGTAGGATTGGGATTCGATGTGTTCGATGTCGTTGACCGTGGTGGTCATGGCGCGCTCGAAGATCAGCACCATGCGCTTTTCCATCTCCTCGGGAGAAAGCCCGGTGTAGCTCCACACGATACTGACCACGGGAATGTCGATGTAGGGAAAAATGTCCACCGGCATGGTGATGATGGCGGACACGCCCAGGATGGCGATGAGTACCGACATCACCACGAAGGTATACGGACGTCTTAACGCGAGTCTGACGATCCACATGAGAGATGCAGGCTTCCAGCGTGAGGCGCACTACAACGCCAAAGTTGGGCGATATACTTAATATTAAATGATCGCGCGTGGTTCCGAACGGCCCCCCAGAGGGTGCTGCGGGTAGCTCTTTGGGGCTATCCCCGGACCTTACGCGATGGCTACTTGGGTGGGGCACGGGATGGGTGGCCCGGCTTCCCTCTTCCGCAGGGGGTACCAAAGAATGACGCTCCAGGACCACCGTGTTCCAGGAGAAATCCAATGTTGGGGTTGGTAGACAATCTCGCGCTGGCCGCGGACTCGATCCGGTCCCACAAACTCCGGGCGCTGCTGACGATGATCGGTCTGACCATGGGAGTTGCCACTCTGATCGCGGTGATGACCCTGGTGCAAGGGGCGAATGTTTACGTCGAGCACAAAATCGCCAACCTGGGAACCAATGTTTTCCGCATCGCCCGCACGCCATTCGTGCTGACCGATTTCAGCGTTCTCACCAAGGCGCTGCGCCACAAGAACCTCGAGTTGGATGACTTGCGTGCGCTGGCCGGGATCTGCGAACACTGCCAGGCGGTGGGCGCGGCGGCCAGCGCCACGGTCTCTCTGCGTTACCAGGATCACGAACTGGACGACGCCGCGATGTACGGGTACACGCCGTCAATGGCCGGCATCGATACGCGCACTGTCGATCAAGGGCGCTACTTCACCGAGGTGGACGACGCGCACGCGGCGCCCGTCTGCCTGATTGGCGACCGCGTAGCGCAGGAGTTCTTCGCCGGGCGCAGCCCGCTGGGCCGCCAGTTGCGCGCCGGCGGTGCCGAGTTGACCGTGATCGGCACCTTTGAGCGGATTGGCAGTGTTTTAGGGCAGGACCAGGACAACTTCATCATTCTGCCGCTGCGCACCTGGCTGAAGCTGCGCGGGCAGCGAACCAGCCTGGAGCTGAGTGTGAAAGCCGAGGGCGGCGACACCATTTTCCAGATGGCCCAGGACGATGCGCGGCGAATCCTGCGCGCGCGCCGCCACGTGCCGGCAGGCGCCGACGACGATTTCTACATTGGAACCGCGGACAGCTACATCAGCCTGTGGCAGAGCATCAGTTCGGCATTCTTCACGGTGTTCCTGATGATCAGCTCGATTTCGGCCGTGGTGGGCGGCGTGGTGATCATGAACGTGATGCTGGTCAGCGTGACCGAGCGCACGAAGGAAATCGGCGTGCGCCGCGCGGTGGGAGCCACGCAATCCGACGTGCTGCGGCAGTTCCTGGCGGAGAGCGTTCTGCAGTGCGTTGCTGGCGGCGTGGTGGGAGTTGGGATCGGATTCACCTGTGCGATGGCGCTGCGCCAGTTCACCGATTTTCCGGCAGCGGTCGAGAGCTGGGTTGCGGCCCTGGGCGTGACGGTGAGCTCGGCGATCGGTCTGTTTTTCGGGATTTATCCGGCGGTGAAAGCGTCGAAGCTTGACCCGGTGGTGGCCTTGCGGGCGGATTGACCATGACGGGCTCGGCGTTCGGCGAAAATCTGCGGATGGCGGTGGACACGCTGCGCTCGCGCAAGATCCGCGCGGCGCTGACGATTCTCGGCATTGTCATCGGAGTGACCAGCGTGATTTCCGTGGCGGCCCTCATCGACGGCCTGAACGGCCTGATCAAGAATCGGATCCAGAGCTTCGGCTCGCGTTCGTTTTTCGTGCTGCGCATTCCGCCGGGCTTCACCGGCCTGGCGCCTCTGCCGCAGAAAATCCGCGTACGCAAGTACTTGAAGGTGGAAGATGCGCAGTTTTTGAAGGAGAGCGTTCCCGGCCTCGACGTCGCCACCGCGTTTTCCAACCGGATCAACTTCGGCACCGGTGAGCCGGATTCGATCCGCTATGGCGGCCAACACGTCGAGCGCCTGTTCGTGCGCGGCACACAGCCCGATTACGTGGCGGCAATCCCGCTCTTCACCGTGGCTTCCGGCCGCTTCGTTTCGGCGTTCGACGAAGAACACGCGCGCGATGTGGTGGTGATCGGGGCCGCGATTGCGGACTCGCTGTTTCCTCACGTCGATCCGATCGGCAAGCGGGTGCGCCTGGACGGCCGCGGCTACGAGGTGATTGGCGTCTTCGAAAAGGACGCGGGACTCTTTGGCGGCGCCGGCGTGGATCAATTCGCCTGCATCCCGATGTCGAACTTCCGCAAGAATTTCCGCGAAGTCCGCGAGGTGTTTCTGATGTTCACCGTGCACGACGGCGCTGACCTGGATGAGGTGCGCGGCCAGGTAACCGAGGCGATGCGCCGGCGGCGCCACGTTCCTCCGCACGCCGAGAACGATTTCGAAATCGCCGACCCCAACTTCTTCATCGACCTCTGGAACCAGCTCACCGGCGCCATGGCGATCCTCACCGGCGTCATCAGTTCCATCGGCCTGCTGGTGGGCGGCATCGGCGTAATGAACATCATGCTGATTTCGGTCACCGAACGCACTGGGGAGATCGGCGTGCGCAAGGCTCTGGGCGCCCGAAAGGCGGATATTCGCCTGCAATTCCTGCTCGAAGCGATTACGCTTTCCGGCGTTGGCGGCATGGTGGGGATTTTGATGGGCGGCATCATCTCGATGGCCGCCCGTGCGCTGGCTTCCATTCCCACCGCGCTCTCGCCGTTCTGGGTGGTGACAGGTGTTGCCATGTCGGTCGGCGTGGGATTGTTCTTTGGCTACTATCCCGCCAATCGCGCGGCGAATCTGGATCCGATTGTGTGCTTGCGGTATGAGTGAGGGCGGGCGGAGCCGCCGCAATCTGCCGTGAGTGATCGAGAAGGCCGAGGGACTCCTCGAGTACGGATTCAGCGGCTCAGTACGGTCGACGCCGCAGCGCCCCGGCACTTGGCAACGATCAGCGTAATGTCATCCTGCTGCTCCAGCGGGCTGAATTTCCGGACTTCATCAACCACCGATTCCAGCATTGCTTGTGGAGACAATTCCCGGCGCCCTCGTAAGGCTTCGATCAGGCGCTGTTCGCCAAATTCTTCCCCCCTGTCATTCCACGTCTCGGTGATGCCATCCGTGTAGAGCGCCAAGGTGTCGCCGGCAAGAAGCTGGCGCTCTCCGATGGTGCAGTCCCACTGCTCGAAGAGCCCTAGCACCGTGGCCGTGGAATCCAGGCATTCCAGACTGTTGTCGCTGCGCAGGAGAAGAGCGGAAAGATGGCCGCAATTGGCGTAGCGCAAGCGCCTCGTCTCGTCGTGATATTCGGCAAAGAAGAGGGTCGCATAGGCGCTATCGCTGGTGTTGTCGCAAAAGAGCTGGTTGACGGACCGCAAAAACCGCCGCGGATCCTCGAGTGCGATCGCGCACTGGCCGCGCAGGTTCGCCTGCAGGTTGGCCATCAAAAGAGCGGCGGCGATTCCCTTGCCGGCGATGTCGCCGATCACCATGCCGAGACGTTCCCCGCCCAGAGTCAGAAAATCGTAATAATCGCCGCCCACCTGCCGCGCCTGGATGCAGACACCTGCGTATTCCAGCGTCTTCAGCGCGGGCAGCTTTTGCGGAAAAAGCCGGGCCTGCACCTGTTTGGCGATCTCCAGTTCCTGCGCCGCCCGGCGCTCCGCTTCCCGTTTCTCGGCGGCGGCGCGGCGTTGCGCTTCGATTGCCCGGCTCCACTCGTCGAAGCTGACCAGCTCGAAGGTGTTATGATCCACGTCCTCGAAGCGCGTTACCACCGCGCCCCACACCGGCGACGGCACGTCCGTCGGATTGGCACGGAGGGACGCAACGGGCGCCGGTTTCTGCGGGTCGTACTTCACCCTTCGCAAGCGCGGCGCAAAGCGAAAGAGAACGCCCCGCTTGCTCCATTCGCTGTATTTGGCAAGCACGTCTTCGGTGACGAAAACAATGTTGGTTCGCCGGCCGATCAGCTTGTACTCTGCCGTGTCCGACTCCGGCGTAATCAGCGTGAGCACGGCGGTTCCGTCCGGCGGGGAGACGGCTACCCAACGCCCGGATTGCAGGCGTGCATCGAAGGCAAGACGGAACCCCAGTTGATCGAGATAGAACCGCAGGCTTCGGTCCTGATCTCTAACAAAAATGTTAACCGCGTTAATCCCGAGGTAAGGATCGGGCCGGTCCGCCGCGTCGGGTGAAGGAGCGCTCATTGGCGTCATCATAGGACCGGTGGAACACTCTGACCTAGCGGCGAGCAGGTCGCGGCCAGGGGCGGATGGTGCCTGATGATCGCCCGTGGTCCCGATTTTGAATTCTTCGACTGGATACAATTATGCCGCATTCGTTTTGGTTCCGGCGCCGTCACAGCGGTGAGCCCGAGTTGGCGCGCGGCGAGAGTCTTCCGCTTCGCGGCGGGCAAATCACGGCTTGCCGGCCGCCCCAGTGGCAGGCAAGGGCTCATAAACCACAAAGGCGAACTGGCGCGAATCCGGCGACCAGGAATTGACGTTGATCGTGCCCTGGCCGCCATAGAACTTGAGCAGGATTTCGGGCTTCGCCGGTTTGAGCCTTTTGCCCGGCGCCGGCATGAGGCGTAGGGCAACACCATCCAGGCGGCCGTTGTGCGTGGTGGTGCCTTTGGGGAAGGAAAAGACCAGCAAGTGCCTTCCGTCCGGCGAAAAATGCGGAAACCAGTCCTCCCATTCGTCGCCGGTGACCTGCTCGGCTTTGACGTCGGACGGTCCGGCGCCATCGGGCGGCATGCGCCAGATACGCCAGCTACCGGAGCGGTTCGAGTTGAAATAAATCCATTTGCCGTCCGGGCTGTACTCGGAACCGTCGTCGTAGGAGCCCTGCGAGGTGAGTTGCTCTTCGCTGCCGCCGGCGGCGGAGACGCGGTAGAGGTGGAAGGCGCCAATACGCTGGCCCACGAAGGCAAGCCACTGGCCATCGGGGCTCCAGCCATGAAAGTAGCTCGGCGCGGCTGGCGTCATCAGCCTCACTCCCGAGCCGTCGGCGCGGGCCAAATAGACCTGCGATTGGCGCGACGCCGGGCTCGAGGCCGAAAATGCGATCCAATTCCCATCGCGCGACAAGTCATGATCGTTATTGCAGACGTACTCACCCGGGCCGAGATCGATCTGTTGAGGTCTCGGCTCGCCGGAGCCCTCTAACGCCAGGCGGTACAGGTGTCCCTGGGTGTTGATCAGCAGGAACTTGCCGTCGTGCGACCAGTTGGGCGCTTCGACAACCTGGTCCGCCTGGTAAACCACACGGGTTGAGCGGCTGGCCAGATCGTAAACGGTGATCTTGCTGCGGTAGCGCGAAGCCGGCGGATGCTGCTGTGCATTACTCACGTTGGGACTTCCCTCCAGATGGAGCTGAACATTGGTAAAGACGGCGGTTTCGAGCACGCCGGCGTCATGCGAACAGACGCCAAGCCCCACGTAGACGGCGGCGGGCAAGTTCACCTCTTGCGCAGCGGTGGCCGTCAATTCCTCGCCTGGCGTGCCGGCAAACGCGGTGAAAGAGTTGCCATGGCGAACAATCCGGATGCGGCTGGGAGCGTTCACCGTGGACCGTATCTCCTGCGTCTGGGCGCCGTCCGCCGGACGGAATTGCAGGGAGGTGAGGCCATCGCCATGCAGCGCCACATCGGCGTAGGCGGAATCGGGGGTGAGGTCCCGCCGCACCATCAGCATGGCCTTACGGTGCGGCACGGCCCCGCGCCCGAGGAAGCGCACGTCGGCGGTCAATTCGAAGTCGCCGGAGATGCGGCTGAAGACAAAGTGAAACGCGTCGGCGGCAGCCCAAACGTTTGCGCCGCCGCCGGTGATGCGGTACTCGCCGGCCGAGCTGAGCACGGAGTTGCTACTCCCCGTGGTGGCTGAATAGCTGGGCGCACCATCGTATGCCGCGGCGCCTGACATGAGGTTGGCGCCCACGTCCTGCTGGGACTCGAAAATGCCCAGCGCGCCCTTGCTGGTTTGCGCTGGAAGCGTCGTTACCGCCGCCAACAGGGAAATTGCAGCGAGCGAGAATGGAAGGCGCATGACGAATCAGCTTATCACCGCTCAGCTTTCGCGCGACCCGCCTCGCAAGGAGCCGGCTAAGCTGAGAACCATCCCGGCTGTCTTCGCCTGGCAACCTGGCCCGCGACCGTCAGAAATTGACGATGGAGCCAAACCCGGCCGGGTCGAGGCTGGCGCCGCCGACCAGGACGCCGTCAATTTCGGGTTGCGCCATCAGCGTGCGGGCGTTGTCCGGCTTGACGCTACCGCCGTAGAGAATGCGGATGGCATCGGCGGCTTCCTTGCCATATTTCTCGCGCACCTGGCCGCGGATGACGCGGTGCGCGTCGGCGGCGATTTCGGGCGTGGCGGTCTTTCCCGTGCCGATCGCCCACACGGGCTCATAAGCGATCACAATCCGCGCAAATTGCGCGGCGCCCAGCCCGGCGATGCCTTTTAGAAACTGGCCGACCAGGACGGCTTCGGTCATGCCGCCTTCACGCTGTTCCAGCCTCTCGCCGACGCACACAATCGGCGTCAGCCCGAATTCGAGCGCAGCTTGCGTGCGCTGGAGCACAGTCTCATCGGTCTCGCCGAAATACTGGCGGCGCTCACTGTGGCCGACGATGGCGTGAGTGGCGCCCGCGGCAGCGATCATCGGTCCGGAGATCTCGCCCGTAAAAGCGCCCTCCTTGGCCCAGGCGATGTTCTGGGAGCCAATATGAATTGCGGTGCCCTGCACGGCTGCAGCGGCCGCGGCGAGATTGGTGAAGGGCGGCGCAATCACGATTTCGCAGTGCCCGGACGCCGCGACCAGCGGCCGGAACTTCTCGAAGAACGCGGTGGTTTCGGCGGGAGTCTTGTACATTTTCCAATTGCCCGCCATGACTGGTTTTCTCATAAGAGTTCCTTTAAGAAGCTGGCGCCATGATGGAGGGAGACGCCAAAATTGGCGGCCACGGTCTGGCCGATATCAGAAAGCGAAGCGCGCAACCCGAGATTGACGCCGCCGCGCACCTTGGCGCCTGTGGCGAGCAAGGGCACGTACTCACGGGTGTGATCGGTGCCGGGAACGGTAGGGTCGCAGCCATGGTCGGCGGTGAAAACCGCCAGGTCGCTCGGGCGCAGCGCGCTTGCGAATTCGGGCAGCCAGCCGTCGAACTGTTCAAGCGCCGCGCCGTAACCTTCCACGTCATTCCGGTGGCCGTACTGCTGATCGAAATCCACCAGGTTGACAAAAATCAGGCCGGCCGCAACCTCGCTCATGGTTTCGAGTGTCTTCGCCATACCGTCCTCGTTGTTCTTTGTCTTCACGCCATCGCGGATGCCCCGGCCGAGGAACACGTCGAAGATCTTGCCCACGCTGCGCACCACAACGCCGCGCTCCTCCAGCCGGTCGAGCAGCATACCTTTCGGTGGCGGCACGGCGTAATCGTGCCGGTTGGCAGTGCGGGTGAAGTTTCCCGGCGCGCCGATGAAAGGCCGGGCGATCACACGCCCCACTTCGTTCGGGCCGCGCAGGATCTCACGCGCCGTTTCACAAATCCTATACAGCTCCCAAAGCGGGATGACCTCTTCATGCGCGGCCACCTGGAAAACACTGTCGGCAGAGGTGTAAACGATGGGCGAACCTGTCCGCATGTGTTCGGCGCCCAGTTCGCGGATGATCTCGGTTCCCGACGCAGCAACATTGCCCAGCCAGTGGCGGCCGATGCGCCGTTCGAATTCGGCGAGCACCTCAACCGGAAAACCACGCGGGTAAAGCGGGAACGGCTTATCCAGGTGAATCCCGACCATTTCCCAATGCCCGGTGGTGGTGTCTTTGCCCGGCGAAGCCAGCGTGCAGCGCCCATAAGCGCCGGCGGGCGCCGCTTGAGGCGCAATCCCAACCAACGGCTTGATGTTGCCCAATCCCAGCCGCTCCAGGTTTGGCAAATGCAGGCCGCGCAGGCGCGCGACGTTGCCGAGCGTATCGGCTCCAGGCGGATCGTGAAACCCGGCGGCGTCCGGCATGGCGCCTACACCGACGCTGTCAAGGACGATCCAAATGATGCGCTCAAACACCAACTTTCGAGATTAACATGCGGCATTCGCCAGGCCGACGAGCCCGCGCTGGAGCTTGAGATGGGCGGAGAGGCGTAAGGTCGAGCCGCGCCGCAAAAGCGGTCAGGACGCCGAGATGTTGGCCGCCGCGAGCCGGGAGTCGGAAGTGCTCCAAATGCCCTTGATGCTGCCGCCGGCGCCCAAGAATAGAGTCGCACACGCCAAGGCAACGAATGCGATCAAGAGGGAATGTTCAATCAGGTTCTGCCCTGTGTCCTCGTGCCAAAAGCCACGCATCTCCGCACCAGACTCTTCGAACGCGTTCCGCATAGCTGTCGCCTCTTCCTGTGGCACTCCTCCGGTTTGCTGCTGGACCGGGTTACTGGACACCGCGGATCTTCGCACCTGCCAGCATATAATACGGAATTCGGGAACCCCTGTGCCAGAATGTCTTAGGTTGAAAAAAAGAGCTAACTACCGGGTGACTAAGGCGAACAAACCTTCGTTAACTAAGAACCACTAACTAAAGGTACGTGCTGCGGGCCGGCGGCTTGCGTTAAGAGGCGGAAGCGTTGGCCGCCGCGAGCTCGGAGTTGGAAGTGCTCCAAATCCCCTTTATGCTTCTGCCGGCGCCCATGAAAATGGTGGCGCAGGCGAGGGCCACAAACGCCATCAAGAGGGAGTTTTCGATCAGGTCTTGCCCATCGTCCTCCAGCCAAAAAGTACTCAACGTGTCACCAAACGCTCTGAACCAGTTCTCCATGATTAGAGGTTGCCCCGATCTTGGTTTGTAGGCATCCCCGCGCTTTCGTTCTGGTGATAGGGAATGCGCGAATGCCGCCACTCTTATTACTTACGATGTGAGAATACCGTACTACCCGCCGGGTGACCAGAGTCTCTTAGGTTGATTGAAACCCACTATCTTACGGCTTACTATGGAGAGCCATCCTCAGTTATCATCGGGCTGTTAACTGTCGTGATATCTGGTGCCGTCGCGCCAAAACGCGGCGGATGGCAATCAATCCTTGAAAATCCATAGAATTAAAGGATGTAGCGGCTGAGATCCTGGTCCTTCACGATGTCAGCCAAGTGTTTGCGTACGTATGTGGCGTCCACCTTCACCGTCTTCTTCTTGAGGTCGGGCCCCTCGAAGGAAACCTCTTCCAGCAGCTTTTCCATGATGGTGTGCAAACGGCGCGCGCCGATGTTCTCGGAGCTCTGGTTCACCTGAGCGGCGAAGCGGGCCACCTCTTCGAGCGCGTCATCGCCGAGGAGCAGCTTGATGCCCTCCGTTTCGAGCAAGGCGACGTACTGCTTAGCGAGGGCATTCTTGGGTTCTTTGAGGATGCGGATGAAGTCTTCCACGGAAAGCGACTTCAGTTCGACGCGAATGGGAAAGCGGCCCTGCAGCTCCGGGATGAGGTCGCTTGGCTTCGAGACATGGAAGGCGCCGGCGGCGATGAACAGAATGTGATCGGTGCGCACGAAACCATAGCGGGTGTTGACGGTGGTGCCCTCGACGATCGGCAGGATATCGCGCTGCACGCCTTCGCGGCTGACATCGGGACCGTGGCCGGATTCGCGGCCGGCGATTTTGTCGATTTCGTCGAGGAAGATAATGCCGCTCGATTCGACGCGCTCGAGGGCGGCGCGCGTCACCTGATCCATATCGATGAGCTTCTGTTCTTCTTCCTGGACGAGATAATCGAGCGCTTCGGCCACGCGCATTTTGCGGCGGCGCGTTTTCTGGCCGAATAGGTTGGGCAGCATGTCCTTGAGGTTGATGCCCATCTCCTCGATGCCGGCATTGGTGGTGACTTCGAGCGTGGGGCCTCGGTCCTTGACGTCGATTTCCACCATGCGCTCGTCGAGCTTGCCGGCGCGCAGCCGTTCGCGCAGTTTCTCGCGGGTGCGCTCAACGCTTTCGCTGGGCTCGGGCTGCGGCGGCATCAAGAGGTCCAGCAGGCGGTCTTCGGCGTTCATCTCGGCGCGGTCGGCCACCTCGTCGAGCCGTTCCTCGCGCACCATGTCGATCGAGATATCCACCAGGTCGCGGATCATCGCCTCGACGTCGCGGCCCACGTAGCCGACTTCGGTGAACTTGCTGGCCTCCACTTTGAGAAAAGGCGAATTGGCCAGGCGGGCGAGGCGGCGAGCCAGCTCGGTTTTGCCGACGCCGGTGGGGCCGATCATGAGAATGTTTTTGGGCATCACCTCGTCGGCCATTTCCGGCGACAGTTTCTGGCGGCGGATGCGGTTGCGCAAAGCGATGGCCACGGCTCGTTTGGCGTCTGCCTGTCCGACGACATGTTTGTCGAGCTCACGCACGATCTCGCGCGGAGTGAGCTCGTCAAGCACCGGCTCTTCATCGACGGACTGGCTTGGCAGATAAATCACCATGGCTAACCCAGTTCCTCGAAGGTCACGCTCTCATTGGTATAGATGCACATCTTGCCGGCGATCTGCATGGCCTCCTCGGCAATGCGACGCGCGGAGAGCTTGGTATTGCGCGCCAGTGCCAGCGCGGCCGCAAGCGCGATCGGTCCGCCACTGCCGATGGCGGCGATTCCTTCGTCCGGCTCGATGACATCGCCATTGCCGCTCACCAGATAGGTGATGGTCTGGTCCGCCACAAGCAGCAGCGCTTCCAGGTGCCGCAGCACACGGTCGGTGCGCCACTCCTTGGCCAGCTCGACGACCGAGCGCGGCAGGTTGCCGTTGAATTGCTCGAGTTTCGATTCGAAGCGGGCGAACAGAGCGAAGGCATCGGCCGTGGAACCGGCGAATCCGGCGACAATCTTGTCGTTGTACAGGCGGCGAACCTTGCGCGCCGAGGCCTTAATCACTTCGTTCCCGAGGGTCACTTGGCCATCGCCGGCCATCACGACCTTATTGTCGCGGCGGACACAGAGCACGGTCGTGGACCTGATTCTTTCCTTCATGTTGGTGCGCCTTCATTGTATCGCACGCGCCTGGCGGGGCCTCCTGCCGCCGCGCTGACGTGCACACCTGGCGCGTTTGTGCTCGCCTGATTCGAAAAAACCGCGGCGCCAATGGCCGCCGCCCTGCCGGAGGGCCCTTAGAGTTTCCCGAGCACGCGGTCGAGCAATTCGCGGCTGGCGACGCTGCCCTGGGCGATGCGGGCGTTTCCGCCGCCGCGGCCGCCGGCTTCCCCGAGCGCCGCTTTGAGAACCTTGCCGGCGTCGATGCCGGAATCGGCGGAGGCTGCCAGCAGCAGTGACGGCGGGTCGTTGAGGGCGGCGAGAAAAACGGCCTTGGGCTGCGCGGTGAAGCTCTGAGCGAGGGCGCGCAACTCCTCGAGGCCGCCGCGCTCCGCGCGGCTCGTGTGGCGGCGCACGCCGTCATCACCAGGGGCGGTAGTGGCATAGAGCTCGCGGCCCTGGAAGGCGGCCAGTTCGAGCGCGAGTTTGCGGCACGCCTTGTCGGCCGCACGGCCGGCTTCGGTCTGCGCGGCCGCCGCGGCGGGCACCGCGTCGAGCGGCGCCGAGAAAAGCTGGGCGGCGGCGGACAGCGTTTCGAAATCAGCGCGCGCGCGGCGCACCGCGCGGCCGCCGCAAATGAATTCGACGCGCGTGGTGTCGCGGACCTTTTCGAGCTTGCGGATCAGAATAGGGCCGATTTCGCCGGTGGCGCGCACGTGGGTGCCTCCGCAGGCGCTGCGGTCCAGCCCGGCGATGCTCACGATGCGGAGCGTGCCTTCGCGATCGGAAGCCTTGCGGAGGCCGGCGACCACGGCCGCGTCTTCGAACTCCACGGCCAGAGGCCGGTTTTCGAATACGACGGAGTTGGCGTGGCGTTCGGCTTCGGCCGTGGTGCGGGGGTCGACGGCGCCGCCTTCCAGATCGATCGTGGCGCTCTCCGCGCCCAGGTGGAAGCTAACTGTGGTGAGGGCGAAGTGCTCGGCGAACACCGCGGAGAGGAGGTGCTGGCCGGAGTGCTGCTGCATGTGGTCGAAGCGGCGGGACCAGTCGATGGCGCATTCGGCTTCGGCGGCGGACAGGGGCGCGCTCAAGCGGTGCGCGACGCGCTCGCCTTCATCGACGACATCCACCACCGCTTGGCCGGCGATCGAACCGGTGTCGCAGGGCTGGCCGCCCGAAGCGGGATAGAACGCGGTGCGGTCGAGGTACACGGTGAGGCCGTCAGCGGC
>Ga0335078_10000527_pt1 | contig 59034 bp, 53 predicted proteins | sample Lox_Sample_32_FD_206711 | JGI IMG/M metagenome (GOLD analysis project Ga0335078, IMG submission 206711) | Soil microbial communities from Loxahatchee National Wildlife Refuge, Florida, United States - Lox_Sample_3.2 | ecosystem: Environmental > Terrestrial > Soil > Wetlands | place: USA... | reverse complement strand
ATAAGTAATAAATAATGAGTTGGCCTTGAGTCGGGATAAACCCGACAAAATGATAGGAAGGTGAGCATTGATTACCGGATGCTCGCGAAGGCTCGCATGAGCATTTCAGCTCAGCAGCTCGGCCTGCGGCCGATAACTGAGCCTGTTCTTGAAAATATAAGTAATATAAATTTACATAGTCATTATCGTTCACTTATGAGTGGGCCGGTAGCTCAGTTGGTAGAGCACCGCCCTTTTAAGGCGGGCGTCGCGAGTTCGACCCTCGCCCGGCTCACCATTACGTAACATGACAAAAACAAGCAATTTGAGACCATAATTTAGGGAGGAATTACAATGTATGCTATAGTTGAAATCTCAGGGAAACAGTACAAAGTCGCTGAAAACTCGGTAATTGACGTCGATAAGATGGAAGTTACCGACAAACAGGTCAACTTCGACAAAATTTTGCTTCTTGTAAGCGGAGAAGAGATTAAAGTCGGCGCGCCCACGGTGCCAAATGTAAAAATAACCGCAGAGGTGCTCGACCCGAAAGTGAAAGGCGATAAAGTGGTGGTGTTTAAGTGGAAAAGAAGGAAAAACATGCGCAGGAAAAAGGGACACAGACAGCAGTTTACAAAAATCAGAATACAGAAAATAGAAGGCTGACAAAAACAATTTAGAATTTAGATTGTAGATTTTAGAATTGAAAAATTAAGGAGGAAGAAAGATGGCACATACAAAAGCTCAGGGAAGTTCAAGAAACGGCAGGGACAGCGCAGGGCAGAGGCTCGGCGTAAAGCAATACGACGATAACCTGGTACACGCTGGCACCATACTTGTGAGGCAGCGCGGAACAAGGATAGTGCCGGGGCATAATGTCGGCCTTGGCAAGGACCATACATTATTCGCAAAGGTTACCGGCAAAGTCAAATACGAGGACAGCAAAAATAAGAAAAAGGTAAGCGTATACCCTGTACCAGTAAACTAAGATTTGCAAATATATAAAGAAAATTAAAACAAAGACGCCCTTTTGGGCGTCTTTTTATTTCTATGACGCGAATACTACGGGAGTAAGCACGTGGATTTTTATTTTTATATAAAACCCTGTTTTTAAGGTACAATACTTGCGGCCCGAGACGCATAACGAATGAATAAAAAGGAAAGGAAACATAATGGACAATGAACAGGGATCGGTAGTAGACCCGCAGACTAAAAAAGAAGAAGCCGCTAACTCCATAACCCACGGACTTGGCGCGGCCATGGCAGTGGCTGCGCTGGTTCTCCTGGTCGTCTTCGCCGCCAGGAAAGGCGATGCGTGGAAGGTCGTGTCATTTTCAATATACGGCTCAACCCTTGTTTTACTATACGTCATGTCCACTCTCTCGCACGCAATAATAGGGAAAAAAATAAAACGGTTTTTTGAGATGCTTGATTACTCGTCCATTTACCTTTTAATAGCAGGCACATATACGCCAATCACCCTGATGTACCTGCGCGGGCCGTGGGGCTGGTCGATTTTCGGGATAATATGGGGATTTGCAGTAATCGGGATACTGTGCAAAGTTTTCCTCCTCGGGAAGTGGGATTTCCTTTCAGTGATTTTTTATATACTCATGGGATGTATAATTGTAGTCGCGTTTAAACCCCTGATGCGATTTGCGCCGCTTGGTTTTTTGAAATGGCTGGTGATAGGAGGCGCATGCTATATGTTTGGTTCGGTTTTTTACCTTTTCAAGAAAATGCCTTTCCACCATCCAATATGGCATTTGTTTGTAATAGCCGGGAGCGCGTGCCATTTTTTCGGATTCCTTTTTTATATGGCAACATAAAAATAGGAGGCTCAATGAAGAATTTTTTCAAGGTTTTACTGTTATCGGCACTGGCTTTGACGGTCTGCGCCATGGGATTTTGCGCAGAGCCGGAATACAAAGTTATAAATAAGATACACGTAAAGGGAGAAGAAGGCTGGGATTACCTGACCTGCGACAGCGCGGCGTCCAGGCTTTATGTCTCGCGCGGGACTCATGTCATAGTTGTGGATACGGTTAAAAACAGGGTCGTAGGCGAGATTCCCGGCACTGACGGCGTGCACGGCATCGCGATAGCTGAGGAATTTAATTGCGGGTTTACAAGCAACGGAAAGGCAAACACCGTCACTATTTTTGACCTGCAAACACTGAAAATCAAGGGCGAAGCAAAGACAGGAGAAAATCCCGATGCAATACTTTATGACACGTTCTCGAAAAAGGTATTTACGTTCAACGGCAAATCAAAAGACTCGACCGTGATAGACGCTGCTACGGGCAAAGTGATTGGCACATTCAGCATGGGAGGAAAGCCTGAATTCGCGTGCGCGGACGGGAAAGGCATGCTTTATGTAAATATAGAAGATACTGCAGAGGTGGTTGAAATTGATTCTATAAAGGCAAAAATCACAAGGCGGTTTTCCATAAAGCCGGGCACTGAGCCGACCGGCATAGCCATTGACATAAAGAAACACCTTGTTTTTTCCGGGTGCCATAATAAAGTAATGACAGTGCTGGACACACAAAGCGGAAAAATAATAGCGTCGATACCTGTAGGCTCGGGCGTGGACGGCTGCGGTTTTGACCCGGGGAGAGAGCTGGCATTCTGCGCCAACGGGGCCGACGGGACCCTGACCGTGGCAAAAGCAGCACCCGACGGAAAATTCGAGGTTGTCCAGACAGCAGCAACGCAAAAAGGCGCGCGCACCATGACAGTGGACCCGGCGACTCACAAGATTTATCTTCCGACTGCGGAGTTCGGGCCAATGCCTGCGCAGACACAGATGCCGGTCCCGGGAAGCCATCCGCATCCGCCGATAATAAAGGATAGTTTTGTGATTCTGGTGGTAGATTCAAAATGAGGATATAAGGTCTAATAACAATTTGCAACCTTTGGGCCGGCTAAAAACGTCTAATAAATGCATGAAAAGTTTAAAATGAAGGAGGTGACAAAGATGAAAAAAATTATGGCTATCATTCTAATCGGACTATTTTCAGCAACAGTGGCGTTTGCAGGGACAGAAGCAAATGCAGCTCCGACGCCTGTTCCGTCAAAATCAGCCAAGAAAATGTGCAAGCACGGAAAGAAATGCGGCAAGAAAGTAAAACCAGTCGCAGCAGCCACACCGGCAAAATAAGAGTTTTAACAGATATAAAAAATAAGACCCGGGCATCAAGTAGCCGGGTCTTATTTTTTTTCATATCCGGACTTAAACTGCTTTGACTTTTGCAGCAAGCCGGGGGATAATCAAGAAATACAGCAAAATAATACAAGAGGTAAAATAAATGCCGGAAGAACTGGAATTCATCAAAGCAGACAAGTCCCGGATAGATATTGCGCTTGACCTGTTAAAGGAAGCGGCTTTATGGCTCGGGGAAAAGAAAATAGATTACTGGCAGGAGTGGATCAACCCTTCCGAACGTTCCAGAAACTGGGTAAAACAGGGATTTGATTTCGGACAGTTTTATTTTACCGTGCTAAACAATGAAGTTGTGGGGATGTTCAGCCTCAGGATGGAAAATGAGCTTGTGTGGGGTAAAAGGGCAAATAAAATAGGTTATGTGCATGCCTTTACGACAAAACGCGCATACGCAGGCAAAGGCCTGGGGAAAAGAATACTGGATAAAATTGCAGATGAATGCAGAAAAAAAGGGCTTGATTTTATACGGCTTGATTGCGGAGCTGAAGTACTGAGGCTCAGGAAGTATTATGAGGATTACGGGTTTAAATTTATCAGGGAAAAGAAGGTCAAAGGATATAACCTGGCCTTTTACGAATTAAAAATATAAGTTAGTTTATGCATTTAAAGAGTTTGTAACTGCCACATCCAAATGATTACGCTAAGTAAAATCAAAAAACCTAATTCCAACTGATTTTAAAGATTTTGTGTTATAATAAATAAGAATCCCCGCACCAAGTGCGGGGTATTCTTGTTCCGATAGGTTTGCGCTTCGCGCATTGATTACCATATGCTTCATCTGCAGGCCAAAGCCTGCATATTCGCAATCACGGAATAAAAATTGACATATAATTGTACCGCTTAAAGCTCAGGATTGGAGCGAATTTTACTGTACCACTTGTCCTAGGCTGTAACCTCGGACTGGAACGGGTACTAAGATTCCGTAAGATTTTGCCTTTGCTGTTGACGCCTGGCAAAATCAACGGACTCTAAGGAGAAAAAATGTTCATAGATTACACAAAAATAAAGGTAAGGTCTGGAAAAGGCGGGGACGGCATGGCGACGTTCCGGCGGGAAAAATACGTGCCAAAAGGCGGGCCCGACGGCGGGGACGGCGGCAGGGGCGGCCATGTCTATATAGAAGCGGACAGGAACCTGACGACATTAATCGATTTCCATTACCGCCAGATTTTTACGGCAAACGACGGGGGCAAGGGCGGCACGAGCAACAGGCACGGCAGGAACGGCGAGGACCTTATAATAAAAGTACCGCTCGGCACCCTAATAAGGGACGCAAAAACAAAAAAAATAATAAAGGACCTTGTGCATGACGGCGACAGGATAAACATTGTCGGCGGCGGCAGGGGCGGCAGGGGCAATGCCAGGTTTAAAAGCTCCACGCACCAGGCGCCGAGGTTTTACGAAAAAGGCGAGCCCGGCGATGAAAAGGACCTGATCCTGGAGCTCAAGATACTTGCAGATGTCGGCATAATCGGACTGGCAAACGCAGGCAAGTCGACCCTGCTGTCAAAAATATCAAACGCGCATCCCAAAATAGCCGATTACCCTTTTACCACGCTCACGCCGATGCTCGGCATAGTGAGGTACTCGGACACGTATTCATTTGTCCTGGCAGACATGCCGGGGCTTATAGAGGGCGCGTCGGCGGGCAAAGGGCTCGGCATCGAGTTTTTAAGGCATATTGAAAGGATAAAAGTATATATCCACCTTATAGACGGCACGCAGGAAGAGCCGCTGGCCGCATATAATATAGTAAACAAGGAACTGAAAACATACAATAAAAAGCTGGTTGAAAAGCCGCAGGTAGTGGCCGTAAACAAGGCGGATTTGCTGTCCGACAAAGAGAAAAAAAAGATAACCACGCAGTTTAAAAAGAAAAAAATTGAGGTTTTGTTCGTTTCTGCGAAGGAAAAAATCGGGCTTTCCAACGTAATGAATAAAGTTTATAATATTTTAAAGGACCTGCCGCAGGAGGTAGCCGAGGAAAAGCCTGATATAGTTTTTGAGCCGCCCGAGAGTCCGGCGCTTGAGCAAGTCGAAGAAGGCGTGTACAGGCTTGTCAGCAAGCAGGCGGAAAAATACACTGCAATGCTTGATTTTAAGAATTTCGAGACGCTGGAAGTTTTCAGGAGATACCTTAAAAAAACAGGCATAGAGGATTACCTGAAACAAAACGGGGTCAAAGAAGGAGATATTGTTATTTTAGGCGACAAGGAATTTGAATACGAAGAATAGCAAGAAGGTTCAAAAGTTCAAAGTTCAATAGTTCAAGGTTAAGAACTGGAAATTAGAAATCAGAAACCGGAAACTTAAGCGGTGGAGGGAACATGTATAAAAGGATTGTAATCAAAGTTGGCACAAACCTGCTGACAGACGGAAAGGGCATAAGAAAGGCTTTTTTAAAGAGCCTGTGCTCGCAGCTGTCGTCTCTGCACGCCAAAGGAAAAGAAATCATAATAGTTTCTTCCGGCGCTATAGGCCTGGGCGCGCACAAGCTTGGGCTCGATAAAAAGCCGACTGCACTTTCCGAAAAGCAGGCAGTGGCCGCAATGGGGCAGATACTGCTTATGCAGGCTTATGAGTCGGCGTTTTCAGAGAGCGGTATTTCGGTCGCCCAGGTGCTGCTTGACCAGGACGATATAAAACATAAAGTTAAAAACGCAAACGCCAGGAACACCCTGAACAAGCTGCTGGAATGGAAAACAATACCTGTTATAAACGAAAACGACACAGTTGCGACAGAAGAAATAAAATTCGGGGATAACGACACGCTCGCCGGCATTGTGGGAAACCTGATAGACGCTGACATTGTGGTGATACTCACTTCGGTCAACGGCATTTACGACAGGAATCCCGACACGCACGAGGACGCCCGGATAATAAGCGAAATAGAAGACATTGACGAAGCTATAAAAGGCATTGATACCAGCGGCAAGACTTCCCTTGGCACAGGCGGTATGGATACAAAACTTGAGGTTGCGAGGAAACTCAACCAGATAGGCATCCCCCTGGTTATAGCGAACGGGAACAGGGAAAGCGTGGTAGAGAGGATCGTAACAGGGAAAAAAGAGGGCACACTTATAAGGCACAAAGAGGAAAAAGTCGAGGCAAAAAAAAGGTGGATACTTATGTCGCTGAAGGCGGCCGGAGAGGTAGTCATCGATGACGGCGCAAAAGCGGCGCTGCTGTCCTCGGGCAAGAGCCTGCTTGCAGTCGGGGTCGCGTCTGTAAAAGGCAATTTTAATTTCGGAGACGCGGTGGAAATAACGGATTTGAAAAACAAAAAAATAGGCAAGGGCATAATAAACTATTCATGCGCGGACCTGAATACGATACGCGGCAAAAAAAACGCGGAAATAAGAAAAATAATGGGAGACAGTTTTTACGAAGAAGTAATACACAGGGACAACCTATTCATATATAAATAAGGTGCGGCGTAGGACGTGCGACGTGCGACGTAAAAACACGCAGCACCCGGCACGCGGCACGTTTCACGAGGGAAACCGTGACCAACAAACAAATCATCGATGTCTTATATGAAATCTCAGAGCTGCTCGAGCTCAAAAACGAAAACAAATTCAAGATACGCGCGTACCAGAAGCTTGCCCAGTTTTTGTCCGGTTACGACAAAGAACTTGACGGTATTTATAAGGAAAAAGGCAAGAAAGGACTGATGGAAATACCGAACGTCGGCGAGGGCATTGCCAAAAAGATAGCGGAACTCATTGATACCGGAAAGTTGAAATACCTGGAGGACTTAAAGTCGGGCATGCCTGAAGGCATAGAAAATTTCCTCAAAATACCGGGCATGGGGCCCAAGACCGCGGTTACCATAGCGGAAAAATTCAAGATTAAAACAGTGGCCGAACTCGAGAAACTGCTTAAAGAGCACAAGCTCAAGGATATGAAAGGGTTCGGCGAAAAGACCGAGGAAAAACTGCTTAAAGGAATTGACCTCTATAAAAAGGGGCAAAGCAGGAAGCTGCTCGGCGAAGCTTATCCTGTGGCCATGGGAATAGTGGAGGATTTAAAAAAGAACAAACATGTTGAGAAAATAAGCGTGGCAGGCAGCCTGAGGCGCATGGAAGAGACAATAGGCGACATAGACATACTCGTTGTCGCAAAAGACGCAAAAAGCGTCATGGATGATTTTTGCTCGATGAAAATTGTAAAGGACATCATCGCAAAGGGAGAGACAAAGTCGAGCATAAACACAATTTTTGACATGCAGGCAGATTTACGGGTTGTAGCCAAAGAAAGTTACGGCGCGGCAATGCAGTATTTCACAGGAAACAAGACGCATAACGTGCTGACGAGGGAACTGGCAGTAAAGAAAGGCTATAAACTGAACGAATACGGATTATATAAGGGCGGGAAACTGCTGGCCGGAGAGAAAGAGGAAGATATCTATGCAGAGCTTGGGCTCCAGTACATACCGCCCGAGCTGCGGACAGGCGGCGACGAGATAGAAGAAGCAAAGAAAAATAATATACCTGTACTGGTTGAGCCCGGCGACATCATGGGCGATTTGCATGTGCACACTGAAAACAGCGACGGCATTGACAGCATAGAAAAGATAGCCGATGAAGCCAAAAAGCACGGTTATAAATATATGGCAATCACCGACCATTCTGTTTCGCTGAGCGTGGCAAGGGGTTTGGATAAAAGCAGGTTATTGAAACAGATAGAGGCTATTGACAGGATAAACAAAAGACAAAAAGATTTTTTTATTTTAAAAGGGAGCGAGGTTGACATACTTGACGACGGGTCGCTTGACTACCCTGACGATGTATTAAAAGAACTGGATATAGTAATAGGCTCGGTGCACAGGAAATTCAAGATGACAAAGGAAGAAATGACGCAGAGGATATTAAAGGCAATGGACAACAAGTACCTGAACATTATCGGGCACATAAGCGGCAGGATGATAAACGAAAGGGAAGCATATGAGGTTGATTATGAAAAGGTTTTTGACAGGGCGGCAAGAACAAACACTGCCATAGAAATAAACGCCCAGCCCGTAAGGCTGGACTTGAGGGACATTTATGTCAGGGAAGCCGTGAGGATGGGAGCAAGGCTCGCAATAAACACCGACGCGCACAGGACAGAGCAGTTTCAATACATGTTTTACGGCATCGGCACCGCAAGAAGGGGCTGGGCGAAGAAAGAAGATGTTATAAATACGCTTCCGCTGAAAGACATAATAAAATGGATAAAGATGAAAAGAACATAATATATATTATTTGGTAAATCTTTTTGCCAGGACTATTTTACAACAGTGTATTTTGTCAAACAGAAGGAGAAGACATTATTCCTGCGTTCCTGCCGCGGCATAGCTTGAATCGCCGTAAAATATAGAGTATAATTTATTTGATGGTATTGCCGCGCAAAAATCCGGCGCAACCGGAGGCGGAAATCAACGGCGTTGCTATATGCCAAAACACGAGGTGAAATGATGAAAATGAGACTGATCCCGGGTCTTGTAATAACAGCCATAATTATGCTTTTTTCATGCAGGAGCAGCAACAATACTGTTGTTGAAATTAATACGACCCAGACCCCGAATGCGCCGCCGGCTTCGACTTCAACCCCGGTCTATGTGCATCCCGGAGCGTGGTCGTCAGCTGCCGAGCTTAGCTTCGTGAAAACGCAGATTGCGGCAAATGCCCAGCCATGGCTGCAGCAGTATAATAACCTTATAGGCCAGACAGGCGGGGCTTCCTCGGGCATCAATTTTAACGGACAGACCCAGAATTCCTGCACGCAGGAGAGCGACATGCAGACAGACTCGGCACTTGTTTACGCCAATGCCCTTGCATGGTACCTTACCGGGAACAATACATATTATACCAAGGCAATGAATATACTCGGTAATTATTCGGGCATGCTGGGCCTGCAATCCACAGCTTGCTATTCCGGGCAGTGCCAGCTGGATGCCTCGTGGTTCGGCGTGCTTTTCGCAAACGCATGCGAACTCCTGCGGACAAGCCCGAACTGGACAGCCGCAAACACAGCAACATATGTAAATATGTTCAAAACAGCTTTTTATCCGCAACTGAACACTATGTGCACCGGAAACGGGAACATTGACCTGACCCAGATAGACGCAATGCTGTCAATGGCTGTATTCTGCGATGACAAGGCAGAGTGGAGCCTCGCCATATCCAGGTACCAGGCCAGGATGCCGGCATATTTTTATGATTCCAGCTGGCCCACAATCAGCAGCTCTACAAACCCCGATACCGGGAATAACCAGCCGGCTGCAATAGGCGGTGATACAGGCAACACAGGATTATGCACGCCGGTATTCCCGAATAACTTCTGTATTGCCCGCTCGAATGGATAGCAGGGCTGGAACAGGAAACCTGCCGCGACAACGGGCACCATGCGCAGTTTGCCCTGGATGCCGCAATAGAATGCGCCGAGATAGACTATCACCAGGGAAGCCAAAACACCCTTTACGCAACATACGAGACATCGCTTGTGCCGGCGCTGGAGCTGCTTTCCCAGCAATTCGTCACAAACAGCACATGCGGCACCTGTACGGGAACCTGGAACCCTACCTCCGGCGGACAGGTCCTGGACACATTTGAAATAGGCTTTAATGAATACGCAAACCGCCTTGGCATGGGCACGGCCTCTGGCACAGGTCTGTACTGGACAAACCAGTGGGTGACCGCTTTACGCGCCAACAGCAGCACCACATGGCTCCAGTTCAACATAGCATTTGAGACGCTGACCCACGCAGGCGTGAATTAAAATAAATGTTGATTGTAGATTGTAGAATGTTGAGTAAAGAAAAGAAATGTTGAGTGTTGATTTTCAGGCAGCAACCTGCAATCAAAAACCTGCAAACGAAGGAGCGCGGGCGTACGGTAAAGAAGATAACCGGATATGGGGAAACGGAAAAATAATCTTTAAAAAAACATTTGAAAAACCTTGAAAAGTAATGTATTATTCTCGCGGATTATAAGGGTGTATTTTTTCCCGAGACCTTAAAAGAAAATTAATTTTTTCCTTAATATCATATTTTACAGGTTGAAGACACGGTATTTTTTGCCTTTATATGACCGGAATAATAAAATCATCATTAGTACACCAATTAAATTTTTAAGAAAAATATGTAAAAGGAGTTTTTAGTGACAAAATTCGAGCTGATCCTGATGATAGAAGCGCTTATCGAAACAAATTATAACGCGTGGTCCATAGGGACCACAAACAGGCCCGTGGAAAGGGAACCTGAGCTGAAGCGCCCCAAAAACTGGCATGTGTGGGAAGCTGATTCAGAGGATACTGCAATGGACATTGAAGAATTATTCATCCGGAAAGGATGCAAAGGCGTTTATGGCGACGTAGGAAAATTTATTTTCATTTTTTCGGCCTGATCATGCGGCCGGCACACGAGAACACGCCTGAAAACATGAAAAAAAATGATGATTTTTACGGGAACAAAGCATATAATCTCAATATGGAAAGGTATCCGGATATAAATGCAGACGGTAATGGCTGATTGAGGGAACCTTTGGAATGGCAGACGGGAAAAGGCGAGGGAACGAATATGAGGGATGTGACGTACCGCAAGTGCAGGGATTATGTGCTTTTCAAATGCACGGCAGAATACGAAATGGAGCTGTATAAATCCTATATTGTGTTCGTCAAGACGATACTTGACGAAAAACACATGGACACCGCAATAATAGACCTCCGGGACACAAAAAGCGATGTCCCGACCTTTGACAAGTTTGAGCTTGCCGGGTTCATGCTTCAGACATGGGGAAGGAACTACCGGCTGGGGATTTTAAATGATAAAAGCCTGATTAATAAATTTTTCGAGACCGTCATGGTAAACCGCGGCGGAATTGTATTTGTCTCCGGAGATTTCGGCGAAATAAAAAAGTGGATAAATAAGATAAACAAAAGATAAACAAGCACGCATCCCGCCGCCGGCGTCTGTATATGAAACTGTACCGGCAAAATTCCTTGAAAAAACCATATACAAAAGAGTATATTTACATTGCATTCAGGGTTTGGCAATCAGCGAAAGGCAATTCTCAATTAAGGAGAATTTTATGAAAAAGTTCCTGGTTTTGCTTCTCGTTCCCGTCTCAATCTTTATAATCTCCAATCCGGGCATGGACTGCGGATGATGCTCAATCAGGCAGTCAGAATATTTGGCGGATGGGACAGGAGCGAATACGGCATAAAATCACACTTGCTCATAATCGTTGCTCGGAAATAATTGCGGGCAGGATATATTTCAGCGGTACAGCAACTGCGCTTTGCCTGAATTCAGCGCCCGCTGCCTCATCTTATTATCAAAAACACCATTGGATTTGATTTTGCATGCTTCCCGCCGCTGCCGGACGCTTCCACGATGCAGTAATAACTGCCGCTTGACATGCCGTTAAAGGCGCTGCTTTGCATGCTGCTTAAATCCGGGCCTGCCGCACACCCGTTTAATTCAATTACTTTTACCAGCCTGAACCCGCACGTATAAACCCTGAATTTTACCCAGTCTGCGCCGCTGCCAAGCTCATAATAAAGCATGAGCGGAAATCCCAGCCCGGGGTTGAAAGGGTTCGGGTATATTTTAAAATTGTTCACAGCAATGCTGCCTGACGGCGCTGCAGTTGGCGCGGCTGTCACAGTCGTGCTTATTGTAGCCGTAGGGGTAGGAGACACTACAGGCGAGGGCGTAGCAGCCGGGCTTATTGTCAAAGTTATTGTAATGGTATAAGTCTGCGTCGGCGTCAATGTCACAGACGCGGTTAAAGTCGGGGTTGTTGTTGATGTACAGGTTTGGGTCTGGGTCAATGTTACAGTCGGGCTTATTGTGAATGTTGCTGTTATACTGTAAGTCGGTGTGGCCGAAAGCGTGTCTGTGGATGTCGGCGTGGATGTGGCTGTCTTTGCCGGCGTGTTTGTCGGCACGACTGCCAGGTTTGAGTACCATACGTCGTTCAGGTAATTCACCCCGTCAAATCCGGCTATTGCCCACATCCTGCTGTTAAATACCACGCTTGAATGCGCGCCCCTGTTATTGGCTGCGTCGGGTGTGCTTAGGTTCCAGTTTATCCCGTCGCTGGAATACCAGGCATCGCTTAAAAACTGTTCGGTTGTATCGCTGTAGCCGCCTATAACCCAAATGGAATTATTAAACACAAGGCTTGTATGCGCGTACCTCGGCAAAAATCCGGCATTTGCCGTTGCCGCTGTCCAGTTTATGCCGTCCGGTGAATACCATACGTCGTTTAATGAATTGTCGCCGCTGCCAAAGCCGCCTATAACCCACATTTCATTGTTGAATACCAGGCTTGTTTGTACGGACCGTATGCTGAAAGCCGCATTTGCCGTTGCCTGTGCCCAGTTTGCGCCGTCGCTTGAGTACCAGACATCGTTTAAAGAAGTGTCTGTCGAAGTAAATCCGGCGATTACCCACATATTGTTATTGTAAACGACGCTTGAGTGCCCGTACCTTTCTGAAAAGGCGGCTGCAGCAGTTTTCTGTGTCCAGTTTGCGCCGTCCGGGGAATACCATGTGTCGTTAAAATAATCACCAATGTTGTCAGACCCGGCCATAACCCACATTTCGTTATTATAGACTACGCTTGTATGCCACATCCTGATTGAAAAAGCAGCGGCAGCAGTTTTCTGTGTCCAGTTTGCGCCGTCCGGTGAATACCAGACGTCGTTTAAAGCTGCATCATTGCTGTCGACCCCGCCTATTACCCACATGTTGTTATTATAGACTACGCTCGTATGGCCGTACCTGTCTGCAAAACCCGCATTTGACACGGCGAGTATCCAGCTTGGCGTCGGCACTGCGGTATTTGTAAAGGTCACTGTGGGCGTCATAGTGGCGGTGTATGTCGGCGTTGCCGTCATTGTAATAGTAGATGTAGGAGTTTGTGTAAATGTGGGAGTCTGGGACACTACAGGCGATTTTGTAGGGGTCGGGCTTATTGTCGATGTCACTGTAATACTGTAAGTCGGTGTGGGAGATACAACAGGCGTGCTTGTGGGTACGACTACCAGGTTTGAGTACCATACGTCGTTCAGGTAATTCACCCCGTCAGATCCGGCTATTGCCCACATCCTGCTGTTAAATACCACGCTTGAATGCGCGGCCTTGTTGTTGGCTGCATCGGGTGTGCTTAGGTTCCAGTTTATCCCGTCGCTGGAATACCAGGCATCGCTTAAAAACTGTTCGGTTGTATCGCTGTAGCCGCCTATAACCCACATGGAATTATTAAACACAAGGCTTGTATGCGCGTACCTCGGCAAAAACGCGGCTGATGCCGTTGCCTGGGTCCAGTTTGCGCCGTCCGGGGAATACCATGCGTCATTTAATGAATTATCGCCGCTGCCAAGGCCGCCTATAACCCACATTTCATTGTTGAATACCAGGCTTGTTTGTATGGACCGTATGCTGAAATCCGCATTTGCCGTTGCCTGGGTCCAGTTTGCGCCGTCGCTTGAGTACCAGACATCGTTTAAAGGAGTGCCTGTCGAATCAAAACCCGCGATTACCCACATATTGTTATTGTAAATGACGCTTGAATGCCCGTACCTTTCGGGAAAGGCGGCTGCAGCAGTTGCCTGGGTCCAGTTTGCGCCGTCCGGGGAATACCATGTGTCGTTAAAATAATCACCAATGTTGTCAGCCCCGCCTATAACCCACATTTCGTTATTATAGACTACGCTTGTATGCCACAGCCTGATTGAGAAAGCAGCGGCTGCAGTTGCCTGGGTCCAGTTTGCGCCGTCCGGGGAATACCAGACGTCGTTTAAAGCTGCATCACTGCTGTTGACCCCGCCTATTACCCACATGTTGTTATTATAGACTACGCTCGCATGGCCGTACCTGCCTGCAAAGCCCGCATTTGACACGGCGAGTATCCAGCTTGGCGTCGGCACTGCTGTATTTGTAAAGGTCACTGTGGGCGTCAGTGTGGCGGCATATGTCGGCGTTACTGTAAACGTCAATGAAGGCGTGGCATAAATATTTATTGTCGGGGTGATGGTCGGCGAGCCGATAGTGTAATTAATGAGCAGGTACGGCGGATCAGCCGTATGTTCCCTGGAATATGCCAGCATAAAAGCCGAGGTAGTATTTGTGCTGAGCTGGAGGCCGTAATTGTTCCCGCTTATCCAGCCCTGCAAAATGGCTGTCACGTCCATGTTGTAATACCCGGTCGTGGAATCCAGTACAGCTACGCTGGATATCGGGCCTGTAACACCTGGCATGTTGCTATATGTAATGCTGGTTTCGGACCACGGCCCGGAGCATGCCTGCGCGTTTATGACAGGCGAATTTACGCTTTCGTCATCATAAAAATATAACTGCGCGCTGTTTATGGTGCCGGAAGGGAACTGGGATGAATTAAACTGGATATAGGAGAGGTAGATATTGCCTGCCAGGCTGTATACTACGAGGTCCTGTTGTGTGCCGTAATTATAGGAAGGCGAAGCTTCATAAACATAGCTGTCTCCAATAGGGTTGATTGTAACTGTGGCTGCAAACAATCCGCAGCTGGAAAGAAATAAAATCATTAAAGCTGCTGAAATTTTTTTTATGTTTGGCATTTTTTCTCCTGCTCATACTTGCCGTCCTGCGAAATTACTGATTAAACTGGCAAAATTATAGCCAATCCGCCATTTATTGTCAACTTGTACATTCCGGCCGTTTTTTTATCCCTCTTTAAGAAAGGGGGACAAAGGGGGATTTATAGGTATTGGTCTTAGGAATCACAAGTTCCAAATTGTTGAATCGAGTTTGTTTATCCAATCGCTTCTACAAGGAAAATCCTTGAAAAACCATATACAAAAGAGTATATTTACATTGTATTCAGGGTTTGGCAATCAGCAAAAGGCAATTGTCAATTAAGGAGAATTTTATGAAAAAGTTCCTGGTTTTGTTTCTCATCCTCATCCCAATCCTCATAATTTCCGGGTGCAAACAAAGAATTTTAACCAATTTACCTGCGACATTTACGCCGACGCCGAATATGACAGCCACGGTACAGGCGCAGGAAACAGCTGTATCCAAGGATGGAAAGGTCTGGTCCCAGGCGGCATCCAGCACGGCATTTTCCGCGAGGCAGGGGCATACAAGCGTGGTATACAATAATTTAATGTGGGTAATTGCAGGGCAGGATAACAGCACTGATGGGATGGAAGACGATGTCTGGTATTCATCTGATGGAAAAACATGGACCGAAGAAAACAAGTTTTTGCCATTTTTCGCGAGATACGGCCATACAAGCGTGGTATATAACAATTCAATGTGGATAATAGGCGGGTTCACAATGAAAGTTGAAAGCGATATATGGTATTCATCAGACGGCGCTGATTGGACCGAAGCAACAAGCAACGCGGCGTTCAGCGTAAGACAGTCGCAATCGAGCGTGGTATATAATAATTTAATGTGGGTGATCGGCGGATACTACGACTATAACCCTTATTATTTAAACGATGCCTGGTATTCATCGGACGGAGCTGACTGGACGCTTGCCACAGGAAACGCGGCATTTATCGGAAGGTGTGCACACACAAGCGTGGTATATAACAACGAAATGTGGGTTATTGCAGGAAACGGCAACGGCTTTTTAAACGATGCCTGGTATTCATCGGACGGAGCTGACTGGACGCTTGCCACAGGAAACGCGGCATTTAGCGCAAGATGCGGCCATACAAGCATTGTTTGTTACAACAAAATGTGGGTGATTGGCGGTAGCAGCAACAGCGGGCTTCTAAACGATGTGTGGTATTCTTCCGACGGCGCAACATGGACCCAGGCGACAACAGGCGCGGGTTTTTCCGCAAGATACGGGCATACAAGCGTCGCATATAATAATTTAATCTGGGTTATTGCAGGAGGAGTTGGCGGCACTAATTACCTGAACGATGTCTGGTATTCTCCATAAAAGAATCCTAAATGCAAAATGGTATTTTATTTGAATCTGTTGGTTGCAGTAAGTTTTTACTTGAAAATTGTGAATCGAGAATTGAAAAATTGTTATAAGCTGGAGGCTTCATATGCATATTAACCGTAAATTTTTAACCCCGCTGTTGATTCTCATTTCAGTCCTCGTAATTTCCAACTGCAGCAGAAAATCCCAGCCCACGTCGCCGTTGACAACAGCAACTCCTAATGCAACAGAGGTCATGACCGCGATGTTTGTAACCTCGTGGGGCAGTTATGGCAGCGGCAACGGGCAGTTTAACGGGCCAAATGCAGTAGCCGCAGACAGCTCGGGAAATATTTATGTCGATGATTCCGGCAATACCAGGGTACAGGAATTCAGCAGCAACGGCGCATATATAACACAATGGGGCAGTACAGGCAGCGGCAACGGGCAGTTTAATACCCCTGCATGGATAGCAGTAAACAGCAGCGGAAACGTATATGTCGCGGACACAGGCAATACCAGGATCCAGGAATTCAGCAGCAACGGCGCATATATAACGCAATGGGGCAGTACAGGAAGCGGCAACGGGCAGTATGGTGGTGCAGGCCCGATAGCAATAGACAGCAACGGAAACGTGTATATGACAGACGGGGGTAATTACCAAATTGATGAATTCAGCAGCAGCGGCGCATATATAACGCAATGGGGCGGCGCAGGAAGCGGCAACGGACAGTTTAATGAGCCGCTTGGGATAGCGGTTGACTCCGGCGGAAATGTATATGTTATTGACTCGAATACGGCAGCAACCAGAATTGAAAAATTCAGCAGTACAGGCGCATATATAACACAATGGGAAATCAATTTTCTCGGCCTTTATTACGTCAGCAACAGCGGTATGATTATAGGCGATACTGAATTATGCATAGACAGCGGCGGAAACGTGTATGTCGTGGATATTCCGTATAACAGCATCCATAAATTCAGCAGTACAGGCACGTTTGTAACACAATGGGGCAGCCAGGGAACAGGAAACGGGCAGTTTAGTATGCCTTGTGATATAGCAGTGGACAGCAGCGGCGACGTGTATGTCGCTGATACAGGAAATAACAGGATCGAGAAATTCCATCCTTAAAACAATTGTCAATTAAGAATTTCCAATGTTCAATTAAGGCAGTTAATTAATAATTGGAAATTTGTAAACAATATCAATCGGAAAATGGTGATATTATGGACGAAAAATTCGTATGCCCGGCTTCGTGGAGCTGGGGGCTTTTATTTTTCCGCGGGCTTTTGCACGACCCTGCAAAAATACTGAAAGGCTTTGTGAAGGAAGGCGATTCTGTAGCTGATATCGGGTGCGGCCCGGGGTTTTTTACGACAGCGCTGTCCGGCATGGCAGGCGCCGCAGGAAAGGTATTCGCGGTGGACTTGCAGCAGGAAATGCTGGATAAGGCTAAAAAAAGGGTGGACAGGCTCTGTAAAAATAAAAACGTAACGTATGTCAAGGCAGGGCAGGATTCGCTGAACCTGCCGGCCGGCCTCGACAGGGTGCTGGCCTTTTATATGGTGCACGAAGTGCCGGATACCGACAGGTTTTTCAGGGAAATATATTCGGCGCTGAGGCCCGGCGGCAAAGTGCTTGTGGTGGAGCCGCTACTGCATGTTTCAAAAAAGGATTTCGAGGCGGAACAGGCATCGGCAGTAAAAGCGGGTTTTATTGCGTCTGTGGGAACAAAGGCATTTTTCAGCTTTTCAATGCTGCTGGAAAAAAAGCAATAAGATTATAGTTGAAAATTTTTAAAAAGGAGAAAACATGATAATACCGGTTTTAATCATTGACGCAATAATAACGGTTGTGCCGATCATCCTGACGGGCATTTACTACCCGCATATGCCTGATAAAATACCGCTTTTTGTGAACCTGATGGGCGAGACTGTTATGCAGGCAAATAAAACCTTTTTTACGGCTTTCCGCCTGCCTGTTATGACGCTTATACTGCAGGCAATATGCCTTGTATTTTTCCTTGGCTGCAGGAAAAACACTGCTGAAAAGCCGGAAACAGCAATATTGTTCAGGAATTTCTGGGTTGTACTGTCAATTACAGCGGCAATAAAAACCGGTTTTTCAATCATACCTTTTACAGGAATTATTCCCTGGAATCTGATCCCAATGTTCCGTATTATCGTGGTTGGCGCGGCGATACTCGGGGTTATATATCTTCTGGTGTGCCTGGCTCAAATGTATAAAGCAAATAAGGGAGATATACTGAAAATATTCACGCCAGCAGGGAATGTTTACAATGTTTTGATAATAGCACTGTTGCTTGCCTATGCTGCGGCTGTTTTCCTGCCAAGATTTACGGCCGGCCATGAAGAGAACAGTGAAAAGAAATTTGCATTTGCTGTGGCATCTAAATTCCAAATTGTTGAATAGAACTTGGAGATTGTTGTGAAAAAATATTTAATAACAGCAATATTCCTTAATTTAATTTTAATGATGGAGGCATGCATTAATACACCGCATACATTACCTTCGCCAACACCGACACCATTAATTATAGTAACGCCGACAGTTACGCCGACACCGTGAAAGAATTGTCAATTTTCAATCATTAAAAGCTAATTAAAGAGGCGACAATGGAAAAGAAAAGCAACCAACTGATAATCAAACAGCTTGTGGGCACGTTTATATTTTATTTAATTATATTTATAAGCGCGGGCCGCATAAACTACTGGCAGGGATGGGTTTATGCGGCGGCCGGTGTTTTGATGACAATAATAGGCTTATCCCTGTTGCGCGCTGATCCTGAACTCATGGACGAGCGCTCGAAACCCGGGGAGGGCGTGAAACAATGGGATAAAAAACTGATGGGATTGTCCTTGCTGGTTTTGATTGCCATGTATATTACAGCAGGGCTTGATTCCGGACGCTTTAAATGGTCGCCTCGTTTTCACTGGAGCTTTTATCTCGCAGGCATAGTCCTGACAGTTGCCGGGCAGCTTTTATTTATAATAGCGCAGCAACAAAATAAGTTTTTTTCAAGCCTTGTGCGAATCCAGACAGACAGGGGGCACACTGTTGTGGATACAGGGCTGTATAAGGCAGTGCGGCACCCGGCATACCTTGGCAATATAATACAGACCATAGGGTTCCCGCTGCTCATGGGGTCTGTGTGGAGCATGATGCCGGCTCTTGTTTTAATACTCATTGCACTGATAAGGACAGGCCTTGAAGACAGGACGCTGATAAATGAATTAAGCGGTTACCGCGAATACGCAAATAAGACCCGCTACAGGATTATTCCATATATATGGTAGGTAAAACAATTATTAATAATAAATGTTTCAAATTGAAACGGAAGCAGATTAGGGAATAGTGGCAAGATAGGCAATTTATACCCAAGGTATAAAATCCTGTGTCTGAGGCAGGGGTGCTGGCGGTATTTTAACGCTAGGCGGTAAAATACGGGCAAGCAGTCCAGTGCAATGCACGTAATTCAAGGGTGCAGTGTGTCGAAATTTTGACAGTAAATCAAAAAAATACCTGTAATTATTAATGGAAATCGGCGCAAAAGGCATTTTACACTAAAAGTGTAAAATTTGGCGGTGGATGGGGTTAATTTATAGAAATCCTATAAAACCCCCCTGTCCCCCTTTGCTAAAGGGGGGGCGATTTACGGCAATGCCATAAAATCCGGTGTCTGAGGCATGGTGGCGGCTGTAAATTCTTGGCAATGCCAAGAATTTCGGCGGTTAGGGGGCGTCCAAAGTGGCTGTTTTATGAGCAGCTCATAAAACAGGAGGCAGTTTTACCGATAATCGGTAAAATCAGGAGGTTAGGGGGGCAGTTTTACGAACTGTTCGTAAAAACAGGATGCGGTGTTACATCCGGGATGTAAAAAGCAAGGGTAAAAGGGCAGGGGCTGAAAAGCAGAGGGGTCTGGTTGGGCATATTTACTGAAATCCAGTAAAATTTTGAGATATTTTATACCATCGGTATAAAACCCCCTGTCCCCCCTTTGTTAAAGAGGGGTAAATTACGGCAATGCAGGAGGTTCGGACAGCGCTGGAGCGTCTGTCCCTACAAAGAGATTTTTTAAATAGTTCATGCCTTGAAAACAAGGCTGGGTTGGTATATGATTAATAGGATTAAAAAATTGATACCGCTTGTCAGGATATAATCGGATTTGGTTGTGATTTGGGATTTTTGAATGCCAAATACCAAATTGAAACGGAGTTGAATATGAAAAAATTTTTAGTTTCAGTATTGATTTTTACGGCAATTTTAACCATGTCAGGTTACGCAGAATCTTCACCCGGCACCACTGCTGTGACTATGACAGCGACTGCGGTTCTTGCCGGGGCTGCAGGGACGCGTGCCACAGGCACGGCAACTTTAACTGTGCCTGATCATACAAAATCCCCGTCCGGCACTTCTACTATTGCCATGACAGCAACTCCGTCCGGCACCTCTACTATTGCTATGACAGCAACTCCGTCCGGCACTTCTACTATTGCCATGACAGAAACTTCATCCAGCACCCCTACTATTACCATGACACCGACTGCGGTTTTTACCGGGGCTGTATGGACGCAGGCTGCAGGCAAGGCCGGGTTCAGCGGCAGGGCATGGCCCGGAAGTATTGTATATGACAATAAGATGTGGGTGATAGCAGGGGGTATCAGCGCCATGAACGATGTGTGGAATTCAAACGACGGGACTACATGGACGCAGGTGACACATACGGCCGGGTTCAGCGCCAGATATTCGTTTGCAAGCCTTGCATATAACGGCAGGATGTGGGTAATAGGCGGATTTAGCAAACTCGTAAATTTAAGCGATGTGTGGAGTTCGGCCGATGGAGTTACATGGACGCAGGTGACACCTACAGCCGGGTTCAAAGGAAGATTGGGGCCGGGAAGCCTGGTATATAATAATAGGATGTGGGTGATAGGCGGATTAACCCACAATGCTTTTGTAAACGATGTGTGGAGTTCGGGCGATGGAGCGGCATGGACGCAGGCGGTACATACAGCCGGGTTCAGCGCCAGGTACGCTTTTGGAAGCGTTGTATATAACAATAAGATGTGGGTAATAGGCGGGGAGACTGATGAGGGAGACAACATCATCCTGGCAAACGATGTGTGGAGTTCGGAGGATGGAGTGTCATGGACGCAGGTGACAGGCACGGCCGAATTCAGCGGCAGATGCGAACTGGGAAGCCTTGTATATGACAATAAAATGTGGGTGATAGGCGGAGAAACTGATATTAAAAAAAGCATCACGGCAGGCGATGCGTGGTGTTCAATCGATGGAAAGACATGGACGCAGGTGTCAGGCGCGGCCTGGTCCGGCGGCAGATGTAAACTTGGAAGCCTTGTATATAACGACAAGATGTGGGTAATAGGCGGCTGGAACAGCAGTTCCGGGTATTTAAACGATGTGTGGTGGCTGCAGTAGGCAAAACAATTTTCAATTGAAAGAAGAAAAGTTTTGTTTTAATTTATAACTGGGAACTGGGAATTGAAAATTAAGGACTTCCGGTACCTTACGCAGATTCGCGTATCACCAGTTCAGGATTAAATATTATCGTTTCGCCACCGCTTAAAGTTCTTTCCGTGTTTTCAGTGACCGCTTCATAAGCTTTTTTGACCATCAGTTCTACCGGCTGTTTTATTGAAGTAAGCGCGGGTTTTGTCATTGCCGCACTTGGGGGAGCAGGCACAACCATGGCAGCCGGATTTGCATCCAAGGGGTTTTAACTTGCTTTATATAATGAAACACTTATAATATTTATATAATCAAACAGGAAGAGCCTGGATTGACGGTCTTCCGGGAATGATGAGGTATCCAAATGAATTTAAGAAAACAAACCATCTTATTGTTTTTGGTTTTTTTTGTCCCTGCCTGCATATTTACCAGCGGATGTTCGCAAAAACAAAAGGTGTATCATGTAGGAATCCTTTCCGGGTTCGATTACTTTTACACTATAACAGACGGATTTAAGGAAAAGATGGCCGAGCTTGGCTATACGGAAGGGAAAAACATATTCTATGACGTGCAGAAAACAAATGTCGACATTGCCGCGTACAGGGCTATACTGAAAAAATTCGTAGCAGACAAAGTCGACCTCATTTTTGTCTTCCCTACCGAAGCATCCATGGAAGCCAAATCAGTTACACAGGGAACCGGGATACCGGTTGTTTTTGCCAACGTATTCACGGAAGGCACCAACCTTGTCAACAGCATCCGCGAGCCGGGCGGGAACATGACAGGCGTAAGATGGCCGGGTCCGGACCTCGCGCTGGAGCGCTTTGAAATCATGCACGAACTGCTGCCTCTTGCAAAGAAGATGTGGGTGCCTTACCTGAAATATCCTACCGTGAACAGCCAGCTGGAAACATTGCGGCAGACTTTTAAAGCTGCGGGCGTAACTATGATTGAGATTCCGGTAACCAATGCTGCGGAAATAGAATCCGCAATGAAAAAACAGGCACAATTGACAGGACCGCCCGACGCCATCCTGACAATAGTCGAGCCCCTGGCCAACATGCCCGACGCTTTCGTGATAATGGCCGAATTTGCAGATAAATATAAAATCCCGATCGGCGGCGCCTATATGTCAATCAAAGGATATGAATCGGTTTTCGGCATAATACCCCAGAACATTCCCCAGGGCAGGCAGGCCGCGTTTTTGGCCGACAAGATACTGAAGGGCGTGCCGGCAGGAACCATCCCGGTCGTTTCGGCGGAAAGTTATTTCCAGTTCAATTATAAAGCCGCCAAAAAGCTTGGGCTGAAAGTGGACGAGGGCCTTTTAAGCAAAGCAAATGAGATAATCCGGTAATAATGGATCTTACAGTGAAAAAAAGCGGTTTTCAAAGCCTCGCATTTACTCTAACCGTTGTTTTCGTTGCGTTAAGCGCGTTAATCCTATTAATCTCCAGCAGCCTGAATATTTACCTGAACTTCCAGAACCAGCAAAAGTTCATGATTGCCCACCAGCAACTCATTGCTAAAAATGCCGCAGATACCGTCAGGAATTTTATCCAGGATAAATTCGATGTTCTGGAAAGGGCAGGATATGTTACCGGTTTGGCGGCTGCCGGCAGGGAAGGACAAAAAATAATACTGGAAAGGATGCTCGGAAAAATGCCCTATTTCCGCCAGCTGGTGCTGCTGGACGCGCATGGGAAGGAGCTGATGAGCGTCTCACGCCTGTCAAAATTATTATCAGCCGGATTGCTGGAGTATGACAGGAAGGGAATGTTTTCCAAAGTGAGCCAAAAAGAAACATATATCAGCCCGGTCTATATCGATAAAATGACGAATGAACCAATGATAATAATGGCTGTTGCAGTCACTGATGTTTTCGGCGATTTTAAAGGAGTGTTTATAGCGGAAATGAACCTGAAATTCATGTGGGAACTGGTGGACAGCATAAAAATCGGCAGCAAGGGGCTGGCATATGTAGTGGACAGGCAGGGAAACCTGCTGGCTTTCAGCGACATCAGCCGTGTCCTGAAGGGAGAAAACCTGGCTTACCTCAAGGAAGTAAATGAGTTTGTAAGCGGAAAAACAGCAGTAAACATAAGCAATGCAGAGATAGAAAAGGGCATCCGGGGGACCTATGTAGTGGCAAACCATGTGGCTCTCGGCACACCGGACTGGGCGGTCGTAGTTGAACTGCCTGTCCCGGAAGCATATGAGCCCGTAACCGACGGAATTAAACTGTCCGTAATTGCCATGCTTGCAAGCTTTGTTTTTGCCGCTTTATCCGGTATCTATCTCGCCGGAAGGATCACAAGCCCGGTAATAAAGCTGAGGGATGCCGCGGAAAAAGTCGGCAAAGGCGACCTGACCGCCGGAATAAAAATCGAATCAAAAAATGAAATAGGCGAGCTGGCCGGCAGTTTCAATAAAATGATTGAAGAATTATCAAAAACGCTTGTGTCGAGAGACTATATCAACGACATCATAAATACGATAACCAACACTTTAATCGTGACGGATGTAAACGGCAAAATCAGGACAATAAACAAAGCAGGTATCAATATGCTCGGTTTCGAAAAAGACGAAATAATAGGTCAATCCATTGGATTGTTTTTCGAGGGGATACAGCCTGGAACAACGGGGCTTAACGCAAAAGGCGAAGGCAATATAGAAACAAACGGCATAAAAAAGGACGGCAAAAAAATTCCTGTAATTTTTTCCTTTTCGGTGATGAAAAACGAAGACGGCAAAGTTGATGAATATGTATTTACGGCAATAGACATTACGGACCGCAAGGAAGCAGAAATAAAATTAAAAAAAGCCATAGAAGAAATCGGGCGTTATAATATAGAGCTGGAAGAAAGCAGGCAAAAACTGCAGGAAAGTTACGAGAAGCTGAAGGATATGGATAAGCTCAAAAATAATTTCCTCTCGATGGTTTCCCATGAGCTCAGGACGCCCCTTACTTCCATAATGGGGTTTGTTTCTTTTCTGCAAAAAGGCGCAGGGGGCCGGTTAACGGAGAAACAAAATGAATGGATCGGGATAATAGACCAAAGTTCAAAAAAGCTTTTAAGCCTTATAAACGAGCTTGTTGACATGTCAAAACTGGAATCAGGGACTTTTTCCATCATAAAAGCCCGATGCGATATAAACGAGCTCGTTTCGCGGAGTATAAAAGAAATGAATTCTATCCTGGCAGGCAAGAATATCCGGATTATCCGGCAGTTTGAAGGCGGTGAACAAATAATCCAGGCGGACGATTACAGGATTTCACAGGTGGTGACAAATCTTTTTAATAATGCCATGAAATTTTCCCCGGAAAACTCGGCTATCACCGTGGGAGTGGAAAAAAGGCAAATCAAGGATATAGAAATGCCTTCCTATGTAAATAAAAACAGGCTGAAAGAGCAGTTTTATGTACTGATATCCATCAGGGACCAGGGTTTAGGAATATCCGGCGATAACCAGGAAAAAATATTCGACAGGTTCTACCAGGTGGAAAACCCCAATACGAGAAAATACCAGGGCGCAGGGCTCGGCCTGGCTATAGTAAAAGAAATAATCGAGGCGCATGACGGCAGTATATGGGCGGAATCCGAAGGGCTGAACAAAGGCTCTGTTTTTAAGGTTATTCTGCCGTGCACCCGGGCTTCCTAAAAGGAGGAAATAAAAAGTGGCGAAAAAAATAAAAGTAATGATAGTTGACGATGAAGAACACATAGTAAAGCTGGTTAAAATAGCCCTGGAAATGGGCGGTTGCGAAGCAATAGAGGCTCTTAGCGGCGAGGACTGCCTGGAGAAATTAAAGAAGCAGGAAAGCAGGCCCGACCTGATACTTCTCGACATCATGATGCCGGGAATAAGCGGCTATGAAGTCTGCAGGAAAATTAAAACGGACGCAAAACTGGAAAATATAAAAGTCGCAATGCTTACTGCAAAAGGGCAAAAAGGGGACGCCGAGGAAGGCTTAAAATGCGGGGCTGAAGATTATATAATAAAACCGTTTGACCCTTATGAACTGATCGAGCAAATCAAAGAGTTATCCGATAGATAACATGCCGGATAATCCCGTGCTATATGCAGATTCGCTGGTCGCTGATTCCGGTTGGAAACGAATTATACCGGTCAGGTTTTATCTTCTGTGATTTTTTTTATTGAGTCACGGTCGGAGCTGTTTAAATAATAAAATTCCATTCCTATGCGGTGCTTGCCCAGCTGCGAATCGTAATTTGACCACCTGACGCGGGCAAAGGCATTGATGATTTTTTCGTTATTTTCCGGCTTGAACCGCACCTGGATTATCTGGCCGGCAGGCAGCTCTACATCATCCACTATCTGCATGCCGCCTATACTTATATTGACCGACTCGGCCCTGCGTTTTGGCGCGGGCTTTTCGCATTCGATTGCATGGGGCAATAAGCGCAATACTTTATATTCGACATCTGCTTTCATCCCGGCTCTTTTGTATTTCCTGCGCTCCTTAAAGCTCGGATCATCAGCATTACCCATTAATTTTTCACCTTGTTTAAAAGCCCTTTCACCTACAGTATATATTAATATTTATACAAAGTAAAGTAAATATGCGCAATAAATGCGCATTCTGCCGCACTCTTTATTTACGCAACCTTTTTTCATCCCCTGTATTATAATACCTGGAAGATTAAAATAAGCGCATTGGTAAATCCCTCGGAGGAATATATGGACAGGGCAGCTGAAAAGCAGCTCGTAGAGAAATCAAGAAAAGACCCGGAAGCATTCGCGGAATTATTTGAGGAGTATTACCCGAAAATTCTCAGATATAACTTGCACAGGACGGCCAACGCGGAGGCTGCCAGGGATATAACTTCCGAGGTGTTTTTCAAGGCGCTTAAAAATCTCTGGCAGTTCCGCTGGAAAGGCGTGCCTTTTTCGTCGTGGCTGTATAAAATCGCGTCAAACGAGGTAAACCAGTACTTCAGGAACAGGAAGTACGAGCCTGTTTCGCTCGAGCAGGCGATAGAGGAAAATAAAATGCCTGAGCTGGCCTCGCAGAATGACCTGGAAAAAGAAATCGCAGCTGCACAGGCCGAGCTTGACAAAAACAGGGACTACGCCTCAATCAAAGGCGCTCTTTTGGCGCTGCCGGAAAAGTACCAGGAAGTGCTTGCGCTGAGGTTCCTCGAGCAGAAAAAAATAGCTGAAATATGCGAAATACTCGGAAAGAAGGAAGGGACAGTAAAATCACTGCTTTCAAGGGGCGTAGAAATGCTGAGAAAAAAGATAGAAGCAGGCGTGCAACCCTAGGAGGGCGTAAGTATTATAAAAGATAGAAGCGAGGTAAAGTAACATGGATGAAAAAGATTTCTTGAAAAAGCTGGAAAATGCAGGAACAGGCGATATCAAGATGCCGAAAAACAAGGCATATATTAAAAATATGCTTGAATATAAGGCAAAACAACAGTCAAAAAAAATGCCTCTGGCAGTACGGCTGATACCTGTTTACGCGGTGGCGCTCGCGATAGCCGCTGTCAGTTCCTATATGATAATAGATTACAACAACACTGACACCAAGTTCAACGAGCTTGGCGGGGTGTGGTGCACTTATGATGACCATTACCAGGGCGGGAATTCCACGGTCTGGCCGCCTGCCTCGACTAAAGGCGAGAACAATTTTGTGAAAAGTTCGCCGGGCTCTTCAGGTAAAGGATATGCAATAAGGATAACCGGGACAGCCGGCACAAAACTTGGATGGGATTATATAGGCGTAAATACTTTTTTAAGCCCACGCTCTACATGCCCTGAATGCGTAGGTATTGACCTTAGCAGGTTCACAGGCATAAAATTTAAGATAAAAGGCAAAGTAGAGGCCGGGAAAGTGGTTTTTATATTCCCGCATGAGGCGCATGTGATTGATAAAAGCAGGGGAATATGCAAGAGCCTGACGAGCTATGCTGATTATGAGTTTGACATCACAAAATATATAACCGCAAGCTGGAAAGAAGTAAAAATAAATTTCAGGAAAGACCTTAAACAGCCTGACTGGGCAAAACCCGGGGAAAGGTATGATATAGAAAAAGTGCTTTCAGACGCAAACCTGATAAAATGGCAGTACGAGAACGGCGGCGGGCATAAGGTGGATATCTGGATCGATAAGCTGGAATTCTACTGAAAGAATTTGGGATTTGGAATTTTGAATTTGGGATTCGAATGATAAATTCTAAATGGAATAATGCCAAATGAAAATACGGTTTGGCAAAGTAAACGAAATCTAAGGAAGGAGGTGAGAAACATGAAAAAAATTTTAATGATTACAGCTGCAGCGGTGCTGCTTGGAGCAGCATGGTTAACCGCGGCCGAGGGCCTTGTCATTGACAACGGCCAGAAAAGCGGCAACCAGGCGTCGGGCAGCGGATGGTGGTACACGTACAATGACGCGGCACAGGGCGGAGATTCAACAGTATCGCCTGAGCCGAATAAGTTTGAGCTGACAAAAGACGGCAAGATCTTTGCCGCGAGGATGAAAGGCCAGACAGGCAACAAGCTTGGATGGGATTTTATCGGCATGGGCGTGACAATAAACGATAAGGCAGGATGCCCGTCAGCCACACCCGTGGATCTTAACCAGTATAATACCCTTTCCTTTAAAATCAAGGGAGCGATTTCAGGCGGAAGGCTGACAGTGATAATCCCTTACGAAGAGAGCAAATGCCAGAAAGATTCGTATGAGATGAAAACCCTTACCGACTGGGCGGACTATGAGACAGTGATAAACAAGAGCATAACAAAAGACTGGACCACGGTAAAGCTTGATTTAAAGAAGGATTTTAAGCAGCCGAAATGGGCAAAAAAGACCGTGTCAATTGAAGAAGTGCTGAAGAACGCGCACAACATCAACTGGCATTTCACAAGCCCGGACGGCGATACAGTGGATATCTCGATAACGGATATAGAGTTGAATTAAGTTTTTGACTAAGAAATAAAAAACCGCCGGATTTTTTCGGCGGTTTTTTATTTGCGGTTTTTGTAAAATAAAAATAAATTAAACCTCCCCTGATTCCTGTTGAGAAATACTTATTATAATAATTGTACGATCCTCAACGTTAAATAGTCCCTGTTAAGAAGGGGAAAATGTGTCTCCCCCTTTAACAAAGGGAGTTAAATAATCCGGTGGATTGTTTAACGGATAGAAGTCATCTTGATATTCTAAAAAAATATGCCTTTTTATCCAGAAGGGGGTTTTATTTTTTCATGCCGTATTCAATGGAATCTTTTCCTAAAACAAGGCTGATATTTATTGAAATATGGGTCTTGTCCATTTCCTTTATCCTGTAACGCAAAAGGGTTTTGTTGAATTCCACGCTTTTTTCTACCGGGAGCTTTTTGTCCGAGTCCTCGTAATTGTGCATTGCGAGCACCAGGCCCGATCCCAGCAAAAGCTTATCCTGCAGTTCCACGCAGTATTTATACGCAATATACTGCTGGATCGCGCCGAATATAAATACATAAAAATTATATATTATGACAAGCACGATAATTACCGCGTAGATAAACCGCCTCACAGCACTTCACCCCGCGGGCCCTGGGACAGGATATATAAATCATTATTTATCAAAACATTGGAATTATAAGCATTGCCGTCGATGATAACGGAGAAAGAGAAAAGGCTGTTCAGGAACCCGAAATGAAAAGAATCTACGGGGCCAAAGTGAAGGCTTGTATGCTGGCGTATGCTTAAAAAGCCGGGATAAAGCGAAATCAAAAGCATCTTATTTTTGTACTGGACCAGGACATGGTCAAAAGAGTCGGGAATTATACCGTATTTTTCGTTTGTGGCGGGAAGCTGAAGTATCAGGGTGTCATCCCCCTGCGAAAAATTATTGAACGAAGCATCGATCCCGCTTGAAAAAACAGCCGCGTGCTCTAGCGTGCTGCTTATGCTGCTGAATTTTTCAAAAGACGCGATTTTACGCTGTATACCCATAAGAAGGAACTGTATAAAAGCGGCGATTATTATTATGGCCGCAAGAAAGACAATCCTGGATCTTCTCACTGGCGATACCTGGCATCGACCAGGGCTGAAAATTCGGTTTTTTGAAAACCAAAATCCCTGTATACGGTGATCTTAACCTGGCGTATTGAGAAGGCCCCGTTGTAATAAGAGCCGGTGAAAACAGCTTTCAGGTTTTTATTGGCGTCAAGGATGGGGTTCTCCTGGTACAGCGGCATGGAAAGTGTCTCATTTTTGATTACATAAGGCATGGCCCTGAAAAATTTTATCTGGTTTGCCGCGACAACCGCGCCCAGTTTTTTGTAGTAAGCGTCGTTTGCCATGTAAAGCCCTGCACCGGCGAGCAGGAAAGAGACAAAAAGGATTATATAGGGAACCCGGTTTCTTTTTCTCATCTTGTAAGTTCTTCAATATCCTTTTTGATGTCGCCGGCCATGGTGGGAGAGTAGCCGGAATAGACCATATTTACAATGGATTTTTTGTCGATAATTACCAGTGAAGGATAATAAGAAAAAGAATAAAAGGAAGGTATTTCCGAATAAAGGGTCCTGTAGGTGATGCCGTCTGCGGCGGCCAGCTCGTTTATAACGGCATGGGTATCCACCCTGTCTATATTGAACCAGACGATCCCGGATTTTGGCGTAATGATTTTTTTTATTGTCGATTCCAGTATTTTCTGGAACTTGACAGAACCTTCGTTGTTGTTCAAAAAAGAGATGACTATAATATTTTTGCCGGTAAAGTCGCTGAGCCTGTATAAAACGCCGTTTTTCATGCCCAGTATGAAATCTTTCGCGCTATCCCCGGGCTTGACCGGAGACAACGCGATGTTTTTTATATGCGGCAGGAAAAAATATACCACGGCAGAAACTGCGGCAAGAACCAGAATAAACAAAAGAAATTTTTTCATTGTCTCATTTTCCTATGCAGAAATTTTTGAATATGTTAACAAGTATGTCATCTGCCGTCACTCCGCCTATAATTGAGCCTATCGCGCCTGCTGCGTCCCTGACATCAGAGGCGATAAACTCGTGCGATAAGCCCCTGGCAACGGCTTTTGAAGCATTATGCAGGCTTTTGGCCGCGGAGATAAGAGCGTTTTTATGCCTGAGGCTTGCTACAACCACGCCTTCATCTTTTGTATCCACTGTATCAATTATAATATTTTTTACGGCTTTTGTTAAGTCATTTATGCCTTTTTTCTTAAGTACCGAGATATGAACCATGCCGGCTTTGAATTTTCCCGGCTTAAGCCGGTTTTTAAGCGCGTCATTGCCGAAAGCGGGTTTTAAATCGGATTTATTGACCGCTATAACGTGCTTTTTGTTTTTTATTTCATTGTAGAGCACGCTGTCCTCGCGTGTAAGTTTTTTTGAGCCATCCGCCATAAAAACAACAATATCCGCTTCCCTTAAAGCCGACCTGGCGCGCTTCACGCCCTCTGCTTCTATCCTGTTTTTTGTTTTTCTTATGCCTGCTGTGTCAAAAATCCTGAAGGGAAGCCCGTCAATATCCAGCGCGTCTTCTATTATGTCGCGCGTAGTGCCGGGGATGCGGGTTACAATGGCCCTGTCCTTTTTAAGCAGGCAGTTCAAGAGGCTTGATTTGCCGGAGTTTGGCTTGCCTGTGATGACCAGCTTAATGCCGTTTTTCAGGAGAATGCCCTTGTCCGCATTCTCTATGAGTTTTTCTATTTCTGCGGACACAGCAGCAAGGGACTTTTTTATCTCCTGCGCCGGGGTCTTTTCCACATCCTCGTATGCAAAGTCAATTTCAACCTCAAGTTTTGACAGGACATCTATTATCCTGTTTTTCAGGTTCCTTATAATATTTTTTTCTTTGCCGAGCAACTGGTTTAATGAAATTGAAAGGGAATCATCGCTGCGGGCCGATACCACATCAAGCACTGCTTCAGCCTGGGACAGGTCCATCTTGCCGTTTAAGAAAGCGCGTTTTGTAAACTCGCCGGGTTCGGCTATTTTAACACCGGCTTCAATAAGGCAGTTCATCACCTTATAAAGTATATACGGGTTTCCGTGGCAGGATATCTCGGCCATATCCTCGCCGGTGTATGAATCCGGGGCCCTGTACACCGAAACCATGGCCTCGTCAATGATTCTGCCGCTGTCTTCCAGGGTACACAATGAAACAGACTGTGAGGGAATATTTTCAAAATTTTTTGATTTGTTTTTAAATCTGCAGATTTTTTCAAGGCAAGGGAAAATATCCGCGCCTGATACGCGTATTACTCCGATGGCGCTTTCTGCCGGAAACGTGGCTATGGCTGCTATAGGGTCGTCCATATGATTTCACCAACAGATTGTTATTGTACTAAATGCCGGCTGAAACACCGGATATTAAAGCAGGGAAGTGATCACTACTTTTTTATAGGGCCCCTTGCCCACACTGAATGTTTTTAGTTCCTGTATAGCGGATATTTCCTCATGAATTATTTTACGCTCGTAGGAAGGCAAATATTCGGTGATTGCCTCGGTATTATCCTGCATGGCGCGCTCTGCCATGGTACGGGCCAGGGTTTTCAGGTAAGAGGACCTTTTTTCCATATATGTGTCCACGTTTATCGCAAAAGGTACATGCTTTTTCAGCTTTTTTTCAAGTATTATTGAGAGCAAATACTGCATTGCCAGAAGGTTCTGGCCGTTTTTTCCTATAAGCAGCCCGTCCTTGTCATGTACGGATATTTTAATAACAACAAGATCGTTTTCTATGGTATGCGAAATGCCCGGATTGCTGAATTTCATGAGCGCAAGCAGCTGGCTTAATATGGATTTGATAAAATCAATGTCGGATTCGAGGATTTCGCGGTGTTTTTTTTCTGTTTTTATCCTCTCGCACAGTTCCAGGGTATATTCCTTTTTGTCCGTAAATATCTTTTCACAAATGAGGTTTGCCGTCATGCAGTCAAGCTGGATATTGTTCTCGCTGATAAACTCCTTGACGGCGCCCGAAATCGTGCAGTTTGTCTTTCTTGAACTGGTCATTTTTTTATCCTTTCCCTTTCCCCACGGGAGTTTTACGCAACCTTTGACTTGTTGACAAAGACCTGCTGTATTATGGCAAGCACGTTTGACACTCCCCAGTAAAGCAGAAGCCCTGACGGCCAGCGGAAGGACAAGAACGTAAAAAATACCGGGAAAATATACATCATGATTTTTTGCTGCTGTTCCTGCTCGGGAGTCGATGAAATCGTAGTGGTCATCTTCTGCTGGATAAACATTGTGACGCCCATGAGCAGAGGCAAAACATAGAATTTATCGTAAGCTGAAAGGTCGTTGAGCCAGCCGACGAAACCGGCGCCTTTGAGCTCGACCATGTTTACAAGGGTTGAATACAGCGCAAAGAATATAGGCAGCTGCAGAAGCTGGGGCAGGCACCCGCCCAGCGGGTTTATCTTATACTCCTTGTAAAGCTTCATGGTCTCCTCGTTTAACTTGGCCGGGTCCTCCTTGTATATTTTTTGCAGGGTGTCAAGCCTCGGCTTTATAATACCCATTTTTTTTTGGACGTCTTTCATGTGTTTGTAGCTGTTTTGCGAGGGGATCCAGAGTATAAGCCTGATAATTATGGTGAGCAGTATTATGGCGATCCCGTAGTTGTGCGTAATCTTGTAAATAAATTCCAGGGCATAAAACATGCCTACCCCTATCTCGCGGAACCAGCCCATCGCAATGACCTTTTCCAGGCCTATGGCATGGAGCCTCTTGTACTCCTGAGGGCCTATATATGAATTAAATGAAATTGTCTTTTCCGAGGACTTGTCGACAATTATATTATCCAGATTCAGGCCTATTGTGCCTGTCCCGTCCACGGCCTGCCTGAGATACGCGCTTTTAATCGCCGAAGGATCGCTTATTATGAAAGAAGACATGAAATAAAGGTCGCGGAGAACGATCCATGAAGGTTTTTCGGGAAAGACATTGATTGTTTCGCTCGATGCCGTTTTCAGGGAAATTGTTTTTATGCTGTTTGACGACATGTACATGACCTTATTGAAATTGTACTGCCCCATGCCGCTGCCGGACTTTTTTGCCTCCAGAGGCATGAAATGCACATTGGGGCCCCATTCGAGCTTGATATCCTGAAGCGCAACAGGGCTTTTGGTCCTGTTCGAAAATGCTATGGAGCTTTCAAACTCATAAGACGATTTTTTCAGTACAAACTGCCGTGTTATCTCCAGGCCGCTTACAAACGCGGTAAATGATATTACGGCATCCTGCCCGTTTGTGCCTGTGCCGGCAGTTTTCCAGTCAAGATCGTTGAATTTGATTGTGGGGGAAGACAAGGCCATGTAGTCATAAGAAGATTTGTCCGGGATCATTTCAAGAGGCTCTTTTTTGTCTTCCGAATCGGAATATTTTTTCAGCAGCCAGCTCTTTAGCGCTCCACCGCCTATATTTGACACAGTGACCTTAACAAGATCGTTTTCCAGAGTGTAAGTTTTTTCAGCCTTTGGCTTTTCCTGCGGCTTTGACAGCGCGGCAAGAACCGCCGGGGCGGCTCCGGAGGCAGACCCGGCCTGGCCCGATTGCTGGGACACAGCCTGCTGCTGGGAAGCGGGGGCATTTTTTGTCATAAAAAATTTGTTATAAAGGAAAAGTATGCCCGCTGATATTATGATGAAGATTATTAACCGTTTTGCATTGTCGTCCATTAAAGCCTCCGTTTTTTGTATATTTGATATCTGATAGCGGATATTAGATATTAAATCCCTTTTGTTTTATATATCTGCTATCTAAAATCTGCAATCTAATATGCCTTACTTCACCGGGTCATAGCCGCCGGGATGAAATGGATGGCATTTAAAAAGCCTTTTTACAGCCATTATGCTGCCGCGAAACGCGCCGTGCCTTGTTACCGCCTCAATGGCATATTCTGAGCAGGTCGGATGAAACCTGCATGAGTGCGGGATCAAAGGCGAAATAAACCGTTTGTAAAAAGAAAGTATTGATATAAAAACAATTTTCATTTCATTTTCTCCAGAAGCAAATTAAAAAGGCTGAGCAGGATTTCCTCGATTTCAGCAAAATTTTTCAGCCTGGCAAGCCCTCTGCCGGGCATGATCAGCACATCCGAGCGGTAAAACAAAGCGCGGTGCTTCATAAAGACAGATTTTATCCTGCGCTTATACAGGTTCCTGTCCACGCTTTTGGCAATATTTTTTTTAGCTATATTAGCCACAAAAAAAGCGTTTTTTTTTAACCCGGAATTGTTATGGACAGCAAAAACAGAAAAAAATTCGTTTTGAACCTTTATCCCGTTTTTCATAAGAAAAAGTATTTGCTGCCTTGTTGACAATTTATTTATGATAAAAAACTCCTTAAAATCTAATATCTAGTCAGCTTTTTTCTGCCTTTTCTGCGCCTGGCATTAATGACCCTGCGGCCACCGTGCGAGGACATCCTGCGTAAAAAGCCGTGTTTCCTTTTTGCCTTTTTTCTATGGGGTTGAAAAGTTCTTTTTGGCATTTTTTTCTCCGGTTTTTATTGATTATTTTAAAAAGGTATTGAATTATGTGCGAATTATAAATTAAAAGACGAAGTCTGTCAAGATTTATTGCCGTAAATGTTCTTTAATATATAGTTAATCAAACCTTAAATAAGTTAAGGTAAATATAACTTGATTTTTATAAGTCAGGTTGTATAATTTGTATACAAAATATTTCCCTTCACAAATACAAACAGGAGAAAAATCATGGAAGAAAACAAGGAAATCTTAAACGCTTCCCCGCAGCCGGCTCCAACGGGCATCCAGACAGAAGACCCCAACGGAATAAATATAGGAGGCTGGCTGATTTTATTTGCAATAGGCATAGTAATCACACCTTTTCGCGTGGGATTTGTACTGTACCAGATAATAAGCAATATCACAGTGCCGGGAGTATGGCAGGCCATTACCACGCCGGGCATGGAAGCTTATCATCCTCTATGGCAGCCTATTATAACCGCTGAAATAGGCGTAAACACGCTTATTGTCATAACCGCGGTTTTTATCGCGGTATTATTCTTCCTGAGAAAAAAAATTGTGCCGCTGGCAATCATAATTTACCTTTTGTTCAGCATGGTTTTTGTCAGCCTTGACTATATATTTTCAAACATGATACCTGCCGTAAGCCAGGCCAACGGCAAGGACATGCAGGGATCAATATCGGTAATACAGGCTGTTGGAATATGCCTTATATGGGTCCCGTATTTTATCATATCGAAAAGAGTCAAGAAAACTTTTGTTAAATAATTACAACCAAGGAGGACGGAAAATGAAAGTAAAAAAGCTGTTGATTTTGACATTGGCTGTGATGCTTTTGCCTGCTGTAACAAGTCTTTTTGCTGCAGACGCGGATGACCACTACACCCAGGGAAACACTTATTTTGACCAGAAACAGTACCCGGAGGCCCTGACAGAGTATCAGAAGGCAGTTGAAACGGACCCGAGCAACAAAGACGCTTATTTCAGGATCGGGAATGTATACATAAAATTAAAAAAATACGCAAACGGAGCCGAGGCTTTCAAGAAGTTTCTTGATCTGGTTCCCGCGAAAGGACAGGATGCCGCGGACGGATTATACAACCTCGGCCTGTGCTACGATTATATGGGAGAGACCGATCTTGCCATTGACAATTACAACAAATCCATGGAGATCGACGCCACCCATGCAGACGTATTTGACAGGATAGGCCTTATTTACGAAAACAAACAGGATTATGTAAAAGCGCAGACGTATTATCTCAGGGCCACCGAAGTAGAGCCGAACAATAAAAACGGCTTCATCAACATGGGATATGTGAGCAAGGAGCAGGAAAAATATCAGGATGCAATTGACTGGTTTAATAAAGCAATTGCAATAGACCCGCAGAATACAGAGTCAATAATAGAAAAAGGCAATTGCTACGACAAATTGGGAGACCTCGAAACGGCATTTGCAACCTATGCAAAGGCGGCGGATATAGACCCGACCGACAAGGAAGCCCAGTATAATATGGGTTATATTGAGATAAAGAAGAAAGAGTATGACAAAGCAGCTCCGTATTTCCAGGGCATTTTGAAATCCGACCCGGTATACAAAAAGGCGCACTATGAACTTGGATACATACATGAGCTGAAAAAAGAATACGACGATGCAATAAAGGAATACAAAAAAGAAATCGACGTAAACCCGAATTACGCCGAATCGTACAATACGCTCGGGCTGGTTTACATGGATGATAAAAATGATCTGAATACTTCCCTCAAAATGTTCAAACAGGCTGTCGAGGTAGATCCGCAATACTATTATTCCTGGGACAACATGGGGCTTGTTTATGAAAAGATGGGGGATAACGACAAGGCAATGGAGAATTACAACAAGGCGCTTGCGATAAAGCCCGACTTTAAGACCGCGCTCGACGACAAGGCAGCCCTGCAGGAAAAGCTGAAAAGCAGCAAGTAAACATCAATTAAAATATTAAATACATATCAAACAGCCCCGGCTTTTGCCGGGGTTGTTTTTTTGCAAAATTAATCCGGGGATTTTTGCAATTAAAATGGGGAAATACATCATATGTAAATATCCATATGCGAATATGATAATTTTATTAAGCAATTAATTTATGAGAGGAGGTGAAAATATGAAAAAAATTTTAGCGGTTATGTTTATACTTGCCATAGCGGTTTCACTTGCCAATGCTGAAGAGCAGTCGGCAAAACTTGTATCCCAGACGGCAATGACATCCGGAAAAACAATGGCTATGGAAGGCACGATCATAGACAACGCATGCGCAACAGCCAATAAGAAAAACCTCGCGACTTTTATAAAAACCCACCCAAAAAGCTGCGCACTTATGCCGAATTGCGTGGCAAGCGGGTATTCCATTTACACCAAGGACGGCAAGCTGACGGCCTTTGACAAGAAAAGCGATGCCAAAATAGAAAAGTTTTTAAAGAAAAACGCAAGCACGCTAGATGTTGCAATTACGGCCAAGGAAATAAAAGGAGAATTAAGCCTGGTTTCCATTAAAAATTCATCAAAATAAGAATAGTATTAATAAAAAAGACGGGTTGCAAAACACTCGTCTTTTTTATTAAAAAAAATTCCTTGCAAAAAACAAAAGATTTTATATATTATCAGCGTTCCATTTAATCAAGGTTTGATGAAGAAGTTTAAAATTAAAAACAATCCTTAAGGATTTGGTTCGAGGGAGGTATATATGGAAAAGGAAATCAAGTTCGGCACGTCCGGCTGGAGAGGCATAATAAGCGATGACTTTACTTTTGAAAATGTCAGGATAGTGGTCCAGGCAATCGCGGGGTACATCAAATCAAAGAAAAACCTTGCTGGAAGCCCGGTGATAATAGGCGGGGACGCGAGATTTTTATCCGATAAATTTTCCGATGCGGCAGCAGAAGTGCTGGCCGGCAACGGCATAAAGTCGCTTGTCTGCGACAGGGAAACACCAACGCCTACAATCGCATTTGAAATAATCAGGCAGAAAGTCGCGGGCGGCATCAATTTCACGGCGTCGCACAACCCGGCAGAGTATAACGGCCTGAAATTCTCGCCGTCGTGGGGCGGGCCTGCCACACCTGATGAGACGGACCAGATAGAGGCACGCGTAAAAAAACTGTCCATTGATAAAGTTAAAAGGCTCCCCAAGGAACAGGCAGTCAAAAAAGGCCTCATAAAAATTTTTGATCCCGCGCCTTATTACCTGAAAAGAATAAAAGAAATGGTTGATTTTGACACAATAAAAAAATCAAAAAGCACTATTATCGTGGACCCGCTCTTTTCAACGGGCAGGGGATATGTCGACAGGCTTCTGCGCGAGGCAGGGGCCGATGTCACGGTGATAAACGACCACAGGGACGTGCTGTTCGGAGGATTCCCGCCTGAGCCTGCGGAGAAAAATATTAAGGACCTTATTGAAACAGTAAAAAAGGAAAAGGCTGACCTGGGAATAGCCACGGACGGCGACGCGGACAGGTACGGCATCATCGATTCAGACGGCTCCTATATACAGGCAAACAAGATACTGCCGCTTTTGCTTGACTACCTGATGAAATCAAGGGAGTGGAAGGGTTCGATAGTAAGGTCGGTGGCAACCTCACACATGATAGACAAGGTTGCGGACATTTACGGCCTGGTTAGGCATGAGACACCGGTCGGATTCAAGTACATCGGTGAAATAATGACCAGGGAAGACATCATCATCGGAGGAGAGGAAAGCAACGGCCTTACAGTACACAGGCACGTGCCGGAAAAAGACGGCATAATAGCGTGTCTTTTAGTCGCGGAAATGGCGGCAAGCGAAAAGAAAAATATAAGGACGCTTTTACGCCGGCTCGAGAAAAAAACAGGGCCGTTTTTCAACACAAGGAAAAATATCAGGCTGGCAGAAGACGCGAAAAATCATCTGATGGAAAGGGTAAAAAAGATAAATAAAAAATTCGGAAAATATAATATTGAGAAAGTAATTACAATCGACGGATATAAATTCATGCTCGGCGAAGACACATGGGCAATGATAAGGTTTTCAGGGACAGAACCTGTCGTCAGGCTCTATGGCGAAGCAAAAGATGGAAAAACCCTTTCAGCAATAATGAAAGAAGGGGAAAAGGTTATATATAATAAATAGAACCTGTATTTTCCACAAGTTATGCACATTTAAAAATAAATATTGACAATAATCCACATTTATATATACTATCATAACATATACAACCTGTTGAGTATCGCGGCTTGTTCTTATACAATATAGAGGTAATAAACGGATTTCTCCCATATATTAAAAGAAAAAATAACAAAGGGAGCTATGAATTGTTAAGAAAAAAGTCAATAGAAAAAAAGACGCATAAAACCAGTAATTTTAAACAAATGCAACGTGGGGTAATATTGCCTCACGTTGTTTGCATTTAATTCGCAATAACTTGCTGTAAATAGCAAGGGAAAAGGTGAGAGATGGGGAAGACCAAAACAGCAAAGAACAATGCCAAGGAAGATAAAAGCGTTTTTACAGGCATAGGGCTTTTTTTCCTGGCAGTCGTAATACTGCTGTCCTTCGTAAACATAAACGACAGGAACATGCTCGGCCCTTTTGGCGTAATAATCGAAAGAATTACATATTTTGCGCTCGGCAGGGCAGCATATGTACTGCCTTTTATTGTTTTCCTTTACGGGCTCAATATAATAAGGAAAAATTACAAATACAACGACTCGAAAGCAGCGCTTGGCTTTACCATGCTTACCTGTACCATAGCGATTTTTTTGTCACTGACCAGCAATAATTTCGACCCGGTCCTTCTGACATCCAAGTTTGAGACATTCCCGGCAAAGCAAATAAATATATTTTATTCCACGAAAGGCCTGGATAACTTCTGGAAAGAGATGCAGCCGGCTTTGCGGATAATGGGCAAATATGATTTTTTTAAGGGCGGCATGATAGGCACTTACGCGGCAAAATTCCTTATCAAGCTGTTTTCCATTGTCGGCGCGCATATCGTCAACGTGGTATTTTTTGTCGTGGCTGTCATCCTGGTGAACAAAGAGGATTTCCTGCTGGCGTTTTTCAAGCTTATCATTGAAATATTTTCCAGGATATTCCAGGGCGGTGGAAACATATTCGGCATAATATTCGGCGCGCTTTCAGGCGCATTCGGAGCCCTGTTTGCGCCTGGGAAAACAAGAAAGGCACAGAAACCACAGTCGGTAAAACCCAGGAACGGAAAAAAAGAGGATAATGACGGGGACGTGGAAGAAGAAAAAGAAGAGGAAGAGGATGAAGATGAAGAAACAGAGGAAGAAAGGGAAAAACCGAAAAAAGAAAAGCTGACAGTAATCACCCCTGAAGCAAAGCAGCCGAAGGCGGCTTTTATACAGGTCATAAAAAGAGGCGACTATACCCTGCCGTCGACGAGCCTTTTAAAAATGGAAGACTCGGAAATAGAGTCTGTTGATTATAAAGACGACGCGGCAAGGCTCGAAAAGACGTTGAAGGATTTCGGTGTGGACGGACAGGTCGTTAACGTAGTTGACGGGCCGGTTATATCCAGGTTTGAGGTGGCGCTTGCCACAGGCACAAAAATTTCGAAAGTGGAAAACCTTGCAGACGACATAGCGCTGGTAATGAAGGTAGAGCAGGTGCGCATAGCGTCGGTGCCGGACAAGGCGCTGGTGGGCATTGAAATACCGAAAAGAAACAAAAAAACTATTTATTTAAAAGAGCTCATAGAAGATGAAAGTTTTATAAAGGCGAGCTCACTGCTTACCATGGCAATAGGAAAGGACCTTGGCGGGTCGCCCATAGTGGCAGACTTGACCGAAATGCCGCACCTTTTGATAGCAGGAGCGACAGGCTCGGGCAAAAGCGTATGCATAAATTCGATTATTATGAGCATACTTTACAAGGCAACGCCGGACGAGGTGAAAGTGCTGCTTGTCGACCCAAAAAGGGTGGAGCTCATGCATTACAACGACCTGCCCCACCTTATATCGCCTGTCATAACAGACGCGAAAAAAGCCGCGCTTGCCCTGCGGGTGCTGGTGCGGGAAATGGAAAGCAGGTATGACACGCTTTCAAAGGAAGGCGCGAGGAACATTACCGCCTATAACAAGCTTGTGGAAGAATTTAACGCCGATGCCTCAAAAGACAAGGACATAAAGCCGGAGGAGATGAAAAAAAGCCTGCCTTACATTGTGCTTATCATAGACGAGCTGGCCGACCTGATGACCCTGGCGAAAAACAGCGTTGAAGCCTCGCTGCAAAGGCTCGCGCAGATGGCGCGCGGGGTGGGTATACACCTGGTGCTTGCGACCCAGAGGCCTTCGGTAGATATAATTACAGGAGTCATAAAAGCAAACTTTCCATCAAGAATAGCATTCCAGGTGGTTTCAAAAGTCGACTCGCGCACCATACTTGACATGAACGGCGCCGACGCGCTGCTGGGCAAGGGCGACATGCTTTACGCGCCTGCCAATTTAAACAAGCCAATCAGGGGCCAGGCAGCGTTCCTGTCTACAAACGAAGTGTCGAAGGTAGTACACTTTATAAAGAAGCAGAGAAAGCCGGATATTTCCGATGAATTCAATTTTGACGACAAGGATGACCTGGGCCTGGATGACATTGACGACGAGGGTGTGGATGACTCTGTTTTTGCAAAGGCGCTTGCGCTGACAAAAGAAAGGGGAGAAATATCCACATCGTACCTCCAGCGCAAGCTGAGCATAGGATACTCAAAGGCAGCGCGGTTAATAGATGACATGGAAGAAAAAGGCATTATAACAGGCGCGGACGGGAACAAGCCGAGAAAATATATTGGGAATGATTAAACTTTAATATCATACGCAGTAATACCATGGCTTCATGTCCGGGCCATATTATCCATCCAATTATAATTCATTGATAAAATAAAAGGATGAAAAAAATTACAAAATATAAAGACAAAATAATATTAATAATCTGCCTGCTGGCCATATTCCAGCTGTATCTTTACACCACATTCCCTGCGTTTAAAAACGACGATTCCCCTGAGACAATAACATCGGCATACACGCTCGGCATCAGCCATCCGCCCGGATATCCTTTGTACATTATGGCAGGCAAAGTGTTTTCCTTGCTGCCTATAGGCTCGCCGGCATTCAGGATGAACCTGTTTGCGATATTTCTGGCAATGCTTGTCCTGCTTTTCACGCCGGTCCTGCTGAAAAGAAATTCGTTGAATTTATCCGGGGTTGAAAATAAAACAGCTGTTTTTTCCGGATTGTTTATCCTTGCGTTTTCCTATATATTCTGGAACCAGGCTATAGGCGCAAAAGGCGGGATATATATATTAAATATTTTGTTTTTTGCAATCCTGCTGTATTTAAGCACTGAGCTCCTGGAAAAATTTAATTTAAAGTACGCTTATTTAATAAGCTTTATTTTTGGCCTGTCGCTTGCCAATCACTGGCCGAGTATGATAATCCTATTGCCGGTTTTCGGCTACAGCGTGTTAAAACGCCGAAAAAAAATTACATCAGGCAATGTAATTATTATCCTGATGCTGTTTTTTACCGGGATAAGCCCTTATATTTATTTGTTCCTGCGGGCACAGGCAAAGGATGTTTTTATCAATATGGCGCGGCCAAACACATGGGAAAACTTCCGGTGGACCGTCTTAAGGAGCGCATATGCATTCCCTGTAGCGCCTTCTTTTGAGGTTTATAAGGATCAGGTAAAGGAATTCCTGCACCTGTTTATAAATGATTTTTTGATTTTGATTATTTTAATTGTCCCGGGCTGCTACGCGTTATGGAAGAAAAACAGGAGGCTGCTTGCCTTTTATGCCTGCGCTTTGGCAATAATCATATCACTGGTACTGTTCTACAACAGAAGCGATAAAATATATATATGGACAATCGACAATTTCCTTATGCCGGCGCAGTATATTTTTTATATTTTAATCCTGGACGGTATATGCTATTTTTCCGGTGCGATCAGGAAAAAATCAACCATGATATTTTCCTGCCTGATATTATTTTTGATCATTATATGGCTGGGCATTGCGCATTTTAAGGCCAATAACAACAGAGAAAATTATATTTCCTATGATTTTGGCAGCAATGAAATAGCGACAATGGAGCCCGGCAGTTTTTATATACCTTTCGGGGATTATTACATACTTCCTTTTATATATGAAAAAACGATCGGGCATAAAGCGGATAAAATCAATTTTTATATGCTGTATAACCTGACGACAAAGTGGGGGATAAAAGATTTTAACGAGAAATACGGCAATATTTTATCGGACCAGAACAGCACCGGGCAGAATATAAAAAATATAATTAATAAATATGCTGCCGGCAGCAGTCTGTATATTAATTACGAGAATTTACAGGGCTTAGAAGCATATCTGGCAGGCATGCAGCTGAAACCAGCCGGATTATTATACAGGATATCATCCTCGGACCGGCAAACAACATATAACGTTTTTAAAAATTATTCATACAGGGGGATATTTGATGCATGTGATTCATATGACAAACTCACGGTTTCGGAATACGGCAGAAGACTGTCAAAGGCAGCGGATTATTGCCTTGCTGAAAAAAAATTTGACAAGGCAATAGAAATTTATAAATATTCGCTTCTCTTTCCTGAAAATCAGGCAAGAGCCGACGTATATTTTAATATGTCGTTTGCATATAACCAGCTTGGCGATGAAGACAGCCAGGTGCAATATTTACGGAAAAGTATAAAAGAAAGGGAAAACGACCCGCGTGCATATGAAATACTGGCTAAAATTTACTATGGCGAAAAACTGATGCCGATGGCAGAAGACATGCTGGAAAAAGCCGTGCAAAACGGCAGTGCAAACAGGAACTTTCTGCAGACAGTAATCAGCCAGATCGGGAACGTAAACACACAGCAGTATTATGACGAATTATTCAACCGCTCAAAAGAATTTTTTACAGAAGGCAAGTATTTAAAAACAATTGACATGCTGGAGTTTTTGATAGGGCGCCATTATACTTCACCGGAATTATATTATAATCTGGTTGTTTGCTATATTAAAACAGGAGACTTAACAACAGCTGCATCGGTTTTGAGGGAAGCAATGTCTGTTTACAGCAGTGATTCCAGGCTGGCAGAGTTGTTTAATCAGTTAAAAAATTAATTAAGCTTATTTCCCGTCTACTGTAATTTTTCCGGATAATAATGTAGGAATTTCATAGGGTACATTATATTTTTTGCTGATTAAATTCGCTGATATCCTGCTCGACTCGTATATTGTCGGCAGGCCTGAGCCGGGGTGAGTGCCGCCGCCTACAAGGTATACGTTTTTTACTTCCTCGAACCTGTTGCGCGGCCTGAAATACAGCATCTGCGACAGGTTGTGCCCAAGGTTAAACGTGGCGCCGAGGAATACATTCAGGTCGTCCACCCAGTTATCCGGGGTATAAATCATTTCAGCCTCTATATTCTGCCTTAAATCTTTCAGCCCTGCTTTTGTTTCCATCAGGTTAAGCACGTTGTTCTTTACTTTTTCTTTTTCTGTTTTCCAGTCTATATTTGCTTTTTTATTTGGCACAGGTACAAGCACGTAAAGCGTTGACTTGCCTGGGGGAGCGAGCGTGGGGTCTGTCATTGACGCGTTTTGTATATAAAAGGCAGTGTCGTCAGTTAACTTCATGTTCTTGAATATATTGTCCACGTTTGTCCTGTAGTCTTTGGAAAAGAAAATATTATGGTGCGGCATGTTGTATTTCTTTTTTACACCGAGATACATCATGAATATGGAGCAGGAATATTTCCTTTTCATAAGCTTGGGTTCGGTGTATTTTTTTATGACGCCTTTGTCAAAAAGATGCGTTGTGGCATAGGAAAAATCAGCGTTTACTATGACCTCGTCAGCCATAATTTTTTCTCCGTTTTCAAGCTCAACTCCCTTTGCTTTTTTGCCTTCGGTTATTATCCTTTTGACAGGCGTTTTCAAGTGGATTTTCCCGCATTCTTCCTCCACAACCTTTGCCATCGCGTGCGATATCCGATTCAGACCGCCGATGACGTGAAATATCCCCCATTTATGCTCGATATAGGGGATTATTGTGAAGGCACCGGGGCATTCCCAGGCAGACATGCCGAGGTATTTTGACTGGAAAGTAAATGACAGCCGCAGTTTTTCTTCCTTGAAATATGTCGAAAGGTTTTGATATATGGTCCTGTCAAGCGCGAGATACGGGAAAGCTTTAAGGAAGACCGGCTTGAAAAAAGCTGTAAAAGACGAATAATCCTTCTGCAGGCAGGGAAAAAGCATTTCAAACCTCTTGCCCTCGTTCTGCATGAATCTTTCCATATTTTTAGATTCACCGGGAAAAACCCTGTCCATTTCCTTTATAATTTTCACGCGGTCGGTGCTGGGTGAAAATTCCCTGTCGTCAAATATAAGGCGGTACATGGGGTCGAGCCTTTTGAAATCAAGATAGTCCTTTGCCGACCTGCCTGTCTCCCTGAACATGTCCTCGAGGATGTAGTTCATCATAAGGAAAGTCGGGCCTGTGTCAAAGGTATAGCCGCCGAGCTTTATGGCAGCGTTCCTGCCGCCGACTTCCTCTGCTTTTTCAAATATCTGCACATCAAAGCCCCTGTGCGCCAGAATCATGCCTGCAGTGAGCCCGCCCGGGCCAGCGCCGACTATAATTATTTTCTTTTTATCAGCCATGTATGCACCTCACGATGATTTTAAACCGGGAATATTCTAGCATACTAAAAATTTTATTAGAAGTATTAACTATAAGTATATAAGGATAAAAATCAAAAAAAAGGTGAAATTTAGACATTGGTATTTATAGGTTAATGCATATAATTGTTAACTATAAAGTTGAATTTTATTATATTGCGGGAGGCAGAAATGGAAAAATTTTTAGCAGGAATCACTTTAATACTGGTCTTATTCTGGGGCTGCGCTTCGCAGCCACAGGCAGCGCAAAAGCCGATGGCAAGCGAATACTGGAAGTTTACTGAGCATTTTGATTTCTTTCCTGAAAATCTTCTGTCTATAACGCCTCAAATAAAGCAAAAAGCGCTGGATGACTTTAAAAATATGGACGCGACTTCAAAACAGAGAGTACTTACATACCTGGCTTACACGCTCGGAGATGAGCAGGACCCTGAAGTAAGGCGAAGGACATATAATATATTGAGGGAACTAAAGGCAGGGGAATTCATAGTGACCCCGCTCATACTTGCCTATGGGAACAACAGCTCGGAGATCGCGAGGCTCGAAATAAAAAGGTTTATAATGGAATACAACCCGTCGAAATTCGATCTGCAGGCGCTCAGGGACCTTCTGCATAATACGAAATGGGAGACAAAACTTATGGCCATGAAAGCACTGTCAATGATGAAGCAAAAAGCAGACGTGGCACTCCCGGATATCACGGACGGCATGTGCCAGGCCGGGCCAAGCTACGGTGTATACGCAGAGTGCTATGATTTTGCCGAAATGATAAACAAAGACGCGACAGTCGCGTCTGTTGCCCTTGACCTGAAAAACCAGTCAGACAGGATAAGGGAAAGCGCCTTAAGAAAGCTGAATGATATTTTAAGGGATACAGGCGGGAAAACAAAATCAGGCAAAATTGCTTTCCAGGCCATTGTCAGGACAATGTACAGCAACGACGGGGAACTGTCATCAATAGCCAGGGAAATGCTGCAGGCTTCATCTCTGCCTGAAGCGGCAAAAGCCATAAAAGATTTTGACAATATCATGAATATAAAGACTCCAGGCATGAAGCAAGAGGCGCTTAAGGACAAGAAGATAGAGTTCGAAAACGAGGAGACAAGCCTTTACCTCATGCTCAAGGCATATTATGAAAAGATAGGCCGGGAAGACGCTGTGAAAAAGATAAATGAGTAGTAATTAAGTAAAAATACACTATACAATCTGCAATTTTACCAATTTTAACCGGTTTAACTCATTTTTCCCTTTGATTTTTAAGAGTTTTTATACTATTATTATAATATATTTCTTATAAAACCATCACGCAATACTAGGGTTTGTGATAAGAAACACAAAAACACCATATTTTTAGGAACTTAAACCGGAAATAATTGTCTAATAATTTAAGAAGCGTGATAAGGAGATGGTTTAAATGTTTAAGTTTTGGACGTTAAAAAGAATCCAGACCGGCTTAATGGCAGCTATTCTAATAATTGTTCCTATATATATATACTCTGTACAGAATTACGCTGACGCGCTTTACAGGTCGATATATTATTACGGCGCACAGCGCTGCGGCACAACCAACTCGTGGTGCCACGCTGCATGCCATACAAACGACGGCACATCTGTAGGCTTGGATTTGTCAGGCGGCTGGCACGACTGTGGTGACCATGTAAAGTTCGGCCAGACAAACGCATATTCAGCGGCGCTTTTGCTGCTCGCTTTTTCATATTTTACAACAGCTTATGGGGACTACTATTCACCTGCAAATTCCACCGGTACAGCGAACGGAATACCGGACCTGCTCGACGAAGTAAAATATGAGACAGATTACCTTATCAAGGCGTCACAGGGAAACACGATATATTACCAGGTTGGAGACGGCGCGGCGGACCACACACATTTTGTGACGCCTGATTATGAATCAACTGCTTATGCAACTGCCGCAGGCGGAGACCCGAGAAACTGCTATTCATTTACAGCCAACGGCGGAAAGGGCGGGGCAAACGTATGCGGCACAGCAGCTGCGGCACTGGCTCTTATGTCCATAGTATATAAACAATATGACGCGACCTACGCGAATCAATGCCTGACAACTGCAATTAACTATTATACAGTAGGCAAGACTGTTGAAGCGGCAATTTCCGACGCAAGCGGCGGGTCTTTTTACAGCGCTTCACACTGGGCAGGCCATATGGCGTGGGGGGCGGTAGAGCTATACAGGGCGACAGGCACGACATCATACCTGACAGACGCAGAGAATTTCGCGACAAACGGGGATTACAGCATGCCGACAAACTGGGTGCTGTGCTGGAACAACTGCGAGCCTGCGGCTGACTTTGAGCTTTATGAACAGACAGGCAGCAGCACTTACCTGACCAAGATGCAGTCAGAGGTAACCAGCTACGAGGGCAAAATGACAACATGCGGCATAGGCTCGTACGCGACAGTGAACAGCTGGGGAAATTTGAGATATACCGCAAACATGGCCCTGTGCGGCGCGTTTCTTGATTATATGACAACAGGCGGTAACGCGACCGCTTTAAGCATGGCAAAAAACAGCACTGATTTTATTTTAGGAACACACGGCGCCATAACTTCAGACGGGTCAATGGCAGGGCCGGGAGCAGCGCAGGGAGAATCTTTCCTGGTAGGATACACGAACCCTGACTACACGTCAGCAGGTTGCGTGCTGCACCCGCACCACAGGGCAGCTTTTGGCTACACAACCACCGGTGACGCCAATTTTACGACGGAAAGTGATACCCCGGGCACAATACCTTATGTGCATCAGCTCATAGGCTCATTGCCGGGAGGGCCGATAAACGGCTGTTCGGGTTTTGAGGATAATATAGGCAAGTACGAAGTTACCGAGGGCGGCATAGATTACAACGCAGGGATAGTGGGAGCGCTGGCTTACATGGTGCTCAAATACGGCACACCTGCGGCAACGCCAACCTTTACTTTTACTGTCGGGAATTCACCGATATTCACACACACTTATACAAGAACACCCACGGATACGCCGTCATGCACAAACACACCGAGCCCGACCTATACAAAGACAGTGACACAGACCAATTCGCCAACGCAGACTGATACCAGCTCGCCGACATCCACTTTGACGGCTACCCAGAGCCAGACAGGGACAAAGACAATCACGCCGACATATACCGCAACCCAGACTTTTACTCCAACGCAAACCCCGAGTTATACGCCTACAAAGACCGCTACCCAAACAAATACAGGGACGCAATCCATCACAATTACGCCGTCTTTTACAAATACCAACTCGCCTACAAACACGGCAACCGGCAGCAATACACCAACCGGGACACCTACTTTTACATCCACATATTCATCAACCCAGACTTTCACGGGTACGCCGACGGCTACGCTTACATACAGCCCGACATGGACGAGGACCGCGACTCAGACAGATACGCCAATAGTGTCTGCCACGCCTACTTACACAGCCACAATCTATACTCCTACAATCACGCCGACGTATACGGTTTCGCCGACAATAACAGAAACAGGGACACAGACAATTACGCCGTCATGCACGGGAACCCCGAGCGTAACGCTTACCAGCACGCCGACATTATCCGCAACACCGACAATCACGCTTACGGATACAGTTACGCTTACAGCAACGCCGACAAGCACTTTGACGCAAACGGATACGCCTATAGTGTCTGCCACGCCTACTTACACAGCCACAATCTATACTCTGACAATCACGCCCACAAGTACAGTCACGCAGACAAGTACAGACACACCGACAGTGACAGCGACAAGCACTTATACATTTACAAAGACATCCACGGTCACTATAACGCCGACTTCAACATACAGCACAACCGTGACTTTAACCGCTACCAGTACGGTCACATTTACACCGCAAGGTACATTTACACCAACAAACACCGCGCTTCCGGAGCTGACCCTGACACCTGTGCCGACAAATATAATTTACCCAAACCCGAATAAAGGAAAGTTTAATTACACTTACACAATCACTGAGGATTCCTACATAGAAATAACAATATATACCGCGGCTTTCAGGCTGGTAAAGAAATTCAGCGATAACGAGGCCGCGGGCCAGCATACAATGGAAATAGACACAAGCCAGGACCTGGCAAACGGCACATATTATGTCCTGTTCAATCAAAAAGGGCAGACAACGAGCTATCACAAGGTCAACACAATCATTATTTTAAGATAATTAAATAACAGAAATTATATAACCGGCAAAACAACATAAAATCAAAAATTCCCTTTACAAAATCAATATTTTGATTTAAATTATTTAAATAATAAGGGTTCTAAAACAAAAATTTATTATCAGTCCAGGTGAAATTGTGTTAAGGAAAAATGTTTTATTTTGTTTTATATTTATTTTATTTGCTTCGGCTATTCTAGGCAATGTGGCAGGCGGCGGCACTGGCACGGGCGCGAACGTAACTACGACCCAGAACGGCAACAATGTGGTCCTCGCAAACGGTATTGTTTCAATAACCATCAACATCACCAACGGCAATATTACAAACTTCACCTATAACGGCACAAACCTTTTGGCGGGCGGCAACGGCGGCGGTTACTTTTACATAGACGGCTCGGGCGGGCCAACCCTGACCAACCCCACTTACACCCTGACGGTGAATCCCGCAGACAACGGCGGAAACCAGGCAGAAGTGGAGCTCCAAACCCTGGGCACACCCATAGACTGCACGCTCTATTACGATTTGCTCCGTGGACAGCAGGGCATATACGACACCCTGGTCCTTACCCATGAGACCACCTACGCAGACTACCCTGGCGCGGAACTTCGCACTAATATGTACGTAGGGTCCATGTTTGACTGGATTTGTGTTGACCCATACCGGTTCCGGCAAATGGCTTCGACGAGCGATACCTACGTAACCGTGACCGGAGCGCCGGTGGAAGTGTTTGATTTCACGAGCGGCATTTATTCCGGCACCACGGGATGCAAGTACTCATACAGCGAGCCGCTCGGCCAGACGAACGTATACGGCTGGGCCTCCACGACATCGAAATACGGAGTCTGGCAGACCTTCCCAAGCCATGAATATTTGGACGGCGGGCCCATGCACAGGGAACTCACTGCGCATTTGGGAAATACCCTCCTTGACATGTTCGGCGGCGGGCACTACGGATTCGGCCTTACCCAGGACCAGCCTGCCGGAACATTCACATCCAAGACCTTTGGCCCTGCTTTTATATACGCAAACCAGTACACAGGCACGGCCACGAACGTCAGCGCATACGCGCAGGCTTTGTTTGCAGATGCCAAGGCACAGGCTGCGGCAGAGCAGGCGGCCTGGCCATATGCCTGGTTCAACCCGCAGCCGGAATCGACCGGCTCAGGGACCACAATTACCGCATACCTTCAGTCCTCCGGCCGAGGAACGGTTACCGGAACATTTGCAATCAACGATACCTATAATCCGGCGGCGTCGCCCGTGGGCATGTGGATAGGGCTTGCGCCTGACGACGGAGGAGTTGATTTCCAGCAGCAGTACCTTACTTACCAGTTCTGGGTCACGACAACAGCAGGCGGCAGCTTTACAATACCAAATGTACAGCCCGGCACTTATAATTTATGGGCGTTCGGCCCTGGCGCGGCAGGCACATTTGAACAGGCCAACATTACAGTGGCTGCCGGACAGACGCTGAATCTCGGAACCGTGACATGGACACCACTTCGCCTAGGGCCGACAGTGTGGGAGATCGGCGTTCCGGACAGGAGCAGCGAGGAATTTAACAACGGCGAACACGACGTGACGCCCTGGAGCAGTGTCCTGCCTCCATACGCAGGCGGGGCTCCTTACGATATTCCCACGGACTGGAGCGCGTTCCTGGATTACGCGAACCAGTACCCAAATGGAGTCAGTTACACTGTCGGGGTAAGCAACTATGCCTCGGACTGGAATTATTGCCAGCCTACCATACTCAATACCGGCGGAGCATATGTGGGCACTACATCAAAAATTTATTTCAATTTAGCCAAAGCGCCGTCAGCAGGAAACCAGGCGCGCCTGTACATAGCATTCGCCGCGGCATACAGCGCGGCCTGCATCATAACCATTAACGGAACAGTCCAGACTGCCTCGGTCACGGGCTCAACCGACGGGGCCAACGCCGCAACCATTGCCAACGCCACTACCGGCTTTTATGTGCCCAACTACAGCTTTGATACCATGGTGCGCCTTGGCTCGAACGGGGCCTGGGGCGATGCCTACCTGGATTTTCCGGCCACGGACCTGAAGGCAGGCTGGAACGAGATTGATATCGGCCTGCGGCCGACCGGGACAGCCGGCAACGGCAATGGTTTTGAATATGATTATATCCGCCTGGAGTGCCAGGGATATAGCCAGTCAAGCCCCACACCTTCGCCTCAGGTCTCAGCCACAATGACTTCTGTGGCCGCAGTTTCACCGTCAGTAACAGTTACTGGCACGCGGACAAGCTCGCCGACATCCACAAATACGGAAACAAGTACGTTAACATCGACTCCGACACTGACAGGTACTTCCACATATACCAAGACACTGACTTCAACATTTACGATGCCTCCGACGATAACAATGACAAACACAGGCACGCTTACGTTGACGTTGACAAAAACAAACACAGCGACATATACGCCTACGGCGAGTGCCACGTGGAGCGTGCTAAGTGCTACGTTAACTGAAACAAGCACTAATACGCCGGTCAATACATGGACAAATACAGCTACGCTGAGCGCGACAGGGACAAATACGCCGACGTGGACACCGACATTAACTGGAACGCTATCATCAACGCAAACCCGGACTTATACCATAACAGTAACTGACACTCCTGTAATTATATCTGCGACAAACACACCTACGTATACAATATCGCAGACAATAACACCGACAAGTACTTTATCGGCAACACGCACAAATACTGTGACGCCTACACTCACGGATACAAGGACAGAAACCGCAATAAATACATTGACATATACAGCTACCATGACGCTGACGGATACACCGGTTAATACTTGGACAAATACAGCTACGCTTAGCGCGACAGAAACAAATACGCCGACATGGACACCGACATTTACAGCAACGCAAACGTTAACCTTGACACCGACTTACACCATAACCATGACTTATACGACGGTAATGATATCCGCGACAATTACGCCGACAGACACAATATCGGAGACAAATACAATGACAAACACAGCTACTCCGACGCTGACGAATACGCCAATCAACACCAGCACTAATACAGTTACACTCAGCGCAACAGAAACAAATACGCCGACGTTGACACAGACGTCAACGAAAACGTGGACAGCAACATATACGCAGACCGTGACGCTGACAAATACATTGACAGCAAGTGCTACATACACCGTGCCGGGCGCCACGCTGACTGCAACAAATATTATTGAAACAATAACACAAACACCAACAACGGTTGCGACAGGGGCATTGACAATAGGGCCGGTAAAGCCGTATCCTAACCCGATAAATCCTTTTATAACGCAATATTTGAAAATCGCTGTTGATATTACGCCTACAGATATAGACAGCATAACACTGAAAATATATACAGTGTCCTACAGGCTGATAAGGGAAGAAATATTTGAGGGGACGGCGGCGCAGGTAATAGCAGAAAGCGGTATATTAGAATATAACAGCAGCAACCTTGAAGAGCTAAGCGACGGGACATATTACTTTGTTGTAATTGTTAAAAAAGGCGGGGAGACGGCAGTATCCAAAATCGACACAATTATCATATTAAAATAATCCTGAAAACATCAATGAAAAAATATTTGAAAATTAATGAAATCCTTTTCCTAACACTATTGCTTTTTTCTATATTGTCCCGCGCAGCTGTCATAGACATAACTTCCGCTCCCTATAATGCGACAACCACGGCGGCAGATAATTCTACGTCCATACAGGCAGCAATAACCGCTGCCGGTAACGGGGATACGGTGCTTGTACCGGCAGGGATTTTTTTAAGCGGGCCAATCACGCTGAAAAGCAACCTGAATTTTGAAATAGCCGCAGGCGCGACCCTGATGATGCTGGCATACGGGAGCTTCCCGGATACCAGTGATTTCATTTCCGGTAGCAACCTTACAAATATTTCCATTACCGGCGCCGGGACCCTTGACGGGCAGGGACAGGCGTGGTGGACAGCATATAATGCAGATAATTCCATAAGCCGGCCCCCGGCCATGATATACCTTTCAAGCTGCACAGGAGTAACGCTGACCGGCATTGCTGTACAGGATTCACCGGAATTCCACATACAGCTACTTGGCAACTGCGTAAATGTCTATGCTTCGGGACTGTCAATAACTGCTGCCTGGCCGTCTCCGAATACGGACGGCATCGACCTGAGGGGCAACAGTATAACGATAGAGAGCTGTTACATAAGCGACGGGGACGACGTGATACAAATAGGCGGTTCTAACCCGACTTCAAACGTTACCATACGCAACTGCACATTCGGCACAGGACACGGGCTGTCAATCGGAAGCTATACGGACGGAGGAGTGAACAATGTGCTTGTAGACAACTGCACATTCAACGGCACGCAATACGGCATACGCTGGAAGAGCGAAACGGGCCGCGGCGGCACATGCACAAACCTGACTTACACAAACATAACAATGACAGGCATACTGGCTTATCCATTTTACCTGACCAGCTATTACCCGGATAACCTGCCGCCGTCGTCAGACACATGGGTGACACCGACATCAACCACGCCGTACTGGAACAATATAACACTTCAAAACATAACTGCCTCGACAGCGAGCGGCGCATCCGGCCCAGGAATCATGTGGGCACTACCCGAAGCGCCAATGACCAATATTTTGCTGGACAACGTCAACGTGACAGGGCCGAGCGGTGTAAATTTTGAGTTCCATCACGCAACAGGAGTGACAATCACATGTACGTGCCGCGTGGACGGCAGCCAGCCGCCGGCGAATATAGGAGCTTTTGACGCGGATATTTATTATCCTGCATGCGTTACAACGACGGCAACACAGACTCCGGCAAACACAAACACCAGAACCCCAACCATTATAAGGACTCCTACGCCGTCTGCAAGCGCAACAATGACGGCATCGCCAACAAAGACAACAAGCAGCACATGCACAATTACAGCAACATTCACGGTTACACCAACACCAACATCGGCAATAACCCTAACAGGAACAGGAACCGAAAGCCCGACCATATCAAAAACAACCACGTTGACTGCCACAAGCCCGGCGACCGGCACGCAGACCAAAACAAATACTATTACAAACACAACAACTTTTACCGTGACACGGATCGATACCATGACAAATACAGCAACAACCACATTGACCGCGACAGATACGCCGCAGAACACGGCTACTATGACCAAATCTGCGACAAACACGATTACGCCGACATCAAGCGTGACTGATTCGCCTGTTATTTCAGAAACGGCGACTTATACAGCGGTAATATTTACATGCACAAACACGCCGATATATACTGCATCGCCAACAGACACCATTACTTGCTCTGCCACGACGACTGTTACAAAAACAAACACATCAACCGTGACAATGACTCAGACAACAACAGGAACAGATACCTTTACACCTGCGATATCAGCCACGCCAACCTATACAGGAACTATTGTTACACTGACATGCACGATCACAAAAACAAGTACGGCCACTATGACCCCGTCATGCACCTCAACGGGCACTCAAACAAGTACTAAAACTATAACGCCGACATATTCCATGACAGAGACTCCGAGCAGGACAGTAACCGACACATTAACTGTGACACCTGTCAATTCATCAACGCCAACATGCACAAATACAATTGATATAGCTTTGACTGCTACCGCTACCACTGAACAGGTGCAAAACACATCAACGATAACGACCCTGGCTTATCCGGACCCATACAACCCAATGAGCAATGGGAATTTGAATTTAAAATTTACCACAGGACAGGAACTGCAGAGCATAACAATAAAAATATATACTGCGGCTTTCAGGCTTGTCAAGGATATTACATGGGAAGGCGATTGTGCGGCAGGTAATATATATGAACAAATCAGCGCGGCGGAATTAATGAATCTGGCAAGCGGGACTTATTATCTGCGGACAACCGCCGGGACAGCTGAAGGAAAAAGACTGACAGAAAAGGCAATAACCATAATAATCCTGAAATAAGCCATACTTTTAGCCTGAATTCCTGATAACCACGCCTTAAAAATTCCTTAATTATTAATAAACTTTACACAGGGATTTTTTTATGCTAAGCTTTTTATGTTTAAAAAGGAGGCCTTTATGAGAAAAAAACTTGTTTTAATAGCGGCTTTTATAGCAATACTTGCATTTATTATCAGCGGCTGCAAGCCGGCAGCTTCGCCCACAAAACCAGTTGTAACACAAACCGGGCCGACTGTTTATACTGCAGGGTATTACGAAACTGACGATACAGGGCCGTATTATAATCCGTGCTATTGGGCTGGAACGACAATGACAAACCTATACGCTGATGGGTACGACGGAGCAGCATTTGGAATAACAATTTCAGCAGGTACAGTTTATACTGCCGGATATGACGAAATCGGCGGAGCAATAGATTCACCGTGCTATTGGACAGGGACAACAAGGCATATTTTGCCTTTTGGTCCTGGATATGAAGGCTATGCAAACGCACTAACCATAGCAAACAATGAAATTTATATTGCGGGAAATTATGAAAATACTGAGTCGCCGCAGCAAATGACGGCATGCTACTGGGCAAATGGAGTTGAACAGGACCTTACCGAAGAATATGATGCATGCGCCTATGGAATAACGGTTTCAGGCGGTACAGTATACACAGCCGGATATTATCAGGTTTCAAGTACAGCGCAACACATAGCATGCCATTGGAATGGAACTACAAAGATTGACCTTGGGTCCGGTAGTGATGCGCAGGCCTATGGATTGGCTCTGGTAAACGGCGTTGTGTATGCGGTGGGGTATTATAATAACGGAACTAATGATGTGCCATGCTGCTGGGAGGGATTACTGACCAGAGTAGATTTACCATTAAATAGCAGCACTTATAGCGGCGTTGCAACTTCGATATTTATTTATTACGGGAACATTTTTATCGGAGGATCTTATAATAACGGAATGAATGATGTGCCATGTTATTGGACACTTGCTTACACAGGTACAACAGAAACAGACATGCCTGGATACGGATTGAATACAGCGGGGGATTCATGGGCCATTTTTGTTAATAACAACACAGTATATTTGGGAGGAACGAATGGTTCTGATCCTTTTTATGGGCCATGCTACTGGGTAAACGGTGCAGAAACAGACCTGCCTTACGGACAATACGATGGAGAAGTTTATGCAATTGGTGTTCAATAAAAAAACAGAGGTGAAAATATGAAAAAAATTATAATTTTATTTGTTATAATAGCTTCTTTTTATCCTGCTTATGTAAGGGCCGATGGAGGCACGTCGGTAAACGGCTACGGCTGGACGCTGCTTGGGGCTGATGTGGTGTTTACAGGCTCGACAATTTGGGCGGTAATGGACGAGATAAACGCGGCGAATAACTATGCCAGCCTGAAAAGCAGCATAGACAATACAACAATGGAAAACTATTACCAGCTTTTATACCAGAAGTCGCAGGTTGACATGAAAAGCAACCTTGCAACGTATTTAGGTATAACGGCCGGCGTAGCGCTCGCATATACTTTTGTGGATTTTTTCTGGCTCCACAACGCTTTTTCACAGGCAAAGGTCGGAGTGGAAGTAAACTACAACCCATTGCAAAAAGAATATATGATGATGGTTAAAAAAGAATTTTAAACCGGCATCCGGAAATTTAGAATTAAAAACGGGGAACAAATATTTGTTTGAAAGTTAAGATATAAGGAGTGTAACCGTGAAAAAGGCCTTTTTTTTAGCGATAATTTTTGCAATAACCATTGCTTTGTTGGCGAACGGCTGCAAGCCGGCAGCGGCTCCTACACAGCCTGCGGCTGGATCCGCAAACGGCCCGACAGTATATACGGCCGGCAATTATTCTCCTGACGGCAGCAATAATATCGCGTGTTACTGGAAAGGGACAACAAAGACGGATTTGCAATGCAGTGGAATTAACGCGGGAGCAACTGGAATAAATGTAATTGGAGGCACGATATACACGTCCGGCTATGATTATGAGAGTGGAAATAGTGTTCCGTGTTACTGGGTGGGTACAGCACAGACAAATTTACCGGATAGCGAATCTACCAATGGGTCTGCGAGTTCAATTGATGTATCAGGCGGGACAATTTACACGGCGGGTTATTATTATTATTCTCACTATGATATCCCGTGTTACTGGACCGGAACAACAAAGACAGATTTGCCGGGACTGGGAGCGTATACTGCTCAAGCACAATCAATATATATTTATGGAGGCCAAGTATATACGGCAGGTTATGCTAATAATGGCAGCTATAATGTTCCATGTTACTGGACAGGGACGTCAATGACAGAATTGAATGGAAGTGTTAATGGCAGTGCATATTCGATAAACGTGGCAGGCGGGGTAGTATATACTGCAGGTTTTTATAATAACGGCAGCACTGATGTCGCATGTTACTGGACCGGAACAACAGAGACGGATTTGCCGGGAAACACATACGGAGCACAGGCATGCTCTATAAATGTAATAAACGGTACAATATATATAGCCGGTTATTATGCCAATAATACTTATTTTATCCCGTGTTACTGGACAGTGACATCGGTTGGAACAATCAGGAATGATTTGACAGGCAGCGGCATATCCGGGAACGGCTATGCAACATCAATATTTGCAACAGGCGGAACAGTATACACAGGAGGCTATTACGATAACAGCGGCAGCAATGATGTCCCGTGTTACTGGGCGGGTATAACAGAAAATAATTTACAGGCAACCACATATAACGCTATTGTGAACGCGATATGCGTTCAGTGAAAAAATTAAAACAGGGATGATTAAATGAAAAAAATATTAATTTTATTTCTCTTTATAGTGGTTTTATATCCGGTTAGTATAAGGGCCGATGGAGGCACGTCGGTAAACGGCTACGGCTGGACGCTGCTTGGGGCTGATGTGGTGTTTACAGGCTCGACAATTTGGGCGGTAATGGACGAGATAAACGCGGCGAATAACTATGCCAG